>FRDC01001415.1_pt1 | contig 291638 bp, 284 predicted proteins | sample 1106171 | NCBI WGS metagenome assembly FRDC01 (sample SAMEA3930566, study PRJEB13176) | freshwater metagenome | biome: Drinking water system; feature: drinking water; material: water | place: Singapore | collected 2014-12-20 | reverse complement strand
ACTCCTCGATGCCGGCCCGAGCGGCATGAATTCCGCCAGGAAGTAGCGCTGACCGACAGCGTCGCATACGGAAAATGGCCGAGAAAACGAGGAGATAATGTCATCGATGTGACCCGTCTCGGAGAGCTCTAGGGCGATACGTCCACCGAATGGCACGTGTCGGCAACCTTTTCGCCTGTTCCACAAGGAACCGGCCATCTCGTTCCAGCGACGGACAGAATATAGACAGTCTTGACCCCACCCATCGCTCAACGCGACGAATCCAAGGCCGACCGGCAGTGGAGACTGGAAGGGCTCGCTACAAGATGCGGCGAAGCAGACAATAGAGGAGTCCGGAGATGGCAATGGATGCCGGGAGTGTCAGCATCCAGGTGAGCAGGATGTTCCGGACCGTCTGCCGTTGAAGACCGGAACGGTTGGCGGCCATAGTACCGGCGACGCCGGAGGACAATGTGTGGGTCGTGCTGATCGGGAGACCGAAGCTCTCGGCCGCGCTGATCGTGGTCATGGCGACCAATTCGGCGGCTCCGCCCTGCGCATAGGTCAGATGCGATTTCCCGATTCGTTCGCCGACGGTCACCACGATCCGCTTCCATCCGATCATCGTGCCCATCCCGAGCGCGATGGCCACCGCCACCTTGACCCAGGCGGGAATGAATTTCGTCGCGCGGTCGAGCGAGGCGGTAAAGTCGGCCAAGGCCAGTTGGTCTTCGGCGGCCAGCGAGAGATGCCTTTGCTTCCGCAAGAGTCGCAGAGACTCGCCGACCAGATACATGTCGTTCCGCACGTTCGAAACATCGCCGGCTGGCACCAGAGCGAGCGACCGGTAACTGGCGACTTCTTGGGAAATCTCTGCGGAGATCGTTTCCAATGAGGGCAGGACCGAATGAGAGAGGATTCTGGTCCTCAAGTAATCGGTCAAAGCCGTCCGGGCGTCGAAAGGAGCGGCAGGGAGGGGCTCGCCGGCTCGGTGCAGCGCGACGATCGCCCGTTCAGCGGTTTGTTGGAACGTCGTCACGTCCGATTCGCTGACGGCGCGATTCAAGGCGTAGGCCGTCGGCACGGTGCCGATCAAGATCAGCATGATCAATCCCATGCCCTTTTGGCCGTCGTTCGACCCATGGGCGAAGCTCACACCCGCGCACGTAAAGACCAGCAGTCCGCGAATCCAGAGCGGCGGAGGCTGCTCACCTTGCGGGGCCCGGTAGAGGCTGGGCATCGGCACGAGCCACTTGCAGAGCAGCAGCAGCAGCGCGGCGAGCGTGAATCCGATCAGCGGCGAGAGCAGCAGGGCGCGCCCGACCATCCCGACCTGGCTCCAATCAACCCCGCTCGTGCCGGATGGGCCGGCGAGAAACTGGTTCGTCAAACCGACTCCGACGATCGAACCGATCAACGTGTGGGAGCTTGAGGAAGGAAGCCCGAAGTACCAGGTGCCGAGATTCCAGATGATGGCAGAGAGGAGCAGGGCGAACACCATGGCAAAGCCGGCGGCGCTGCCCACTTGGAGGATCAATTCCACCGGCAGCAGGGCCACGATGGTGAAGGCGACCGCGCCGGAGGATGCCAGCACCCCGAGCAAATTGAACAGGCCTGAGAACACGACGGCCAGAGACGGCGGCATCGAGTTGGTATAGATCACCGTGGCGACGGCGTTCGCCGTGTCGTGGAATCCGTTGACGAATTCGAAACCCAGGGCGATCAGGAGGGCGAGGGCCAAAAGGAGGAATGGAAACGTCAGTCCGGGAGCCGTGCCGGATAGGTCGGCGGCCACGTGTAAACCGACATAGCCGAGCCCACAGGTCACGACGAGAACGACCACCCACCCTGTGAATCCGACTCTGTGATGTAATTGAGCGAGAAACGAAGGTGCGGCCACGCAGGGAGCGGACGAAAGCGCCTGTTCGTCGACCATTCCCATCGCGAACCCTCTACGGTGATTGACCTATCGCCATGGTAGCGTGGGTTGAAGGGGCTGCCTATGGGCCGCGTGTTAAATCTGCGTTAAGAATAGGACTCGAAGGAGGAGACGTTCGGGTCAAAAGTGATAGGCGAGGCCGGCCACGGCGTTGAAGGCGGAATACTCCCCGCTCAAACCGAGATTCGGATCGAAGTTGGTGATCGTCGCGCGCTGATATTTTCCTTCGACAAAGAATCCCCACTCATCCGTGACCAGCACTTTCAGGCCGGTCGAGAGATTCACCCCGGGCACCACTTGCTTCCCATTGACCTGCCCGCTGCTGAAAAAATAAAACGCGCCGGCGCCGATGCCGACGTAGGGCTGGAAGACCTTTCCGGGATACCGCGCCACGACGTTGAAGGCCAGAGTCACCAGACGCATCGACGATTCGGTGAGCGGCAGGGTCGATCGTTCGGTCAATTGGTTCGAGCAGGTCTTCGACGGGGCGGTGCAGGGAATCGCCGTGATCCCCGGGCCGAGCGTGAAGGTCATGTCCTGTACGGTGTTCACCGTCTGCTGCTTGATCGTCGGTTTCGTGGTAAAGGCTTCGAGCTCGACCCCGAGCCAGGAGAGCCCTTCCTCGCGGAAGAAGTAGCCGGCCTTGCCGCCGAAGATCGGAGAAGATTTGAGGTCCACGTCGGAGGACTTGAAAGTTTGAGTCAAGGTGCTGCCCTGATTGATGTCGTTTTGACTGAACCCGTACCGGGCTGTGGCGGTGCGCAGGCCGAAGTTGTTCATCGTGACGTCCTTCAGCGACTGAGGGGCGCTCAACCCGCCATACCCTTCGACAAACCATTCGGCCGCCGCCGAGAATGGACACAGCAGCGCAAAGGCAGAACCGACCGCCGCCACTTGCACCCACTTCACCAATCGCCGCATGCCCATGTCCTCCGATCAGACGAGGTGTCGACCTTCATGGTGGCGCACCATGCCGAGAACGCGTGACGGTGCCGTTACGCTGCCATTAACTTTCGGTTAATAACGCACGTGCCCGTTCTACGGCGGAGAAACCGCAGACGAAAATGAAGCAGGGCAGGCTCATCCGACATCGTAGGTCAAGGTGAGCGGAACACCGTTTCTAAGCAGGTCCACGGTGAACGTCCGTTCGTCTTTCAGGCCGTGAACGAGGGAGGGAAGCCGCGTCGGGTCCTGGAGTTCCGTTCCATTCACTCGTTTGAGGACATCGCCGGTGCGCAAACCGAGGGTTCCGTAGAAGCCGAAGAAATTGACGGCGTCCAGGCGGATCCCTTGAGACCGCCCGTCCACCATAAACACGGCTGGGATTCCGTGGATATACAGTCGGGAGCTATCGTTGTCGGCATCGACCAGCAGCTGACGTTCGATCCGTTTCCGGCGGCTCGGCGAGACGGAAGCCACTTTCGTCACCACGGCCGGAGACGGTGCCGGAGTCGCCGCGGCAGCAAAACGAGGCTCAAAGCCTGCGTGGAGTTCCTCGATCGAGAGGCTGAGCCATTCCTCCCGATGCTGTTCTTTGAATAACACACGGCTTTTCTCAATCTGCGCGATCGTGCCGACCGGGGGGATCCTGTCATGAAGATGGTGAAGGGTCTGTTTCTGTGACGACAGCTCTTCGAGAATGACGAGCCCTCCGGAGGCTGAATTTACGGCCGTGCCCAGGAGCCGAAACTTCTTGGCCACGTCGAGCGGAGGCCCGGTCGGCGTCACCGCTTTGAGCCCCGTCGTGGGATCGACATCCGCCGGAACGGAAAACAGGCGGGCATGAAGAATGGATTGCGCGAGCGCGCGCGGATCGCCGGCATGGGTTTCAGGGCGTGCAGGAACGGAATCGAGCAGCGGCGCGGGCCGATCCGTCGAAAGCGAATGTTCCACAAAAGCATTGACGGAGTGCGCGAGCAGAAAACCCGCGCTCAGGACGTATGCCCCAAACAGGCCTCGCCGGATCCAGTGAGTTCGCAGATTGATCATGAGGTCTTAACGCAATGAGAGGGCGATCATACCTCATGCATCCCGCCGATCAATCGACTCCAGCCGTTCGGTCCTCGAAATTAACAGCCCACCAATCGGTCGATAACATCTCCGTAACACCCTCCCGGTAGCTCTGTTCTGGACGAGTGGGGAGTCGGCCGCTGGTTCACATGCGAGTAATTTGAGATGCGGGAGGTGTGCAGACGGATCGCGATCGCCCTGAGCGTTGGAGCGGTCCTCGTCGAAGCGTTGGCGTTCCCCGTCTCGACCGGCGCGCGCGAGGTCGGGGGTCCCCCGTCGCCGGGTGCGGCGACGAAGGCGGAGGGCCCGGCGATGCCGACGCAGCAGAGCGTGCCATCGAATACGGAACGAGCCGGGTTTGCCGTAACCCGGTATGTCGTCGAGGGCAATACCCTCTTCACACAGGCGAAGATCGATGCCGTGCTCAACAAACACCTGGGAGCCGGCCGACAGATGCAGGACTTGGAGCAAGCGAGGAGCGAGCTGGAAAAGGCTTACCATGAGGCGGGCTACCCGACGGTTCTGGTCGCGGTTCCGGAGCAGTCCGTCGAGCAGGGTACCGTGACGTTGCAGGTCGTGGAGGGACGGCTCGTGGACATCAAGGTCACGGGCAACGAACATTTCGACCGCTACCGCCTTCTGGAAAAGTTGCCGTCACTCAAGATCGGAGAAGTCCTGTACGAACCGGCCTTTGCCAAAGAGCTGCGCGATCTGCAAGTGAATCCTGATCGAAAGGTCGCGCCGGTGCTGAAGCCCGGGCCGGAACCGGGAACGGTCAGCTTGGAACTCAAGGTCAAGGACCGTCTGCCCGTGCACGGCAAGATCGAGGCGGACAACCGCGGGCCGATCACGACGCCAGTCAATCGGTTGATCGCCGAAGTCCAACATACGAACCTGTTCGGTGGGGACGAAATTCTGACGGTGAACAGCGTGCAAACGCCGACGGATTGGGGCGCGGTGCAGAACTATGGCGCCAGTTTCGTGTATCCCGTGATTTGGCCGTCCCATTACCTGGCCGTCTACGCCTCGAAGTCGCAGAGCAAGTCCGTGCTGGCCGGCTCGAGTTTGTCGGTCGGGAGCGGCGACGTCGCGATCGCCGGCAACGCCACCATCGCGGGATTTCGGTACAACTTCCCGATTTTCACCGGGACCGAGAGCACGCAGCAGCTGTCGCTCGGTATGGACTACAAGCGGCTGGAAAAAACGGAAGGTCAGTTCCCCGGCGGACTCGGGACGGTGACCGTACTGAGCCCGGTGCAATACACCCCGATGTCGGTCGGTTACAGCGGTCTGTTTCCCGACCGTCTCGGACTGAGCAAGGCCACGGCGACGGTGAAGGGCTATGTGGCCGGCATGATTCCCGGAGGCGGCAAAGAAGATTTCGGGGGCGATCCGAACGATCCGTTTGGGAAGCCGGGAAATCGCGCCGGGGCGACCGGGACGTTTGCCGTGGTGCAATCAGGTCTGGACCGTACGCAACCGCTCGGCGGGGACTTCACGTTAGCCTTACACGTGGACGGCCAATGGGCCAGCCAGCCGTTGATTCCCGCAGAGCAATACTTCGCGGGCGGAATGGATACCGTCCGCGGGTATCTGAACTTCGAAACCGCCGGCGACCATGCCTTGCGCGGGCGCGCGGAAGTAACGACACCGGAAGTGCTGACGGTGCCGGTCGATCGCATTTGGCAACGGAAAAACAGCGCGGAGTGGAACCTGCGCGTGCGTCTGGCGGCTTTTTACGACGGCGCGCAACTCTGGGTGCGCAATGCCCAAGTAGGACAGAACGATCGATTTCGGCTGGAAGGCACCGGGTTCGGTGTCCGGGTCAAGTTTCCCAAGGATGCCGGTGAGCTGAAGGTCGATCAAGGCTGGGCCTTGCAGCCGACGCCCACCACGCAGCGGGGCCATAGCTTCGTGCATTTTTCGGTTGGGCTGCAGTTTTAGCCATCGGAGGTGATGTATGAGACGGCGGAGGATGACCGATTCTCTCACAATCCTCGGCGCCGTTCCGGCGCTGGTCTTGTGGTGCTCGGCGGCCTGGTCGGCTCCTGTCGGCTTGAGCAGCTCGACGCCCGGCGTCTCGTTTTCCGGGGTCGGCACCTCGAACGTCACAATTACATCCACGGGGCAACGGGCCATCGTCCATGCCCAAGGCTTCGACATCCTGCACGGGGAAACGGCCAGCATCATTCAGCCGAACACCGCCGCCATGCTCGTGCGGATCGGCGGTCCCCGAACGCTAATCGACGGCAACCTGAATGCCATGGGCCTCCTCTATCTGTTGAATCCCAACGGGATCCTGTTCGGGCGCAACGCGCAGGTGAACGTCGGCGGGATCGTCGCGTCGTCCCTCCATCTGTCCGACGCCAATTTTCTCGCCGGGAACTATCTGTTCCAGGGCGCTGGCGTCGAGGGATGGATCACGAACGCCGGGGTTATCCGGACGAGCGGGGCCGGTGCCTATCTGTTGGCTCCCCGCGTCGAGAATAGCGGCGTGATCACAAGCCAGGGCGGCCACATCGTGTTGGGAGCCGGGAAGACGGCCTACCTCTCGAATCGTCCCGATGGAAGCGGATTTCTGGCCGAGATCACGGCGCCGGTCGGGCAAGCCCTGAACGTCAAGGAGCTGATCGCCGACGGCGGCACCGTCACGCTGGCCGGTCGCGTCGTGAATCAGGAAGGATTGGTCCAAGCCAACAGCCTGCAGGATCGCGGCGGCAAGATCGAGTTGCTGGCGACAGAAGCGGTCACCCTCAAGGACGGCAGCCGGACGGTCGCACGCGGCGGCGACCATGGGCCGTCGAACGGCGGATCGGTTCGGGCCGTGGCGAATCTGGCGAGCGGCACGGCGACCTTCGAGCAGGGCGCGGTCATCGATATCTCGGGCGGGACGCTGGGCGGGCATGGCGGGTTTGCCGAAGTCAGCGGCTATCACGTTCACTTGGGCGGCCGGGTGCTCGGCGACGTGCGGGCCGGCTACCAAGGAAGCCGTCTGCTCATCGATCCGGTCGACGTCAACCTCTCGACCCTCTCCGGGTCCGGGCTCTCCACGATTACCTTCACCTCGCCCGACGACTTGCGCGTGACCGGCTCGTTCGACCTAGCCAACCTCACTCCGGCACCGACCGGCCCCGGCACTGTGGAGTTCATCGCCGGACAACACCTCTTGTTCAACAACGCCACGCTGACCAACACCGGCACGACCAAATGGGACTACAAGGGCGTCGCGCAGCAGGGCGACATTCGCTTCAGCGGTTCGCATCTGGCGACCGGCGCGGGCGGCGGTCTCGACTTCTCCGCTCCGAACGGCAGCATCAGCTTGATCAACACGCTCGGGCAGCTCTCCACCGTAAGGACCACGGCGGCGGGCGGCAACATCACGCTGAACGCGGGTCTGGATGTCGTGAGCACGAGCGCTTTGGTCACCGGAGGGGGGTTGCCGGGCCAGCGGCTCGGAGGCATTCGTCTCGAGGGACCAGGAATCTTGAACCTCCGGGCGGGGAGGGACTTTGTTGGGGGTGCCGTGGGCGGCTTCCTTCGGGGCCCCGGTTTCGTGCTGGCCAACGGCGCGGCAAACGTGACCGCCGGCCGCCATATCGGGTCGCCCACGAAGGGGCTGTCGCTGACCGATCCGGACGGGTATGCCGTGCTGACGCTCGGTAAAGGCGAGATTACCCTGACTGCCGAGAACGGCAGCATCTACCTCGGGCGGGTGCAGGATTTTGGACTTTCCGATGGCGGGCTCGCCCCCAGATTGACGGTCGATTCCACGAATCGCATTACGCTTAAGGCGAAGCAGGACATTTTCCTCAACCCCAGACGAACGGGAAATTCAGGGGTCGATGTCGCCCGGGGACTGTATCCCGCCTCTTTCCACGCGGAAACCGAAACCGGGAACATCGTCGTCGAGCAAAATCTCGACTTCTGGCCTTCCGCGACCGGCAGCCTGCGGCTCTCCGCCGGTCAGGATTTTGTAGGGCTGCAAGAGGAGACGCTCATTCCCGACGAACGATTCGGGTACATCTTCGTGGGTTTCAGGAACGTTCCGGGCGGGGAGTGGAGGCTGGTTAATCTTGAGGAGGCGGCCCGCGATCCGCACTTATCCAGTTTTCTCTGGACGAAGGAGTTGTTCAGTTTCAACGGCATCGACAAACCATCCAGCGGTCTTCCCACGATCACGGTCAAAACCAACTCCCCGACCGTCACTCTGCACGAGTTCGATCTGGGACAATTCCTGAACCGTCCGTTTTTGGGCGGTACATTTCAAAACGCGCTGAACTCTCGGGCCACGAATATCGCGCCGCATGCCGCGCAAGCAGTGATCATCCAGGCGCGAACGGGTAAGATCCAAACGGTCAATTTCAATTTTGCGAGCGTGCCGTATCGCAAGCGCGTGGCCATCGAGGCCGCCACGGACATCGAAGCCGTGACCGCCACGATCGGGGTGCCGGACAACGAGACGGCGACCGTGTCGGCCGGGCGCAGCCTCAACATGCGCACGGCCGGTACCACCGGCTCCGGGGCGAGCAGCGATTTGACTTTCGCCGGCACCGGCACAGCCAAAGTAAAGGTCGGCGGCCTCTTGGACCTCGCCGACAGCACCGGGATCAATTTTCGGTCGGAGCCGGGGCCGAACCCCGATGTGGACAAGGGCGGCTTCCTCGACATCGAGGTCGGCGGGCGGATCAAGATGGACCAATCGAGGATCGCGACATACAACGGCGCGACGCTGTCGATCCATGGCCCCGGCACGCAATCCCTGGTCGATGCGAGCGGCAAACCTGTCGTCGTGGAGGGAAAACCTTTGGCGGTCGAAGGCGTCGTCGTCCGCGATGCCCTCAACCGTTCCGTGATCCAAGTGCTGGACGTGGAAGGCAGGCCGAAAACCCTCGAGTTTGAAGGGACCAAAGTCGTGCTCGATGGGGCCACGATCCTCACCGACCCCGTGACGCTGCACCTGAGCCTGGTGGAGCAGGGCGGCACGTTGCGCCGGACCGGCGGGACCGTCAATGGAGAGCCTTTCCAAGTGGTGCGCTCGGAGGCCTCGAACGCCAGAACCACCGGGAGGTATGGGTTCGATCCGGTGCTCGTGACAGAAACTCTTCCGGGCGGAGGCACCGCCCAATATTTCGTCTTCGTCGACGGGAGCGGGGCCGTCTACAAGATCGCGCCCAATCTCGTCGCGCAGGTTCGCCCCGTCCCGGAGGTGGTCACCGTCGGGTCGAGCGCCACCGGCGGCGCGAATTCGCGCGTCGGCGCGGGCACGCCGCTCGGCATTCTCACGCTCGGCGGCGGCGGCATCGATCTGTTCGCCAGAGGTGACATCGACGTCGAGACCTCGCGCATCTCCACCTTCCATGGCGGCGATATCAATCTGACCTCGACGCACGGCCGGATCAACGCCGGGAGCGGGTCCAGAGAGGAGGCGGTCGAGCAAATCATCGAACAGGAACTGCCCGATGGGTCGAAAGTGCGCATTCCAATTCGCGTGCCGGCCAGCGGGATTTCGACCTTCCACCGGGGCGATCCGCGACCGCTCACCTTCGTGGAATTCAAGGACGCAGAGATCGACGCCTTGAAGAAACAAGAAGAGGCGCAGCGGTTCTTCGGTCGCGACACCTCGGCCTTGTTGGCGCGCATCAATCAGCTGCAAGCCGAGCGCGAGCCGGTCTTTCAGGAGACGGTGCTCAAGCCCTTCATCGCCGGATTGCAACTGGGAGACGCGAACCTGGTCTCGGAGCGGGTCAGCGTCGATATTCCGCCGGCCGGCATTCAGGCGCGGACGGTGAATCTGCAGGCGCCGTCCGTCAATTTTCAGGGAGGGAAAATCACGGGGAATGTCGTCATTCCTGCCACGGTCAACGTGAGCGGTCCGCCCAGCATTTCGGGTACCGGTTCCGGTGCCGTGTCAGTCGCGGTCACACCGGTTTCGGGCGGCACCGCAACCGCCTCGGCTGCCTCGACCAGCGCGGCCGTCAGCACCTCCGCCAAATCCAGCGACGCGACGGAGAGCGCGGCGAGCGAGGGCTCGGCGAAGCAGGCGGAAGCCAAAGCCAAACAGGTCGCCGCGAAATCCGAGGAGAAGGGGAAAAAGACGACGACGGTCGCGCAGTCGATCAAGATGAAACACGGCGTCATCATTCAAGTGGAAGTCAAGCCGCAATCCGGCGGATAAGGAGACGACGGTATGGATATGAGTTCGGGCGGGGTCGCCTTTGCGCTGAATCACGCCACGCTGGAAGGCAAGATCACCATCTCGGTGCTCTTGCTCTTTTCGCTGGTCAGTTGGACGGTCATCATCAACAAGTTCCGTCAGCTCCGCAAAGCCAAGAAACGAAACGGGGTCTTTCTCGGCTTTTACTCCAAGGCGAAGAGCCCGCTCGTGATTTTCAGCAAGGGAGCTATCCCGCAGCTGCAGGGCTCGCCGATGTACGACCTCTATTATGGGGGCTGTGAAGAACTGAAAGTTCAACAAGACAAGTACGGCACCGCGAAGATTCCGCACCACGGCATGAGCGCGGTCCGGATCGCGCTCGAACGGGTGTTGGGGGAAGCGGCCGTGAGTTTGGAGAGCGGCATGATCGTGTTGGCCACGGCGATCAGCGGCGGGCCCTTCGTCGGTCTGCTCGGCACGGTCTGGGGCGTCATGGACACCTTCTCCGGCATCGGACGGGCGCAGCAGGCGAGCTTGACGACGATGGCGCCGGGCGTCGCCTCGGCCCTCATCGCGACGGTGGCGGGCCTGATGGTCGCGATCCCCTCGCTCTTTTGTTACAACTTCCTCATCACCAAGATCAAAGCGCTCACGATGGAATTGGACAACTTCGCCGCGCACCTGGAAACCGTCTTCATGACCGAGTATCTGCGTCCGAAAGATCAGTTCGAGGCGGCGGAACAGGAGCTCGAAGAAATGCGGCCGCGCAGTTCGGGATCGGAAGAAGGGGACACGATGGGCGCAGCGGCACACTGAGGCGTGCGGAGAGTTCCAGAGGAATAATTCTCCATCCTGAGCACTTAGGACTCAGCACGAACGACGGAGTGAATGCATGAGACGCTTTTCCAAAAAATCGCACGGCGCGGTGGCGGACATCAACATCACGCCGCTGCTCGATCTGGCCTGGGTGTTGCTCGTCATTTTTATCATTACGACAACAGCGATGGTCCAGGGCATCGAGTTGAAACTGCCGGAATCGACGCCGCATGAAACGGAAATGGAGAGCAACACGCCGACCATTTCCGTGAAGAAGAACGGGGACGTCTATATGGACGAAGAGCGGGTCAAGATCACGGAGTTGGAGAAATTGATCCGCGATCTCAAGGCCGCGAAGGGCGGCAAGCTCCCGCTGGTGCTGCGCGGCGACGCCGGCGTGGAATACAAACATGTGGTTGCGGTGTTGGACATCCTCCAGCGCATTCCGGTCGAAGACCTGGCCATCGCCACGAAACCGATGAATGAGTCATGACGACGGGGACCGTACGGGGTAAGGCGTCAGGGGATACCGGGATGAGAGCGTGTCGCACACGATCCATCTTGATGCGCTAGCTTCTGCTGAGTTGCTGCTCGCCGTGGACGTCTCGTCCCTCACGGATCACGCCTAACGAGATCACAGATGGCCGGGTACAGAGGATTCGAACAAAAGAAAAGCAAGCTCGGGACGACTCTGATCATTGTCGGCATCGTCCATCTCGCGATCGGCGGTGCGCTCTATTGGGTCTCGCAAACCGAATGGGGGCAAAACCTCATCAAAGTCTACAAGCTCAACGCGTTCAAGAAGGAAGAGCCGCCTCCGCCGCCCGAAAAGGAACCGGAGCCCGAACCTGAACCGGAGCCTCCCAAACCTGAGCCGAAACCGCAAGAAGCGCCGCCGCCTCCGCCGCCGCAGGCCGAAGCGCCGCCCCCGCCGAAAGCGGCCGATGCGCCCACCGCGCCGGCGCCGACGGATGCCAATCCCTTTGCGATCGGCAAAGGCCGCGGCAAGTTTGCCGGCTATACCGACATTCTCACGGCGATGATCCAGGCCAAGTATCAGCAACCGACGGACCTCCCGGACGATCTGGAGTACGCCGTGTTGTGCGAATTGATCTTGGATCAGGAGGGCCGTGTGTTGCAGTACCGACTGCTGACCTCGTCCGGCAGCCTCCTCTTCGACCAATCCGCCATCGATGCGCTGGCCAAAGTCACACAAGTCCGTCCCCCGCCTGAAGGGATGGACCGCACGGTCGTCGTGAAGTTTTTCCCGCCGGCCTGAGGCGATCGGTGGGCAGCGGCAGCGGCTTCTCTCTCCCAACCTGGGTTTCCTCCGAGGACCTGGGACGTCTCTCTTAACTCTCCCGTCATCCACTATTTACTGCCTTCAGAGGCCCCTCTGACACCTCTGTAATCTGCCTCCGTTACAACCGCAGCCGACAAGGGCGGGGAACCGAGAGACCTGCGGTGCAAAGATTAACGCCGATTCAAGTTCCCGCTGACGTGGTTGTAACGCCGCCCGGTCATACAGGGACCCGTAGGGAAGGGAAACCTACCGTCTCCCGCCCGATTGGGTAGGGAAAGGAGGTGGGCGAGAAACGAAGTCGGTAACGTGGATTCAGTCACAAGGTGTGCTCGACAGTCGATGGACCGGAAGGGGAAGACATGGTGGACGGTATCAAGCTCGCAGGATTCATTCTGGCGGTTCTGATCATGTTGCCGTTGATCGCAGGCCTGGCGGCATGCATCGAACCGATTAACATGGAGGAGGTTTCGTGATGAAGACATTCATGACGCAATGCAAACGGGCGACGGCGGTCGCGGCGTTCGCCTTCGCGGCGCTGGTCGGTGCTCTGCCGGCCCACGCCTTGGTGTACAGCGCAGGCGATGCTGTGCTCGTGATCTACGGCAACGAGCAGCAGGGCTATCTCAATCTCGGCAACTGGAACACGCTGAAGGCGAACGGCGGCACGTTCGACGTCTCCGGCATTCTCAACACACTCGGCGTGTCGGGCGCCAATACCATTGAGTACACGCTCGTCGGCAACAGCGGAGCCACGACGCCGATGTGGTTCGGCAATAATGCGCCGATCACCGATTGGACCAGTACGCAGAAGACGCTGATGAACGTTAACGCCTACAATACCGCGAACAGCAACTGGCGAGCCCAATTGACGACCGCCAACGACCCTGCCCGCCAGGTCTATGCGGCTTCCGATCCGCTGCTGTCGTTCTCGACCTACTTCTTTGATACGGATTCACTGGGCGGCATGATCCCGAACGGCCGCCGCGGTTCGTCCGATATCGACTCCGTGTTACATCTTCTGGAGCGGACGGGCGGCTCGACCACGTTGGCGCAAATCGACAAGGTGGGATTGTTGCGATCCGACACGAAGCAGTTTGTGGTGGCGCCGATCCCAGTGCCGGCGGCGGCGATTCTCTTCGGGTCCGGCCTGATCGGGCTGGTGGGCATCGCCCGCCGGTCGTTGAAGTTTGCGCGATAAATACATGGAGAGTTGGTTGAGCCATTCATTGACCATTCACCGTACTGATCGAAGGAGTTACGACATGACTTCGTTGAAAAATATTTGTGTCACGGGGCTGGCCTTGGCCGGCGCCCTGCTGGTGGCCGATCTGGCCCAAGCGCAAACCGTCGTGGTGAACGGCGCCGGGTCATCGGCCGGCCGCCAATACGCGGCGCTGACCCCGGCTTTTGTATGCGACGCCGGATCCACGCCGACGTTTTACCGCAGCCACGAGAATCCCCCGAACCGGACCGAGTGGCAATGTCTCCGGGGAGGGGTGCCGCACGTCTACCGCTACTCCGCGAGTGCCTCGGCCGACGGCTATACGAAGCTCCCGAACGGGGCGACGCAGACCGCCGCCTATCTGGATCTCGCCGGCTGTCCGGCACCGAGCCCCGCCACCGTCGGGGGCCGCTCAGTCAACCAAGCGATCTGCGGCAGTTCCGCCAGCCCGGCGCCCAGCGTGAATTTGGTGGTGCACTTTGGCGCCTCCGACACAAAGCCGGGCTCGTTTAACGCAGCCGCCAATGGACAAAGCATTAGTCCACCGGTTGCCGGCCACTTGACCCCGACGCCGATCGTGGCGGTGCCGTTTTCCATCGTCGTGGGCGGCAACGTCCGCGGACAGAACGGGGTCTCGCTGCTCTTGAACCTCACGCAACTCGAGGTGCGCCAGATCCTCTCCGGCGATGTGGAAGCCTTCGGCGGCAATTGGCAGACGCTCGGCCACAATACGACGACGGCCGACAAGACCATCGTGGTCTGCCAACGTACGGTTCCATCCGGCACTCTGGCCGCGCTGAATCAGACGGTCATGCAGGCACCGTTTGCCTTCCAGGGCATCAATCCGGTGGCCTCTCCGACGAACGTCTTCAATGCGAGCTCGTCGAACGTGAAGACCTGCGTTGAAAACAATCCCAACTCGATCGGCTACATCGACAGCGACACGGTGCCCAATCTGTTGAACGGCGCCTATCAGGTGGCGCTCGACGGCTTCCTGCCCAGCAATCCGGCGCTCGGGGCCGGCATTGCCAAGACGCGCGATCTCCGCTGCGGCAAGTACGCCTACTGGACCGACTGGGTCATCGTGACCCGGAATGCTGGCGTCGAAGTCGCGCCGACCAACGCGATTCCCGGCACGAACAACGCGATCACCGCGTTCCGGAATGCCGCGCTGGCAAACAACCCCCTGCCGGATTTCTGGGGTGCGCAGAACGACATGTTCATCGCGAAGAACGACGACAAGGGACCGCATCTGTTCCTCCCGACGAACGGAAACGGCATCGATTCGTCGACGGTGTGCGGCAACACGGGGTCGATTCAGTAAGTCCTCGATCCCTGAACCGGGGATCTTCATGGCCGAACCCGTACGGGTTCGGCCATGAGCGGAAAGGATTCCACCATGTATGATATGCGATCGCACACAGTCAGCGTTTTCCTAGGGGTGCTGCTGGCGGCGGTGCTTTGGCTCATGCCGGCGCCCGTCCAGGCGGCGCTGGTGTCCCAGCTGGATTTCACCAGCGGATCGGTGAATTTCAAGGTCGGCAGCACGACCGTGCTCTCCGGTAATTTCGCGCAGAACGGCACGTTCGTCATGGGGCAATATCAGCCTCTGCCGAACATCATTCCGCCGATCTCGATCAACACAGGGATCGGGACCTTCACGGGCCAGTTGTTCACGAGCGGGCCGAATCCCTTCCCCAGCAGCAGCACGAGCGGGTCCACCATCACGGCGGATCTCACGTCGCTGTCGGCGGGCTTGACCGGTCCGTTGTTGCCGTCCGGCGGTCTCTCCACGAACATCGGCGGCTTGGCAACCGGCTCCTTTAACAGCGCGACCAATGTCTTCTCGAACTTGACTTGGGAGCATATTCTCACCTCAGGGTCTGGATTGCCCTGGACCTCGATCCAGTTCAGCTTGAACGGGACAGCGGCGCTGGTGCCGCTGCCGGGGGCCTTCCTGCTCTTCGGCTCGGGGCTCGCCGGCCTGCTGAGCTTGTCCAGGAAACAGGCTCGATAATCCACTCTGTCCTGCCGTCCGGCCTCCACAGAGGCCGGACGGCCCTCTCCAGCGATACCTTCCCGTCCAGATTGCGCGAAGCCTCCATATCTTGACGTTCTCGTAACATGCCGGAAACACCGCCGGCGGTAGAATTTCGCCCTTACGATTCGACCGTGGATATCCACAGATCTGGTGGCGATCCACAGAAAGGAAGGGCGTCATGACGTATTGGATGCGGGGAGTCGTCGTCGCAATGGCGATCATGGGAGGAACGGTCATCAGTGGCGCATGCGGCGCCGCGCAGGCGGCATTGGTGACCCAGTTGGATTTCACGAGCGGCGCGGCGAATTGGAGCGGGAAGCCGGAGCGGATCGCGGAGCGGCTCTTCGATCAGGGCGGCAGCATCACGATGGGGGCTTACCAGTCGGACATCGTCGAGATCATGCGGGGTCGCAAGACCTACAGCCTCTTCACCAGCGGCCTCTGGGGCGCGCCGGCGCCGTCCGCGACGATTGCCGGCAACACCCTCACGGTCGATCTCTCGTCCCTCTTCGTCGGCTGGCGCCGCGGCGACGAGATGCGGCTGTGGAATATCGGCGGACAAGCGACCGGGCTGTACAACCCGCAGACGTCCGAGTTCTATCTCTCTTGGACCCATGTGTTCGAGGGGGGCACACACCGGGACAGGCGGGGATTCTGGGGCGACAAGACGGCCACGTTTTTCCTGCAAGGAAAGGTCGTGGCGACCGCGATCCCCGCGACCCTGTTGCTCTACGGCAGCGGGTTGGTGGGTCTCGGATCCTGGAGCTGGTGGAGGCGACGGAGCCTCATGCGGGCGGCGGCCTGATCGGGCCTTCGTTTCGACGAGACACACGTTGGTGAAGTCCGGGGCCGTCTCGGAGCGGCCGAGGATTTGCTCAACCGCAACCGCGCCTTAACCGGCCTGTAATCGAGCGCCGTTACAGTGCGGCGCCGTTGTCCGGACGCCCTCCGGACATCGAGAATGTGCTTTGGGGGAAGGGCCATGTTGTTCGTCTCGGCCGTGCTCTTGTCTTCCGCAGCCCTGTTTGCGTTTCTGTTCAATCCTGCGCTCGGCGTGGCGCTTCTGTTCGTGGCCAAGCCGGTCGTGGACGCGAATTGGGGCACGGCCCTCTTCATGGGCATGCCCCTGACGCAGCTCGTGGCGGGGGCGGTTCCTTGCTTTGTGCTGGCGCAGCTCGCGTTGACCAAACCGCACGCCTCCCTCTCCCGCATGCCGCTGATGGGACTGTGGGCGCTGTATGCCGGCTACCAATCGACGATGGTCTGGGTGACGTTGGGGCAGCAGGATTGGATGTTGGGCGCGAATGTGGCGCTGAGGACCCTGAACGGCTTCGCCGGTTTCTACATGGTTCAGGCATTTTGCCACGAGGAACGGGAACGCCGGCGATGGTTGCTCGCGCTCGTGCTCGCCGGGCTCTTTCCCGTCGGCGTCGGGCTCTATCAGGCCGCGACGGGTGTCGTCTGGCGCACGGAATATCAGGATGTCGAAGGCCTGCTCCGCTACACGGGCTTGTACCATGACGTGATTATGGTTCGGCACTATACCTTTCAAACGATTCTGGCGCTCCTGCTGCTGGCTGCGCTGAATCCGCGCGCCTCCTGGCCGGCTCGAAGCGGCATGGTTCTCTATCTCGCCGCCGCCACGCTGGTCATGCTGAAAGCCTACAGCAAAGCCGGGTTGGTGACCTTGGCTTTGTGGGGACTCTGTTGGACCCTCTTGCAGCGGAAGCTGTGGACGCTGGTCTTGTTGTCGGCGATCGGCGCAGTCTTGGCCGTCTCGGTCGCCTCGGATCTGTCAGGCAACATCGTGACGATCTTTCAGAAAGAACTAGGATTCCTCGGCGGGAGCGTCGAAGCGGATCGGACGCTGAACGGCCGCTGGTACATCTGGCAGGACATGTTGAGCGAATGGGCGAAACTCGATGCGATCAGCCGGCTGTTCGGCAGCGGCAAAGTCGGGTTGGGGGCCCATAACGACTACCTCCAAGTGTTGTTTCATGGCGGCGTCGTCGGGTTGGCGCTGTATGCGACGTTGTTGGGTGCGATCGGGTGGCGCGTGCTATCCGACTTATGGCGCCGAGTCGATCCGCTTGCCGTTGCCGCGCTCCTGGCCTACCTCTCCTGGATGGTCGATACGATCGGGCTCGTCCCCAGCGCCTATTCCGGCTACCAATGGTTCGTGTGGGGCATCATCGGATTGAGCCTGCGCGTCCGGCAGGATGAGCGCCGGCGTGTGACGCCGGTCGGTAGACCAGCTCCGGTGTCCGAGACGGCCATGCCTTCCGGAGTCATTCCCGGTCTGGGTGGCGAGCGCCGGTTTCCGCTGGTGTCAGGATGAGCGGACGAGGCTGGTCAACCGCGACTCTGCTGGTCTGCGCCGCCACCATATATATGGGTACGCTGGAGCCGGTGCAGGCTCAGCCTGTACCGGGGGGCCCAAGGACCTTCGCCGGCATGTACGCCATGCTGGACGGCGATATCCCGCTCTGGGCCGACCGGGCCTATCTCGACCGTGCGCTCCAGAGGCTGAAAGACGCCGGACTGAACGTCTACATGCCGACGGTCTGGCAGGGGAGGGGGACCGCTTGGCCGTCCCACTTCGCGCCCTGGGACGACCAACTTCGTGGACGGATCACGCCCGGATTCGATCCCCTGCGGTATGCGATCGAGAAGGCGCATGCCTTGGGTATGGAAGTGCATCCCTGGTTCACGCTGACGCTCCGGCAAGGCGATCTCTTTCCGGAGTTCGCACCGCCTGGAACGCCGGCCGGCGCGTTCGATGTCCACAACCGGGACTTTCGGGCGCTCATGACCAGTCTGGTCGCCGAAGTGGTCGAGCGTTATGACATCGATGGGATCAATCTCGACTATGTGCGGGCGATCGGGCTCTGCTCGAGCGTCTCCTGTTCGGATCAGTATCGCGGGCAATACGGGCGTAACCTGTCGCTCGATGCCACGCTGTTCACAATGACCTTCGGCAAAGCCACTCCCCTCGCGGAGTTTCAAGAGTCGGCCGTCACGGATCTCGTCCGGTCGATCGTGGAGGCGGCGCGCCGTCGCAAGCCGGGGTTGTTCGTGAGCGTCGACGCGATTCCCCTGCAGGCGGGGCCGGAGCAAGGGCAGGCGAGCATCCGATGGGTGAATGAGGGGTTGGTGGACGCGATCTTGCGCATGGATTACTTCCCGACCATCAACGTCGCGGTGACCGAGCAAGCGCGGGCGCAGTTGCGCAACCCCGACGCGCTCACGCTGCTGATCTGCAATATGGCGACGGAAGAAGAGCTGACCAAGCCCGACCAGCCTCGCTTCCCGCGCTCCGGCGCCTGGACGGCCTCGACGGTCTCGATGATTCAGTCCCGATGGCCGAAGACGGGAGTAGCCGTCTATTTTTACAAGTACTTCAGCGAGGAACAAGCCGCGGCGTTACGTACCGGGCCCTTCCGCCGTCGCATCGGCGCCCGCATCGACCCGCCGACCGGCGTGACCGTGCGGTAAGAGGAACCATGCAGGCCGACATCACCACCGAAGTCCCGTCCGCCGCCGACCACGGTCGACCGAGCCGCGCGCGTCCGGAAGGGCCCGGTTTGTTCGAGCGCTCTCGGTCGGCGTGCGTGATCGTCGCCACTCTGGTGATGGCGGCGGCGACCGCTGCGACACTGGCCACGGCGGAAATCGGTTTTCGCCTGCTCGCTCCTCAATCAATCGTACCTCGCTATGTCGAAGCCGGCGAGCATGGAATCAGAGCCAACATCCCCAACGTTCGCGGCATGATGGTCACGAAGGAGTTCCGGCACGCGTTCTCCACCAATGCGCAGGGATTTCGCGGGACCACGGACTATGCCGTCGACAAGCCGGACGGCGTCTACCGCGTGATCGTCCTCGGTGATTCGACGACCTTGGGACATGGCGTGTCCGATGGCGAAACGTTTTCTGCGGTCGCCGAAGGCCTGTTGAACCGGATTCGCCGAACGGAGGTCATCAACATGGGCGTGTCCGGGTTCGGGACGGCGGAGGAACTCATCCAACTTCAAACAGTCGGGTTCCGCTTCCAGCCCGACCTGGTCGTGCTCGCGTACTTTCCCAACGATCCGTACAACAACGTGGTGTCGCAATTGTTTGCCATGGAGGGTCGGGAACTGGTCCGCGCCGGTGACGCGTTCACGCCGGCTCTCTATCTTCGGGACCACCTCGCTGCCATTCCCGGCTACTCCTTCTTGTGTCAACATTCTCACCTGCTGAATTTTGTCCGTTCTCGCTTTTCCGCTTTTTTTATGGACTACCTGGGCAAGAAGCATCAATCCAGCATCGACATCCACCCGGTCCTGTCGCCGACGGAGGATGCACTGACGACTTCGCTCTTGCGCGAAGTGCGCCGGACAGCCGTTATGATGCAGGGTGTGCCGCTCGTGGTCTTGAACATCCCTGTCATTCTCGACGGACATCCGATCCAGAACTTTCCAGAGCAGGCGTTCGATGCGACGGATCCCGCCGTGGCGGTGATCGATGTAGAGCGGACCGTCTATCGAGGGCATGCGGTGAGCGAGCTGTCGTATCCCAACGATGCTCACCCCAAACCCTTCGCGCACCGATTGATCGGTGCGGCACTGGCCCAAACGATTCAGGGGCGATTCTGGAGCGGCGCAACAGCGCACTAAAGGGCGTATCGATGGAACCGCTGACCCCTGTCCAATCTGTTTCGCCGACCCTTCCGGATCGCGGGAGTTCGACGTCCCGCGTGGGCGCCATGTTCGAGAACGGGCTCGCGCTGATGGCGGGTTCGGCCGTCGGGAACGGTGCCAACTATCTGTTCATGCTGTTTCTCGCCCGCCAGTTGGGCGCGGAAGACTTCGGTCTGTACGCGCTGGGCGTGACGCTGTTCAACACCGTCGTCCTGCTGGCTACGGCCGGGCTCGATGCGGCGGCCGTGAAGTTTCCCGCCGAGCGCTACGCGCAGCAGGATGCCGCCGCCGCGCAGCGGATCGTCTCGGCCGTACTGACGGGGGCGCTGGTTTCGGGCCTACTCGGCGGAGTCGGTCTGTGGCTCGCCGCCGACGGGCTCGCCGTCGGGCTCTACGGCAAGCCCGGACTGTCTCCCGTGCTCTGGTGGTTTGCCGCCGCCGTTCCCTCGGCATTGCTCACGTCCTTGGCGCTGTCGTTGCTCCAAGGGCACCACATCGTGCGGGACACCGTTCTCATCAAATATCTGTGGGAGCCGCTCGGCCGGTGGATCCTGGCCGGGGTCGCGCTGTGGGCCGGCTGGGGGCTGGTCGGGGTGGTGGGCGGATTGTTCGCGACGTCGCTCATCAGCGCCTTGTTCGCGCTGATCGCCGCGCTCCGGGCCGCGAAGCTGAAGATCGGCGATGCCTGGAGGGCGGAGGCGCAGGAAATACGGGCCCTCGCCATGTATTGCGCGCCCCTGCTGGCGTCCAATCTGTTCGGCATCGTCGCGCCGCGCACCGACCTGTTGGTCTTGGGCTATTGGGCGTCGAGTCCCGACGTCGGTATTTATCTCGCCGCCTCTCAAACCGCCGCGGTGCTGGCGCTCGTGTTGGGTGCCTTCGATGTGGCGTTCGCGCCGATCATGAGTCAGGCTTGGGCCCGGCAGGATGAGGGCACGCTGCGCGACGGTTATACGGCCGTGCATCGGATGGCGACGACGGTGGCGACCCCGTTGGCCGCGCTCTTGCTCGTGTTCGGGAACGAAATCATGGGACTGTTCGGGGCCGGGTTTGCGGCCGGCGCCCCGCTGCTCGCGATCTTTGCCTGTGGGCATCTGCTGAATTGCGCGACCGGCAGCGCGAACACCGTCCTGCTGATGACGGGGCGCTCGCATCTCGTGCTGGTCAATACCATGCTCTACGGGATCGTCCTGATCGCCGGCACGCTGTGGTTGATTCCGATCTGGGGGACGACGGGAGCCGCCGCTGCCGCCGCCGCCTGTTTTGCCGGCTTGAACGGGCTGCGTCTGTGGCAGGTCCGTCGGCTCCACGGCATGGTGCCCTGGACGCGGGGCCTGTTCAAAGCCTGGATCGCCGGGGCGGCGATGAGCCTGTTGTTGTGGACCGCGAAACCGTTCGTTGGCCTGCTTTTCGTCGCGCCGCTGGCTCTGCTGGGCGTCGGGCTCTATGGCGCCATACTCTACCTCGCGCACATCGACTACGATGACCGGCTCATGCTGGCCTCGACGTGGAACAAAGTTCGCCTGGCGTGGAATTGAAAAGGGGAACTATGAGGCTCGCGCAGTTTGCGAATTCCGTTCAGCAGATCGTGACGAATCCCCACGTGCCCACGGCTCGTGGTCTGGCCAAACATCTGGGATGGCAGGTGCGGAAGGCGCTCGATCTCTTTCCGTTCGAACAGCGGATCTCCTCGTCGCGTATCGTGGCCGCCCACCGCGCCTGCTCCGTCTCGGCGCTCATCTACAGCCAGGGCCTGTACGACTACAACAACATGCAGTTCATCCGGTGGTTGCTGCGGGACGGCGGGGCGCTTTTCGATATCGGCGCCAACATCGGTTCCTACACGCTGCTGGCCTCCGAGCAACCGCAGGCGGAGGTCTATGCGTTCGAACCCCATCCCGAAACGTTCCGCCGGCTCTCCGGCAACGTGGCGCTCAATCGCCGCGACAACGTCCACGCGGTGCACGCGGCGCTCGGTTCCCAGGACGGCACGGTGGCCTTGACCGACCGACCCGGCAGCTCGATCAACCACGTGACGGACCGTCCCGACGACAAGTCGATCCTGGTACCGGTCCGTCGGGTCGACAGTTATTGCCGGGAGTGGGGCGTGTGTCCGCAATTCGTGAAGTTGGACGTGGAAGGACACGAGTATGAGGTGTTGCGGGGGTTCGGCGGCTACCTCGAACGCGTGGATGTCGTGCTGATCGAAATGAACGAGTTGTCCGAAGAGCGGGGAGTCGGCCTGCCACGGATCCATGCATTGCTGGCATCGGCCGGCCTCGTCGGGCCCTGGCGCTGCGACTATGATCGGCGGCGGTTGCGCCGAACGGTCGGAACCTGCCGCGAAGACAGCCTGTACCTGTCCTCGGCCTTCGGCCGCCGTCTCTTGGCCGGCGAGTGGAAGATCGAAGAGCGCGCATGAAACTCGCCATCGTCACGAATATCTTGACGCCCTATCGCGTGCCGCTGTTCGACGCGCTGGCGAAGCGGGTCGACGACTTGACCGTGTTGTTGATGGCCCGGCACGAAGAGAATCGCCAGTGGGAGATCGGCGCGGTCCCGTTCAAGACGAAAGTTCTCAAGGGGTTTCATCTGAAACCGCCGGGCGCCGACGTGTCACTTCACTGGAACTACGGCGTGGTCGCCGCCTTGAGGGCGATGGATCCCGATATCGTGCTGAGCGGAGGGTTTGCGCCGGCCAATCTTGCGGCCTATCTCTATTGCCGATGGTTCGCCAAGGCGTACGTCGGGTGGGGCGAATTCACGCTGCGAGACAATGCCCGTTCCTCGCCGGTGCGTCGATGGCTGCGGCGCCGGCTGACGTCGGGGTCGGCGGCCAGCATCGCCTCGTCCACGGAGGCCCGGCAGGCGTTCATGCATTACGGCGCGCCGCCGCACCGCATCTTGACGTCCCTTATGCCGATTGATGTCGAACGATTGCGCGGCGAGGTGTGCGCGTTCAGAGCGACGCCGGCCTATGCGGACCTGCGCCGATCATTCCCGTCGCCGTGCATCCTGTCGGTCGGCCGCTTGACGGACCGCAAAGGGTTTCGAGATCTGCTCGCGATGTACGAAATCGTCGTGCGGCAGATGCCCGATGTCTCCCTCCTACTCGTCGGAGATGGGCCGGACCGGCCGGCTTATGAGTCGTTCGCCCGGGAGCGGGGGCTTCGCCAAGTGCATTTTGCCGGCTTCGTGAGTCCGGCCCAGTTGCCCCGGTATTTGGCGCTCGCCGACCTGTTCGTCTTTCCGACGCGGTCCGATACGTACGGCGCGGCGTTGGCGGAGGCGATGGCGGCGGAAATTCCCGTCGTCTCTTCCATCTTTGCCGCGGCCACGGCGGACCTCGTGGTGTACGGGGTCAACGGCTATTCCATGATTCCGACCGTGCACGACTCGGCCGCAGAGCGGATCATTGACCTGTTGCGTCTTCCACCGGCGGACCGGCGCGCCATGGGAGAAGCGGCTTATCGATCGGTGAAACAGTCGGACATCGCCTGTTCGGCGGACGCCATGGTGCGGTTTCTCGAGACGGTGGTCCCCGCGGCGCGGCACGCGCCGCTTGCGCCTTCGGCCTCGCAGCCGGTGCTCAAATGAGCGCGCGGCCGAGACTCTTGATCATCGGCCCGACTCCGCCGCCGTATCACGGCGTTGCGGTGGCGATCGAACAGCTGCTGCGGTCGAAGCTGCAGGACGAGTTCGAGGTGACGCATGTGGAACTCGCCGATCGGCGGGGGATTGCGCACGTCAACCAGCCCGACTTTCACGACGTGCTCCTGTTCGTCGGTCAGTGGATGCGTCTCTGCTGGCTGCTGTTCACTCGCCGGCCGCAGGTGGTCTATCTGGTGCCCTCGCAAACGACGCTCGGATTTGTCCGGGACAGTTTCTTCGTGTGGCCGTCCGTTCTCGCCGGGGCGAAAATCGTCGCCCATCTGCACGGCGGAGCGTTCCGCCAGTGGTTCGAGGGCCGATGGGCGGGGACGCGATGGTACGTCCGATCGGTGCTGGCGCAGATCGACAGGATGATTCTCTTGGGCGAATCGCTGCGTCCTCTGTTTTCCGGGCTGTTGCCCGACGAGCGTGTCACGGTCGTGCCGAACGGCGTCGACATTCCGCCGGTCGAGCGGCCTCGGCGCGACGCGCGACCCGAGAAGCCCGTCCGTATTCTCCACTTAAACACCTTGAATCGCATGAAAGGCACCTTGGTGTTGCTCGCGGCGATCCCGACGGTGGTTCGGCATCGCCGCGACGTGGAATTTGTCTTCGCAGGAGCCTGGTCGCACGAGACCCATCGGGCGACCGCCGAATGGTACATCGCCAAGCATCAATTGGAGCCGTACGTGCGGTTTGTGGGGCAGGTGACGGGATCGGCCAAGGTGGCCTGCCTGCGGTCGGCCGACATTTTCGTGTTTCCGGGCATCCAGCAAGAAGGGCAGCCGCTGGTCGTGCTTGAGGCCATGGCGGCGGGGCTTCCCATCGTCTTTACGAATCAGGGCTGTTTGAGAGAAACGGTCGTCAATGGAGAGTGCGGCATCGAGGCTCACACGGAAGATCCCTACGATCTGGCACAACGGCTCTGTTTCCTGTTGGATCACCCCGACGAGCAGGGACGATTCGGCGACAATGCCCGCCGCCGGTGCCAGCTCCTGTATACGAAAGACCGCCATATTGAAAAACTGATCGGGGCCATTCAGGGCGTCCTACCCGATACTTCCCCCTCGACGAGAACCTCGTCGCTCAGATCTCCGCAACCTCCCTGAGTGTCGTCCTCTGTTTCTGGTCCTCTCCCGGTCTCGGTTCCCGCCGATCGGTCCCGCTCCTCATCCGATTTTAACAATTCGTTAACACAAACTTGAGGCATTCGTGGCCCTGTGCAGGAAGGGACTCGGTACACTTGGCACCTCTTCTCGCAACGAACCGTTACAGGAGCCGTCATGAGCGATCGCGATGAGGGACACCACGGCCGGGCGCTCACGCAGATCCGCATTCTCGGTATTCCGGTCCACATGGTCCAAATTCCCGACGTGGTGGAGGCGATGATGGCTTGGGCCGGCCGTGAGCAGCCGCGCCCCCGATGGATCGTGGTGGCGGATATGCACGCCGTCATCGAAGCGCACAAGCGGCCGGAGTTTCGCGCCATGATCGCGTCCGCGGATCTGACCGTTCCCGACGGCATTTCGCTTATTCGAGTGGCGCGCCGCAAGGGTGTGCCGCTGCGGACACGCGTCACAGGCACCGATCTCATGAAAGCGTTTTTCCGCGGTACCCAGCGGTCAGGGCTCACCCACTATTTCTACGGCGATACGGAGGAGACGTTGACCTGTCTCGTACGGAAGCTCGGGGAGGATTTCCCCGGCACGGCGGTCGCCGGGACCTATTCACCTCCGTTCCGTCCGTTGACGACGGAAGAAGATGAGGCGGTGATCCGGCGCATCAATGAGGCCAAGCCGGACGTGCTGTGGGTCGGATTGGGATTGCCGAAACAAGAACGCTGGATCTATGAACACCGCGACCGCCTGGAGGTGCCGTTGGTGCTCGGTGTCGGCGCCGCGCTCAAGTTTCTGGCCGGCACGGTCCAACGGGCGCCCGATTGGGTCGGCGAGTTAGGCCTGGAGTGGCTGTGGCGGTTTGCGCACGAGCCGCGCCGTCTGTGGAAGCGGGTCATGATCGAGGGGCCCCAGTTTGTCGGCCTGGTCGCGTTGGAGCTCAGCGGATTGCGAAAATTTTCCTGATAAGCGCTGGAAGCCCTATGGAGCTGTCCCTTTCTTCGTCAATCAAAGTCCCGTCCGATCCGGCGACGGCGTCGAGCCCGGCGAAGTCCCGATCCGCGCGGCTGCGTCAGTGGGGCGCGATGCTGGGGGTCGTGCTGTTGATCGGGTTCGCTTATGCGGACAGTTTGGCGTACCTGGTTCAGGAGTGGATCGAGAACGACAATTACAGCCATGGATTCTTCATCCCGGTCATCGTCGGCCTTCTGATCTGGTGGCGGCGAGATCAGGTTACGGCGGCGGGTATCGCGCCGTCCTGGTGGGGCGTCGCCGTCCTGCTGCTCGGCGCCGGATGCTTCGTCATCGGAGAACTGACGACCTTGTATGTCGTGATGCATCTCTCGCTCTGGCTGGTGCTCGTCGGGCTCGTGTTGGCGGCGATCGGTCTGCGCGCGACGTGGGAACTGGCGTTTCCGCTCGGCTATCTCCTGACCATGTTTCCACTACCGCAAATGCTGCAGCAAAGCCTCTCGTCCTCGTTGCAGTTGGTGTCGTCCGCGTTCGGAGTCGGTTGCTTGCAGTTGATCGGGGTGACGGCATACCGCGAGGGGAATGTGATCGATCTGGGTCCGATCCAACTGCAAGTCGTCGAGGCCTGCAGCGGGTTGCGGTATCTGTTCCCGCTCACCTCGTTGGCGTTGTTGTGCGGTTACCTGTTTCAAGACCGATTCTGGAAAAGAGCCGTACTCGTCCTTTCGGCGATTCCCTTGGCGATCCTGCTGAACGGGGTGCGCATCGGAATCATCGGCGTGCTGGTGGAATGGCAAGGGCGGGGCGCCGCCGAGGGTTTCATGCACGCGTTCGAAGGATGGATCGTCTTCGTGCTGAGCTTCGCCATTCTGATCGGCGAAATGTGGTTGCTGGGGCGCATCGGCACCCCGCCGGCGTTGCCGGCGGATGTGTCCCGCGCCGCCCCGACGTCGGCAGGTCCGGGTGCGGCCGTCGCCTGGTCCGGCGCCTGGTCGATCTGCCTGGTGATCGTGGCTGCGATGGCGGCGCTCTCGCTTCAGCTGCAAGGCAGGGAAGAGACCGTCCCGGTGCGTCAGCCGTTTTTCGAGTTTCCCATGGCCTTTTCCGGTTGGCGCGGGGTCCCGATGGCGATGGAACGCCAGTACGTCGATGTCTTGCGGTTCGACGATTACCTGCTGGCGGACTACGACGAGCCGACGGCCGGATCGGTGAACCTCTATGTCGCGTACTATCACTCGCAGAAAAAGGGACAGTCGGCCCATTCTCCAAGAACGTGCTTGCCTGGCGGCGGATGGGAGATGCGTTCACTGACGCAAACGATCGTGGCGGAACCGGCGGCCGGCCGGGCGTTTCCCGTGAATCGCGTGGTGATTCAGAAGGGCGATGCTCGTCAAATCGTGTTCTATTGGTTCAAGCAACGCGAGCGGATCGTGACCGATGAGTATGCGGTGAAAGCATGGCTGCTCTGGGATGCCCTCACGAAACGGCGGTCCGACGGCGCGCTCATCCGGCTGACGGCCGCGGTACATCCCGGCGAGGACGATGAGGCCGCCGACCGGCGGCTGCAGCAGTTCGCCGCCTTGGTTGAACCGGCCTTGTCGCCCTACGTTCCGGACTAGGATCACACATGGGAACGGCGCTCTTTTTCAGCTTCCTTGGATCGCTCGTCATCTGTATGGCGCTGATTCCGCCGCTGATGGCGTCCGCCGGCCGCTTGCACATTCTCGATATCCCGGGCGGGCGGAAGGCCCACGCCGGTTCGGTGGCGAAAGTGGGAGGAATTGCGCTCGCCGCCGGCACCTTCATCGGCGTCCTGGTCTGGGCGCCGAAAGACGACATGGTGCTCGCCGGTTTGCTCGGTGGGCTGATCATCCTGGCTTTCGGGGTCTGGGACGACCGCATCGGGTTGGGCTATCAAGCCAAGTTTGCAGGGCAAGCGCTGGCGGCGCTGTGCGTGTTGCTGTACGGCGGTGTCGGCCTCAGCAGCCTGCCGTTCCTGCCGGAAGCATGGTTCGGCCCTTGGCTCGGTCTGCCTCTCTCTTTCCTCATCCTGCTGGCCGTGACGAATGCGGTCAACCTGGCCGACGGTCTCGACGGATTGGCCGGAGGACTCTCGCTCATCAGTTTTGCGGCCATCGCCTATCTGGCGTTTCAGAACGACGATCTCGCGTTGATGTTGATGGTCGTCGCGATCCTGGGCGGCCTGCTCGGGTTCCTTCGGTTCAACACGTATCCGGCTAAGATTTTCATGGGCGACGCCGGCAGCCAGTTTCTGGGGTTTTTTCTCGGTGTCACCGGGTTGGTGCTGATCGATGGGGCGCACGGTCCGTACAGTCCGATGCTGGCGTTGTTCGTGTGGGGGATTCCGCTGCTCGATATGGCGGGTGTGTTTGGCCAGCGGCTGCGCGAGGGGCGTTCGCCATTCGTGGGGGATCGGAACCATCTGCACCACAAACTGCTCGGGCGAGGCTGGTCGCACCGCGAGGCGGTCACATGGATTTATGCCGGTCAGGTCGCCATGGTGGCGACGGCCTATGCGTTGCGCTGGCAGCCGGATTGGCTCCTGGCGGCCGTCTACGCCGGCGCGGCCGCCGTGGTGCTCTCGTTCTTCGTGTCTCACGGGCCTGGGTCTAAGAAGAGTGACGGGTCGAGCGGGCCGCAGCCGGAGACCGCCGAGCTCGGATGGTGGGAGCGGCATGCTCGGCTCGCGCATCTGCCCCTGCCTGTGCTGGGGATCGCGGTGAGCGGGTTTTTGCTCGCCAGCGTGGCGTTGCCGGGGCGCATTCCCCCGGACGCCGGCGCGGCAGCCGCATTGCTCCTGGCGCTGCTTGGGGTCGCGTTCGGATTCGCCCCCCACGCGATTCCCTGGCTCGTCCGTGCCGGACTCTACGTCGGCAGCAGCTTTGTCCTCTACTTCGGCGAGACTGGACGTCCCCTCTCATCGGCCGGTTGGATGGAGCCGTCGACGCTGTTTCTCATGGTCGTGGCGGGATTGGTCATGCTGGTCATGCGGCTCAATGCCGTTCGGCAGTTCGAGACCACGCCGCTCGATTCGTTGATGCTGCTCTTGGCGCTGTTTCTGCCGTTATTGCCGGAATTACACGTCGGCGAGGTCAATCTCAGTGTCCTCACGGCGAAACTGATCGTCTTATTTTTTTCATTCGAGTTGCTGCTCCAGGCCTACGCGGATCGCTTGAAACTGGCCGGCCTCCTGGCTGGCTGGGTCTTGGCGGGAATCACCGTGCGGGCTTGGCTGTGATCGTCGTAGAAACCGTGAGGTGATGCCATGAAACCGTACGTTCATCTGATCGCGTTCGTCACGTTGACTTTGACGGTCTCCGCCTGCGGCGGGCCGGAGGAGCGCAAGGCCAACTATCGCCTGCGCGCTCAAGAGTACATCCAGAGCGGCAACTTCTCCAAAGCCCGCGTGGCGCTCCGCAACGTGCTCAAGATCGATCCGAAAGACCCGGATGCCTATTTTCTGTACGCCCAGGTCGAAGAGAAAGAACAGAATTGGCGGAACGCCTTCGCGAATTATCAACGAGTCGTCGAGTTGGCGCCCGACCATGAAAAGGCGCAATTGCGTCTCGCGAAGTTCTATCTCGAAGCGCGCATGGTGGAGAAGGTGTCCGAGATCCTCGACAAGGTGCTGGCCAAGAATCCGGACAATGTGCAAGCGCAGTCGCTGCGGATCGCGATCTCGGCGGTGGACGGTCGCTTGCCGGAAGCGATCCGGCAGGCAGAGGCCTTGGTGGCCGCTCACCAGACCGATCCGGAGGCCACGCTCATGCTGGCCGCGCTGTATATGGCCCAGGGGAGAGGAGACGAGTCCACCACCGTGCTTGAACGGGTGCTTCAGGCCCATCCGGACCACCTCGAGGTGCTCGACGGCCTCGGATCCATCTATGACAAGACTGGACAATCCGCGAAGGCGGAGTCGGTCTACCGGAAATTGATCGAGCTCGAACCGAATCTCTTCGGCCATCGTCTCAAGCTGGTGCATTTCTATGATCAACACAAGGACTACGCCAACGCGGAGTCGGCAATGCGGGAAGCGGTCCAGCTCGATCCGGACAGCGAATCCCGGCATCTGATGCTGGCGGAATTCTTGATGCAGCGCGGCCGGATCGAGCAGGTCGAAGCCGCGTTGCAGGAGGCGCAGCGACGGTTGCCGCACTCGGCGAAACTGCGGTTCGGGCTCGCCAAGTGGTATGAGACTCAGGGTCGAACCGACGACGCCCGGAAGATTTATCAACGCATCCGCGACGACAAGCGAAAAGAGCCCGAGGGGCTGGAGGCCAGAGTGAAGTTGGCCACCATGGATTGGGCGGCCGGACAGGATCAAGAGGCCGAGCGTCAGTTGCAGGAAGTACTCAGAGAAAACCCCCGCTCCATGGACGGATTGATGCTCCAAGGCAAGATGGCACTGAAACGGGAACAGGGCAAGGAAGCGGTCCAGGCCTTCCGGTCTGTTCTGAAGGATCAGCCGGAGTCGGCGGACGGCCATCTCCTGCTCGGACGGGCGTATTTGTTGGCCGGCGAAACCTCGTTGGCCCGGGATAGCTTCGATCGTGCGACCGCGCTGAATCCGTCGCTGGCCGATGCCCAACTCTTCCTGGCCGGTATGGACGGGACCACCGGCCACCTTGCCGAGGCCAAACAGCGGATCGAGTCGGTGCTCGCCCGTGAGCCGCAAAACCTGCAGGCGCTCGGTGCGCTCCTACGGCTTCAACTCGCTGGGCAGGATTGGGCGAACACGGAAACGACGCTCGGACGCATCCGCAGCGCCGGGGTCGGCCAGGCTGCAGCCGACATGACGGAAGGGGAAATGTTCCAAGCGCGCCAGGAGTGGGACAAGGCGACTGCCGCCTTCGAGCGGGCGCTGGCCGCGGCGCCTCAGGCGCCCGAGCCGCTTTTTGCCTTGGTGCAGCTGGATCGTTCGCGCGGCCGCCTGGCCGATGCGCAAGCCCGCCTGGAGAAGGCGTTGGCCGACGACCGCCATCCCTTCGCGCACGGGTGGCTGGGCGAACTCTTGATCGGCAAGCGGGATCTGGAGGGCGCGAGTACCCATCTCGCGGCGGCGACTCGGGTCAATCCCCGCTGGAGTTTGCCGTGGTTTCATCTTGCGACGATGCGGATCGGCGAGAAACGATTCGCCGACGCGCAAACCGTTCTGCGGGAAGGATTGCAGGCGAACCCCAAGAGTGGGGAGCTGCGGCTGCTGCTCGCGACGAGCCTGACCGAATCGGGCGGGGTGGATGAGGCGATCAGAGAATACGAAACGATCCTCAAACAGGATCCCCGCGCGCTCTTGGCGGCGAACAACCTGGCCTCGCTGCTGATCGATCGCAAGGGTGAACCGCAGAGTCTGGAACGGGCCTTGGCGTTGACCCGCGATTTTGAACGGCAGGCGCCCAACCCGTACTTTCTGGACACACTCGGGTGGGTCCACTTGAAGTTGGGCCACAGGGACGAAGCGGTCCGCATCATGCAATTGGCCGTGGAGAAGGCCCCGGCGCATCCGGTGCTGAACTATCACCTCGGCGCCGCCTACGCTCAGAACGGCCGTACGAAGGACGCGCGCGTCTATCTGCAGAAGGCGCTCGCTTCCGGCCAATCCTTCGCCGGTGTCGACGATGCGCGCACCTTGTTGGCTGGGCTGAACGGATGAGGGACGAGGCCGTGACACCCATGCAACGATGGTTCGAAGGAATGCTGTGCGCGATATGGCTGGTTGGGCTCTGTTTTGCCTCCCTGGATGGTGCCCCCGTCTGGTCGGCGGACTCGTTCGCCGGTCCTGACTATCTCTTGGGTCCCGAAGATGTGCTGATGATCTCCGTATGGAAAGACGAGCATCTGACCAAGGAAGTAGTCGTCCGCCCCGACGGGATGCTGTCGTTTCCGCTGGTCGGCGATGTGGCGGCGGCCGGTCGGACCGTCGAAGAGGTACGCCTGGATGTCACCAAACGGCTGACGCGTTATATCCCAAACCCGCAGGTATCCGTGGCGGTCACCAAACTGCTCAGCTACCGCATTTATGTCCTGGGCCGGGTCTCGAAGCCCGGCGAATACATGGTCGGGCACCATACGGACGTGTTGCAAGCCTTGAGTTTGGCGGGAGGACTGACGCCCTTTGCCGCGGAAAACGATATCAAAGTGCTGCGTCGAAAAAACGGTGAAGAACAGGTCTTCGAGTTCCGGTACGGCGACGCGAAGAAAGGGAAAGACCTGAAGCAAAACATTCTCCTCCAACGCGGCGACGTCGTCATGGTGCCGTGACGCACCCCAGGCGTGCTTCAAGGGGATGCCGGGACATGCGGGTTCCAGGGTCGGTCGGCGCGACGTTAAGGATCGGACTCATGATGCTCGTGGCCGTCACAGGGTCCCGAAGCGAGGCGGCGGAATGGTCGGCGGAGCCATCGCTGAGCGTGAGGGGGGATTACAACAGCAATTTGATTCTCACGTCAGCCGCGCATGAGGGGACGTTCGGCCATTGGGTGTCGCCCGGCGTGAAGTTCTCCGGCTCGACCGAGAACCTGGAAGTCAGCGGAAAAGCGGCGGCCGATTTCGTCCGGTACTACGGCGGCATCGAGAAAGGGCTGACGAACCTGTATTTCCCCGTGGCGGTGAAGTACGGGCTGGATCGGGAGACGTTGGCGTTCGACGGGGGATTTACGAGGGACAACACGCTGATGGGGGAATTGTTGTCGACCGGCGTGGTGTTGAGTTTCACGCAGCGCAATCTCTGGAACCTTGCGCCCTCCTGGACGCATGCGTTCACGGAACGGTTCTCGGCCCAGGGGACGTACACGTATTCCAAGGCGACCTATGAAAACGGCGCACGGTTGGGATTGGTGGATTACGACCTTCACGCAGGCTCCGGCGCCTTGTCGTATCAACTCAACGAGCGTGATCGCGTGCAACTGATCGGCAACTACACGACGTTCAGCGTGGCCGCGACCGACGCGCTGCGCTCTCATATCGCCGGCGCCCAGCTGTCGTATAGCCACGCCTTCGACGAATCGCTGACGGCGACGCTGACGGGCGGCCCGCAACTCGTGTCGTCCAGTATCAATGTTCCGGGGGGACGACTCACCGACAGCCAAACGATTTGGATCGCCAGCGGCTCGCTGCGGAAGCAGTGGGAGGACTCATCAGCCGAACTGACCGCGAGCCGCGAAATTCTTCCCAGCGGATTCGGGCTGCTGATTCAGACCGAGCGACTCGGCGTGACCTATTCCAAAGATCTGACCGAGCGGGTCTCGGCGTCGCTGACCGCGCAGGTTTACTGGGTGTCCGCCGTCACGTCAAAAGCCACGCCGTTCTCGTTTCCGGAGAATCGCTTCATCTACGTCTCCCCCCGGGTCTCCTGGAAGATCACGCAGTGGCTCTCGGCGGACTTGGCCTATGCGCGGTACGACCGGACCGTCGACAATCCATCCGAGCACGCCGCGTCGAATGCCGCCACGCTCATGTTCACGTATTACCCGCCCAAGCTGACGGTCGGGCGCTAACGAGGGACGTATGGAACCTATCGATGCAGGAACTTCGGTGCGCGAATGGTGGCAGATCCTCATACGCCGCCGACGGATGGCCGGCGGGGTGGGAGCGGCGATTCTCCTGATCGGGGCCTCCGCTGCGTTATTGTGGCCGGCGGTCTATCAGTCCAAGGCGACGATCTTGATCGAGGAACAGGAAATCCCGCCCGATCTGGTCCGTTCCGCCATCACCAGTTATGCGGACCAGCGGATCGAAACCATCAAGCAACAGGTCATGAGCCGTTCGACGCTGTGGAAAATCGTCGAGCAGTACGATCTCTACGCCTCCATGCGAAGGAAAAGCCCGACCGAAGAAGTATTGCATCAGTTCGTGAAGGATATTCGCATCGAGGTCATCAATGCGAAAGTGATCGACCGACGCTCGCAGACGCCTACGCAAGCCACCATCGCTTTTACGCTCGCCTACGACGGCGAGTCCCCGGAAGTCGCGCAGAAGGTGGCGAACGAACTGACCAGTCTGTTTCTCGGAGAGAACCTCAAGACCCGTGAGCGGCATGCGCAAGAGACGACGGCGTTTCTCAAGCAAGAGGCGGAGCACTTGGCCCGTCACATCGAGGAATTGGAAGGTAAGATGGCGGCGGTCAAACAGAAAGCCGACGGCGCGCTGCCCGAATTGACACAGCTGAACATGCAGTTGATGAACCAAGCCGATCGGGAATTGATCGAAGTGGATCGCGAGATCCGCAGCCTCAGTGAGCGCAAGCGGTTCCTGGAGGGCGAATTGGCCACGTTGAAACCGAATACGCCGATGTTGTCGGCCAGCGGCGAGCGGATCTTGGATTCGGGGGAGCGTTTGAAAGCCTTGCAGGCGCAATACGCGAGCGCCAGCGCGTACTTGTCTCCGGAGCATCCGGATATCATCAAGATGAAGCAGGAGCTGGAGTCGCTGGGGCGCGAGGTCGGGGAACCGGCGCCGGGCGAAGAGGTCGGCAAGCGGTTGGCCGGCGAGCGAGCCAAGCTGGCGACGCTGACCGAACGGTACGCCGCCGATCATCCGGACGTCCTCCGGTCCAAACAGGTGGTTGCCTCGCTGGAAGAAGAGCTTGCCCGAGCGGCCGCCCAGCCTCGGGCGGCCTATCCGTTCAAAGCGGAGAATCCGGCCTATATCAATATCCAAGCGCAGCTGGCGTCGACCAGCGCCTCCCTCGAGGCGCTTCGCCACAGCCGGTCCTCTATCAAGAAACGGGTCGAAGACTACGCCAAACGGCTGGAACGTATGCCGCAAGTCGAACCGGAGTACCTCGATTTGCAGCGCGACCGCGAGAGTTCCGTGCATAAGTATCACGAAATTCGCTCGCGTCTGATGGAAGCCCAAGTGTCGGAGGGGTTGGAGATTCAGCGTAAAGGCGAGCGGTTTTCCTTGATCGATCCGCCGGACTTGCCGGAACGCCCGGACCGGCCCAACCGTCCGGTTATTTTCTCGCTGGCGGTCCTGCTCGGGCTGATCGGCGGATTGGGCGCGGGCATCGCTGCCGAGCAGTTGGATGAAACGATCCGCAGTCCCCGGCAGCTGGCGCAAGCGGCGGGTCTCGCCCCCCTGGCCTTGATTCCCTATTGGGTGGGCGACGAAGAGGCCGACCGCCGACGCGACCGGCGATGGGCGATGCGCTGGGTCGGGGTTGGTGCGGTCGTGGTCTTGGTCCTCTTGGGCCACCTCTTTTGGTTTCCGCTGGACGTCGTCTGGTACGCCGCGTTGCGCAAGCTCGGGTTCGTCTAACGAAGGAGCACCGGAATCATGGAACCACTCCATCAGGCCCTCGAACGTTATCGGCGGCAAGAGGGCGGGACGTCGTCGAGGGGGGCCGGACCCGCTTCGGTCCACAGTGTCCCGCCACCCATCGAGTATCATCGGACTCGGATCATCGAATGCCCGGACGACCTGTTGCGTCGGGAACGCATCGTCTCAGGTTTCGACCATGGTCCGTTCGTGGAAGGCTACCAGCTGCTCCGGACGCAGGTGTTGCATCGTCTCCGAGAGAATGGCTGGAGCGTCCTCGGCGTCAGCAGCCCCAACGAACGGGAAGGGAAGACGCTGACGGCGGTGAACTTGGCCATCAGCCTCTCCATGGAGGCTACGCAGACCGTTCTGCTGGTCGACGCCGATCTCAAAAAACCGGGCCTGCATCGGGTGTTTGGATTGGGTCAGGCCAAGGGGCTGGCGGACATCCTGCTGGACGAGATGCCGGTTGAGGAAACCCTGGTTCATCCCGGGATCGGTCGGTTCGTGCTGTTGCCGGCCGGCCGCGCGGTTCCGCGTTCGGCGGAGACGCTGACCTCCCCGCGCATGAGTGCGCTGGTCAACGAACTGAAGCATCGGTACCCGTCACGCCTGCTCGTGTTCGATCTTCCCCCGGTCTTGACCAGTGCGGACGTCTTGGGATTCGGGCCGTACCTGGACGCCATGTTGTTGGTCGCGAGCGAAGGCATGACGCGCCGGCGCGACGTGGAAGAATCCATCCATCGCTTGAAGGGCGCGGTTCCGATTCTTGGGACGGTGCTGAACCAAGTGGGGCGACCGGACGGCTCACCACCCATGCGATCCACACGGTGATTCACGGGATTCCCGGAGAGGGCTGATTCGCGATGTATGAAGCGTACTATGGATTGAAAGGACATCCCTTTTCACTGATCCCGGACCCGGGATTCCTCTATCTCGGCAACCGGCATCAGGTTGCGCTGAGTTTGCTGGAGTATGGTCTCCTGCACCGTGCGGCCTTCACCGTCATTACGGGTGAGCCGGGAACCGGGAAGACGACTCTGCTCAACCGCATCCTCGACCGGTCGGAGCGCGAAGTGACCGTGGGCGTGCTGTCGCACACCCATGCGGGACTCGGCAGTCTCCTGCCCTGGGTCTTGATGACCTTCGGTTTGGAGAGCAAAGGCATGGAGGAGGTGGAACTGTTTAAAACCTTTGCCGCCTTCCTGGCGAAGGAACATGTGCGGCATCGACGGGTCGTGTTGATCGTCGATGAGGCGCAAAATCTTGGATCGGCGATGTTGGAAGAGCTCCGGCTGCTCTCCAACGTCAATGACGGACGGCGGGAACCGCTCCAAATCATCTTGTCCGGCCAGCCGGCCTTGCGTACGCTGCTGCAGGGGGCGGATCTCGTGCAACTGGCTCAGCGGATCGCGGTCGACTATCACCTCGAGTCGCTCACGGAAACGGAGACGCCGCTCTACATCCGCCATCGCCTCTCCGTCGTCGGAGGGAGCCCTGCCCTCATGACCGATCTCGCCTGCCTGGTCGTGCATCGGCTGTCCGGGGGCAATCCCCGCCTGATCAACCAAGTGTGCGATGTGGCACTGGCCTATGGGTTTGCCGCAGCGGCTCCCTGTATCGGCGCCTCGGTGGTCATTAAGGCGGCGACCGATCGAAGCGTCAACGGCATCCTGCCGCTGAAGACGCTCGATCCCGCCTTGCTGGTGAGCGAAGAAGAGCGCCAGGCTGAACAGCGACGGCTCGCGTCCTCGAAGCCCCCCGTTGTGCAAGAGCAGATGTCAACGAACTCCGCTGCGCCGTCCCCGGGCGAGTCGGCCCAGGCCTCGTATCAACGGGGAGTGGCCTTCAAGGAGGCCGGCGCCTACAAACAGGCGATCGCGCTGTTTGAGCGCGCGCTTCGCGATCGGGCGCTTGCGGTCAAGGCGAAGACACAGATCGCCTTATGTCTCCAGGCGCGCGGGCATCTTGACGAAGCGGCAGTCTCCTTGGAACGGCTTTGGAACGAGCAGCAGGGAACCGCTCAGGAACTGCGGCAGATTCGGTACTTGCTGGCCCGTATCCTCGAAGCCCAGGGCAAGACCAAGGACGCCCTGCCGCACTACCGCGCACTGCGCGAGGAGCAATCCGACTATCGGGACGTGAGCGATCGACTTGGGCGATTGTCCGATTCCACCGATCCACTTCATCGGATTCCCGGGACCCACCAGGCCTTTTGGAGCCGAATGCTCCCCCGTCATTGGGTGCAATTGCTCCGCGGCTCATTCTAATTGTCCCGTCGATCAGGATCGGCGGGGCCCATCGCCTTCTTCTTCCATCGACCGCGATTCAGCCTGGTGATGCGCGAAATCGGTGACGATTGTCGGCAAGTTAACCGATCCTGGAACGGATCGTAACCTGGCTGTAATCGCCGGTTTCTATCCTGCCGCACACGAGTGTCGACAACGGCTATGGTGCGTCAGGAGGGGCAATGAGGGTGCGCGTCTATGTTGCGGCGGGACTGTGCTGGTTGACGTGGAGCATGATGGGGACGAGTGGACACCTCGCGACGGCAGGTCAGGTTGAAGATCTCTTGCTGGAGAACAAACAGATCACCATCGATCAGTGGGTCCGTTTGAAAGCGGAGGAAGAGAAACGCGAAGCCAAGGCGTTGGAAGAGAGTCGCGGCGTGGGCGACGTGCCGGTTCGTGAGCGCTGGTACGAGAAGATCAGCATTCGCGGATATACGCAATTCCGATACAGCCACACCATCGACAATGATTTCGTGACGAGCAACCAGGGCGATCGCTCGATCGGCAAGAACAACGAATTCTTTCTTCGCCGGGGGCGCGTCATCATCAGCGGCCAGCCGCACGACCGGGTGTTCTTCTATATCCAGCCTGAGTTCGCCGGCGCGGTCAGCGGCACCGAACAGGTCGCCGTGCTGCGCGACTTCTTTTCTGATCTGTTCTTGACGGAGAACAAGGAATGGCGCATCCGAGCGGGGCTCTCCAAGGTGCCGTTCGGCTTCGAGAACATGCAATCCAGCCAAAACCGATTGGCCCTCGACCGTGACGACGCCATCAACAGCGCCGCGCCCAACGAACGGGATCTGGGGGTCTTCCTCTATTATGCGCCGACGAGCGTGCGCGAGCGGTTCCGGAGATTGGTGGAGAGCGGTCTGAAAGGATCTGGCGACTACGGCATGCTGGGGATCGGCGTGTACAACGGGCAAGGTCCCAACGCGCGTGATCTGAACAAGAACAAGCACGTGGTCTTCCACTCGATGTTCCCCTTCGAACTGCCGTTCGTGAACAATCAGATGGTGCAGGTCGGCATGGATGCCTACACGGGCCAGTATGTCGTCTCGACCACGCCCGTGGTCCCGCTCAACGTCAACAGCAGCAACGGCGTGGCGCAGAATCCGCTGCTCATGAACGGGGGCAACTATCCCGACGAACGGGTGGCCTGGCATTTCGTCGTCTTCCCTCAACCGTTCGGGTTGCAAGGCGAATATACGATCGGACGGGGCCCTCAACTCAACCAGGCGCGGAACCAGATCGAAACCGGCAGCTTGCGCGGCGGGTATTTGCAGGCCTACTACAATTATCGGTGCGATACCTATTGCGTCAGCGTAATGCCGTTCGTGCGGTATCAGGAATACTTCGGCGGCAGGAAGGCCGAAGCCAATGCGCCCAGGAATTCGGTTCGCGAGCTCGAACTCGGATTGGAGTATCAGTTCAATAAGGCGCTTGAATTGACGGTCGAAGGCACGTTTACCCAGCGGAACTCGCCCAACAGCCAGTTCGATCCCACGTCCTGCACCAGCGCAAGCCAGTCGACGGCCAATCCCATCCAATGCCTCCAAACCCCCTACCAACTGAACAGCGGACATATGATTCGCTTCCAACTGCAGTGGAGTTACTGAACCAGCCGACCGGGCACGGGAACGTGCGCAGGATCTGCGTTGCGCCGCGTCTCTTATCGAGCCGTGTCGGCGGGTGAGGGGCGCGAAAGCGGGAGATCGTTCAGCGGATAGGATTTCAGTTGCTTGAAGGCGACAATCAGCTCACGCCGTTCCCGGTCAAAGACGCGAGCAAACCCCTTCGAGCTGGGTGGACGCAGCGCGGCCGCGGGTTCGAATCCCAGCCGGCCTTGTTGCGGCGCCAGCGACCGCATCGGCGTCCGCCGATCGTCGGCCATGTCCGCCGCGCCGAAATCCGCCATGTAGTCGGTCGGCGAGCGGTAATTGGCCAGCACGAGATGCAGGTCATCTCCCCGCACGAAGAGCCCGCCGGAGGTGACTTCGCGTCGTCCTCCCGATCGATCTTTGGAGAGGTAAAACGTGATGACTTCTTCCGGGGTCGCCCGTTCGAGTCCCAGCGAGAGCAGCGGTGAAAGGAACGCGATGACGTTGTCGTCGAAAGCGCGATGATGGCGGGGAATGCTGGTGTCGTCATAAATCGGGAGCCTGGTGGCCGGTTCGTCGATCGTCACGCCATGGAGCACGGCGGCGAGTTGCTCCGGGCGAATCGAGAGCGGGTGGGTGAAGGCCCGGTCCTGTTCGGCTGAAGGATCGACTTCCAGTCTCACAAAGGCGTGGGGCGTCTCGTAGAGCGTCGTCGTGGTGAATGGACCGGGGACGCAGGCCACCGCGGCAAAAGCTGACAGTCCGATCACTCCGCTGATGAATCGTCCTCGGATGCGCGGCGCCGTCCGTTCAGGTCGGAGACGGGCGGGGACCGTCGATGGCTGCGGCAACATGGCGCTAGGCTCGCCTGAACGGAGCCGGGAAGTCAACGGCCGATCGAATCGCGCTGAACGGCTAATCACGAAGCTTGGGCTGGTTCTCGAGCGACGCGGCCCGAACGGGCGGAGACCATTTTGACAACACGCGGGTGATTTCCTGAAGCGGCAGGGGGAAGTATCCGTGATCCAAGGCGATCTGTTGGCCCTGCGCGGAAAGGGCCAACCGCACCAATTCTCTGATCGCGGGACTCGGTTCGGCTTTGGGGGCGCGGGCTACGTACAGATACAGGTTTCGTTTCAGCGGATAGGATCCATCCAGCACGGATTGAAAGGAAGGCTCGACATAGCGGCCGCCTTTGACGGACGCGATGGGAACAGACTTGACCATCGAGATGCGATAGCCGATCCCGCTGAATCCTATGCCCTGGGGATCCTTGGCGATGTCCATGACGACCGAGGCCGGCCCATGCCCTCCGACTAGATGCGGGGAAAAGGTTCCGCCCTTGCACACCTCTTCACGGAAGAAGTAACTGGTTCCCGAGTTGCCGTTTCGTCCGTACAGATGGATCGGGGCCGTAAACCAGTCGTCCGTCAGTCCGACAAGGCCCCAGGAGTTTACCGGATGGTCCAATCCACGGCGCCGCTCGCGGCAAAACATGGAGTCCAATTCGTCCAGTGAAAGCCCGGTGACGGGATTGTCCTGGTGTACGAAGATCGCCAACGCATCGATTGCGACCGGCACTTCAGCCGGCTCATGCCCATATTCTTTGACGAATTCGGCGATCTCGGAGGACGTCATGCGGCGGGACATGGCGGCCACTTCGGTGCGGTGCTCCAACAAGGCGGTGAGGCCGGTTTGTGATCCTTCTCCTTCGAGTGCGACGGTCAACCCGTTGTGCCGTCGCTTCAACTCATCCATCCAGCCGGACAGCAACGGTGTCATGCTGTCGGATCCGGCGATCTGAAGCCGTCCCTTGACCGGGGAAGACGGCTGATAGAAGGGGATCTTGGCATCCAGCTCGGGTTTCAGTTGAGCCCAGGCCCCTGAGCCGAGCACCGCTGTGAACAGGGCCAACGCGGCCATCATAGCTGCCAGAGAAATCGATGAACGCCGGGACATAGGAAGACTCCACGGTGAATAGGTGCAAGGCTGAACCGTACGCGGCCAACATTGCCCATCGGTCAACGAGATGTTAAATCGGCGTTAACACTCGCGGGGTTCGGTTCTCTCCTCGGATGCGTCGTTCGAACTCGGGCGTGGATCGGCTCATGCTGTCGCTCAAGCACCTGTGTGAGCCAACTCATGTGACGGGCTTCCGCCCGTGCGAATTGTCGCGCCTTCCGCCAACGCGAGTTGATCCGAGGCCGTATCGACAAGTTCCACCGTTTGGCCAGCCGGCGAAAGGCGGCGAGATCTTCGTAGGCGCCCAGACAGCGCTGACTGCGCTTGAGCCGGCCGATCAACTCCCGGTTGGCAGATGTGCGCGGCTCCGCCCATTCCACTGTGTAGCGAAACAACTTGAGTTGGAGCCGCAACTGATGGAGCCGCTTTCGCTTGGGATTGTGCCGTATTTTACGAAGCAGCTTGGCGAGAGGTTGTCGGTAGAGCGTCCAGATGCGGTGGGTCGGGGAGAGATCGTCGGACATCTCCCAGTTGCGAATGGCGTTAATCGTTGTGCGCATCGCGGCGAATGTATCGGCATGAGCCAGTCGGGCACGTTCCTCTCGGAGGGCGTCGGCAGCCCTCCGGAGATCCTTCTGAGGAGCCTGCGTTCTTCTCAGCCAATCTTCAAACACCTGGAGGCTTCGAAGCCGGCTCGTGCGCGAGATCTCGCGAGCGAGGTGATCAGCCGCCTCATGGCGACCGATCACTTCCAGCCAAGCCTGCAATCTTCTTAGCGTGGACCGGAGGCGATGCAAAGACTTCGGAGAGATCGTCCGCCCCCGCGAACAGGTCGCAAGCAGACGAAGAGCCCGGCGGCGCGCCGGATCGTAGGGAGCCCGAGTGGTCTTTTTGCCGTGAGAGGCTGCCATGTCATCGCTTCCAAGAATGGTAGGGTAAGCTGCCAACATTACAGAAATATTAAGAACACATGAAAGACCGATTACGAATCTGCATAGTCGGCAGACTCAAGCGGTGGATTTCAGCCAACTGAATTAACGCAGCTTTAACATGGCGTTAATGGCCCAGTGTCTGTTAGCGCGTACAGTGGCGCACCGAACAGATGGAACCGTCTTCATGATGACCGCGACCATGCCGTTGAAGGACTCGATACTCCTCATTGCCGGCAGTGAACGAGTGAGAACGTCCGTTGCGAAGAGTTTACAGGACGCGGGCTACCGCGTGCTGTTGGTAGGAGAAGAAGCGGGAGTCCTTGACGCGGTCAAAGGCGTGACACCCTCGTTGATTCTCGTCGATCGGCGACTCGGCACGTACGACAAGTTACGCATGCACAATGCCTTGCGGCTGACGCCGATCATCGCGCTGGACGACCGGACGTCCAATTGTGCCGATGAAGAGTGCGTCGAAGATCTCGAGCAGGGAGCCGACGCGGTGTTGTGCAATCTGAGTCAACGTGAACTGGTTGCGCGGATTCGCGCGGTGCTCAGACGGCAGCAATCGGAGCCGAAACCCGTCATGCTGAGCGCGGCGGCGGGCATCGAAATGGATCTGGACCGCCATGAAGTGAAGATCCAGGGGAGAGCGGTGGACCTGACGCCGAAAGAATTTCAAATCCTTCGCTGCTTTTTGGAGAACCCCAGCCGTGTGTTTTCGCGACAAGAGATGCTCAACAGCGTGTGGGGAGAGGGGTATGCGCTGGAAGAGCACGCTTTGGACGTGCATATCCATTCGCTTCGCCAGAAGATTGAGGGCGATCCGAGCAAACCAACGTTGATCGTCACCGTCCGGGGCGTCGGCTACAAGCTGCGGAGCGGGACATAACGCGGAAACCCCAATGGCACCATGGAATCGTTCTGATCTGCCGGCTCTCGCCGGGGTCACGGCGAGGCCGGCGGCAGGAGAAGGGGACGCGAGCGCTGCCTAGAATTCATCCACCGCGACGGGCTGCAAGAAATCTCGGACCGAGACCACTCCGACCAACGCTCCGGCTTTTGTCACGCCCAGGTGGCGCGTCCGGTGCTTGTTCATGAGATCGGCCGCTTCCGTAATGGGCCGGCGCTCCTCGATGCCGAGGACGGGGCTGCTCATCACGTCTTCCACCGCCATGAAATAGGCCAGCTTCTCCGAGCCGACGAACTTCCTCACGATGTCGGATTCGGTGACGATCCCGACGATCTGGCCTTTCTTCGAGACCAACACGCTGCCGACGTTGCAGGTTTTCATCAGCTTGGCCGCGTCGACGATGGAAGTTCCCATATCGACCGTAACTAAATCCTGTTTCATCAGTTGTCCGACTGTCACCATCTGTGAGGCCTCCTTTTGTAGGTTGTATATTCTTGAGATGACTATAGGGCGAACGGGTTGCGGAGCCGTTAACGACTTGTTATCACGACGTAAAACTTGCGATCAGTCGCCGAAATTAGAACGGGTGATGGAGGTGCCGTGGCAATCGGAAGGGGGCATCGTCGACCGGTGGAGCCAGGTCATTAAGAGACGTGAGGTGCCGTGGCATAGTCCGGCTCCAGCTGCTGCGCCGGAGCGGCGGGACCGAGTGAGCCTCTGTGCGCCTTCAGGGCGGCTTGAACCGCAAGAATCAGGAAGTCCCGTTCCTCTGCCGTATACGGAATCGCGATTTCGACGATCCGCGCGATCGAACTCTGATCCATGGCTCGCCTCCCCGTTTCCACGAACGGGCAGCATAGCGCTTGTGAGCCACCGTTCTCTTAAGCGCTGTTCAAGCTTCCGTTAATTGCTATAGCGCCTAAGATCCCCACAGATGTTACAGCGCACTGACCCATTCGCAACGTACCGGTGACGGTGCATGCGGTACAGTGCGTCAACATACTGGAATCTCTCATCGGTCCGTTCGTGGTCTCGGCCGACCTCGTCCTTGGGGCCGACGGCGCCCTGCCGATTGATCCACTGAGATGATGTCGGTGGATCGATCCGAGGCCATCGGTGCCGGCATCTGTCGGCGAGCGACGAGAAGGAGGTGATCCCGCATGATGGCCGAATTGCGCGGACTGGTTCTGCTCGTGGCGGCGCTGCTGTTCTTCGTGCTGATTCTTGCCCTGCTGGCCTTGGGGTCGATCATGCCGCCGCGTCGCTGGAGCGAGCGAGCAACGCCTGCTTCGTGAGCGGCCCTGCCGGGCCCAACGAGCGAGACGTGGAGCCTCAGAGGTCGCTACGACGAAGGCGTCGAAGGATTGTAGGGAAGGAACGGGGCTGCGCCGCTCTCCCCCGCGCGATTGTAAGCGGTAACTGTGAAAAAGTACTGGTCTCCGACGGGGAGCACTGTTTCAAACGTGGTTTTATCCCCGACGTCGATCGTTTGCTGAAACGCGCCTGAGGCGGACAAAATATAGACTTTGTATCCTCGTACAACCTCACCGGGCTCGGGTGGGTTCCAACTGAGCTTCACGGGCTTGAGCTGTGGCTCTGCCTCGTCGATCATGGGTGGGATTGGCTGGTCAGTCCGAGGAGGTACAGGCGCCGGTAACGGGCTGGTTTGGGGCTCCGGAACATCCGCTGTCGATGGCGGAGGGAGGGGAGATTGCAGCACCGGTGTCGACTGAGCGGGAGTTGGAGGGGGCAACAGGATGGGGCTCTGTTCAAGACCGGAAGCCGGGGGAACTGGTTCCTGGGGAATAAATGGTGTGGACTCCGACGTGACCGGTGCGGTCAGGCTGGTGGTCTGAGGGGATGAACCCGATGCCGGATCCTGAAAATCTCCACAAGCGGTCGTCAGGAGCGAGAGGACGGCGAGACAGCCTCCGAGCAGGGCCGAAATCTGGGAACCATCGTGAGGGCGTGGAATCCTGGCGCGGTTCCCGTAAAGGGAACGAGCATCATCCTGCATGGATACGTCGATACGCCCCTCTTGTTACCGACGCTCCGGGGGCGATGTAACGAGTGTGTTAATAGTCGGTGGAGAACGGTCGAGTCATTCAGTCCGCAATGAGGATCCTTTTCCCCGTCGTCGAAATCAGGGGGTTGCCGGTTCACGCGCGAAAGGTGCCACGATCGACTCTCCCTGCGGAAACCTGTGAAATCACTACGTACCGGCCCGCGCAACGCAGCCGTAACATGGGCCTGCGATACTGACTCCAGCCGTACATATGCGGGAGGAGCAGTAACAGAGGGAGGCACACCATGAACAACAAGACCATCGCGATGGCGGAACAGAAGACCATCGCCATCGTGGCACACGACAATAAGAAGCAGGACTTACTGGCCTGGGCCAAGTTCAATCGGGACGCGCTGGCCGGGCACCGGCTCATTGCGACCGGAACGACGGGGAAGCTACTGCAGGCCGAACTCGACTTGCCGGTCGAACGGCTCCAGAGCGGGCCCTTGGGAGGCGACCAGCAACTCGGGGCGAAGATCTGCGAAAGCGAGATCGATGTCTTGATCTTCTTCTGGGATCCCCTCGAGCCGCATCCGCACGACCCGGACGTGAAGGCGCTGCTCCGTATCGCGGTGGTCTGGAACATTCCGATCGCCTGCAACCGGGCCTCGGCCGATTTTCTCATCTCATCGTCCTTGATGCCGACCGAATATCAGCGCCTCGTGCCGGACTACGACGGCCATCGCAATCGGATGGTACGACTGGACGTGGCGTGACGTCATGACCTCCCGGCCGGCCGATGTCACGATGACAAAGGCAGGCTCCACGAACCGACGGGCCTGACCAGTAGGGAAAGCAGGCGGATGGCGGACAAAGACGCGAATTATTAAGATCGCGTTACAGGCAGAACGACGTCGATTTAGTTACAGTAATACAACGACTTCTGAAACACGACTGCTGCCGGATTCCGATGTTTACCCATCATTCGCTCCATATGAAAAGTTTTGGCTGGACGCTGCTGCTCAGGCGCACTACACTTCTTCCCCAGGCCGACCGACCCACGAAATCTTACAGCGCATATGACCATCAAATTCGACCACGATCGGATCATGCAGACCAAGCGCGCGATTGCCCTCGTGAGCACGTCGTCCATTTCGATCGAACAGGCGCTGGCGGCGGTTTCGATGATCGGAGGAACAGTCTTCGACATCAAACTCAAGGAAGTCGATCAGCAGACGGTGTGGCGGGTAAAATTGTTGCGGGGGGGCGAGCGCGTCAAGGTCTATGTCGACGCCCAAACCGGCTCCATTCTCGAAGCCAAGGCCGAAATCTCCGTGACCGAACCGTATCCGATCTGAGAACCGTCTTCGCCCTCGCGGCATTCCGTCAACACGGGCCCGGCATTTCCAGAACAAGTCAACGGCAGGTGGTCCGACCCCGCGCAACTGTGAATGGCGGCCGGTTGGTCTTTCAGCATGGATGTGCTGCAGGATGAGAATCGCCGTCGCGACCGATGCCTGGCAGCCGCAGATTAACGGTGTCGTCCGCACGCTCGGGCAGACGGCCACGCACCTCAAAGAACTCGGTCACGACGTCCTCTTCATCACGCCGCTCGATTTCACCACCTATCCTTGTCCCACCTATCCATCGATTCGCCTCGCGCTGTTTCCAAAGCCAGGCGTCACACGTAGGCTTACCGCGTTTCGTCCTCAGGCGATCCACATTGCGACCGAAGGGCCGATCGGGCACGCAGCCAGATCGCTGTGCCTGCAATGGTCACTGCCTTTTACGACCTCGTACCACACGCAATTTCCTGAATATGTCCGTGCCCGATTTCCGCTCCCCATTAGCTGGTCCTACGCGTACCTGCGCCGATACCACGGTGCGGCGACGCGGACATTTGTGGCGACACCATCGATGAAACAACGGCTCGCGGAACGCGGATTCACAAATCTCGCGATTTGGGCGAGGGGAGTCGATTCGGTCACGTTTCATCCTGGGCCGAAAACGTTCTTGTCCGGTCCGCGACCAATCTCGATGTACATGGGGCGGGTCGCAGTGGAAAAGAACATTGAAGCATTTTTGGATCTGGATTTACCTGGAACGAAGTATGTGGTTGGGGATGGGCCCGACTTGGAACCATTGCGCCGCCGCTATCCCAGCGTGACCTTCACCGGACTGAAACAGGGACAGGAGCTAACGTCGCACATTGCTGCGGCGGATGTGTTCGTGTTTCCGAGCCTGACCGACACGTTCGGACTCGTGCTGCTTGAAGCCATGGCCTGCGGCGTGCCGGTCGCGGCCTATCCGGTCACCGGCCCGATCGATGTGGTCCGGAACGGCAAAACCGGTGTGCTGCACGAGGATCTCAAGCAAGCCGTCCTCGGCGCCATCACGCTCGATCCGGCCGACTGCATCGCCTATGCCAAACAAAACTCGTGGCGAAGCTGGACTGAACGGTTTGTCTCGCTTTTGGCGCCGATTGAAGAACGGCAATGGGAGCTCTGAGCGGGATTCACATTCCTGTTGTCTCCGGCACGACCGCGGTCAGCGAAGTTGTCAGAGGGGTCTAGACCTGCCACGAAGAAAGGAGTAGCATTCGTTCCCCTCGTCGAAGTGCGGTCACGGAGGGGGTTGCATGACCAAGCTGTTCATTCTCCAACAGATCAAGCGCACCGCCGAAGCCAACGGGGGGAAGCCGCTGGGGAAAGTCGAATTCGAATCTCGGACAGGGATCACACGATTTGACTGGTTCGGTGTATTTTGGGCCCGCTGGAGCGACGCCCTCAGGGAAGCGTTGTCGGGACAGCCTTCAGCGCAAATAGAATACAGGCCGCCTCGGTTACGATCCCTTCCTCCGTCACGCACTCATCTTTCAAGCCTCTCGGTGAGACAGGCCTCACACCGCTAGGCACGCTGCCACTGTAACAATTGGGCGTGTCTTCTATTGCTCCAAATAGGCTCCCAGCGCGTATTGCCCGGTCTGGAGGATGGGGAGGATGTACCAGTCGTCGTTCGGGAAGCGCGTGGTCATGAAGAAGCCCCAAATCGAGAGGACGGCGCCGACATACTGCGGATGCGGCATGAGGGAGAAAGGAAAGCTCTTACACCAGGGGACATGATAGCCCAACTTGTTTCCGTAGAACACGCCGACCTTACCCAGCCTGATAAATACGCCGGCGTTCAGAATTTGACCGACCACGATCAGGAACCCACCGGTCACGAACCAGGGTTCGTCATCGCCTGGGGAAATGATCGTGCCGCCCCCGTAGAAGTAACACCAGCCGAGGAACACCGCGAGCTGCAGCGTCTTGAAGCAGAGAAAGAAGTTCCGCAGTACGTCGATTGGTTCGCCGAAGACCGCCACCGCCGGTTGTGAACAGAATCGGCGGAACGAATCCGGATCGTACCAGACCCAGGCGTACCAAATCCGTTCCAGACTCAACGCGCCGGCGGCTGCCAGCAGGCTCCAGCCGGTCATCAATGTTTGGGGGCGGCTTGGTTCATCGCGTAGGGCGGCAGGATCGCCCGCCAGGCGCTCGCCGAACGAGGCCAGTAGGCCTTGATGTCGGTAAAGGGATCCGTCACCAGCTTGATGAACCAGATCATCGAAATCCGGAAGTCGTGCAACCAGGCGAGATAGGCGACGCGGCCCAGCACGACCACCAGCGTCAGGCCCCACCATTGCTGGGCGATGACCGGCCAGCGTTCGAGAAAGGCTGCCCAGGTCCAGCTGCCGGCGGCGACCATGTGAGCAATGGGGATCAGGCAGTAGGCGGACACGATCATCGTCTTGTTCGGCGTATTGAATCCGAGCAGCAGCTCTTCTTTGTCATGGCAAGGCGGCTCGACGAGCGCGTGGCCGAATTGCCGAACGAAGAGGGCGGCGAGGCTGGCCGTGACCGCGGTCGTGAGGTCGGTGAAGATCAGCACATAGCAGTAAATGAACACGCTGGAGCTGAGGAGGTGAAAGAATTGGTTCAACGGATGGCTGTGAGAGGCCAGATGGTCGTCATGCTTGCGTCGCATCACTTCGGTGTAAAACGTACGGAGCGGTTTCGGGACCTGGAGAATGCTGCCGACCATTTCCCACGTCAGACGTGACTGCATCACCTTCCTCCGTTCCGGTCGTTCGAGCCCGTCCAGCCACCAGCCGTCTTCCTTCATGCGGCTGGCGGCATGTAAAAGCATGGCCCGCAGTTCGTCGTAATGTTCCGGCTGAAAGGCCATGTTGCTGAGGCAGCGGCCCGTGCCCACCCAGCTCAGCATGACGCCTTGAGCGCGCAAGTAGTATTGCAACAGCCAGTTGTACCGGCCAGGCTGCTGGAAGAGGATCGTCCAGACCGTGGCGAGGTTCACGACCCGCAGCGGCAGCGCGCGCTCGGCCAAGTCCTTGTTGACCGCCGCCGCCCACTCCGTACAGCGCTCGTTGGCGTCATCGTACAGTTGACGCACCGACGGCCTGATCACCCAGCGCAAAAACTCATTCATGGCCCCCATCACATGCGGATGGGCCGAGAAGGTCCCGATCACGTAGGCGAGCCGCATGGGATGCTCCGGATCGAACCGGCGCATGAGCGCCGCTTTCCCGCAGCAGACACCGACGGGGAGCCCGCCGCCGACCGTTTTTCCGTAGACGACCAGATCGGCCCGTACGCCGAAGTGTTCCTGGGCGCCGCCGGGTGCCAACCGAAAACCCGAATAGACTTCATCGAAGATGAGCGGGATGTCGCAGGCGGTGCAGACTTCCCGCAGCTGTCGGAGCCACTGCGCATACGGTGCATGGGCGTCCCGGGTCTTGCGAATATCGCTGGTCAGCAAGATAGCATCGCTGGGGGGCGGGGAATTAGGATGGAACGATTGAATCGGATTGACTACGACGCCGGCGACGTCGCACTTCATCCGGCGGATGGCGTCGAGCGAAGCCGGGTTGACGTCCTTCAACGTGATGCAGTCCTTGATCTCCCGTTCGCTGCCAAGGCCGGGCTGCACGCCGTCCCACCAGCCATGATAGGCGCCTGCGAAGCATATGATCTGCTTGCGACGTGTGTTGAAGCGGGCCAGTCGGATGGCGGCCATGACGGCTTCGGTGCCGCTCATATGGAACGAGACTTCGTCCAGTTTGGAGATGGACTTCAGCATCGCGATGTTCTCGGCGACGATCGGGTGCAGCGGACCCAGCACCGGGCCGAGATCTTTGACCCGTTCCCACCCCCGCTCCATCCATTCCTTATAGTGATCGTACCCGGCGACATTCACGCCGTAGGAGCCGGTGACGTCGAGCGACCAGTGACCGTCGATGTCGCGGAGTTTCGGCCCTTCCGAGGCGGTCACGACCGAACAGAGGTTGAACTTCTCCCGCATGACCCGCGCGAACGGGAAGGGGACCCGACCGGCGTCCGTGAACCGAAGGTCCGACAGCCCCTCGCGAATCTTCTGGCCCCAGGCGATGGCCTCAGGGTGGTGCTCTCGGAAGTAGTCGGCCAGGTGATCGAGCGCTTTCCGCCTCTTCGCCACGGTCTGCTCGTCCGCGCCGTCGGCCCGATAGAAGTCATCTCCGAGATAATCGTTGGTGTGGACCCACGAGGAAAGCAAACGGGAAACCGTCGGCGTGAAAGAGATGGCCCGGAGATTCAAGAACGTGCGGCCGACCCTGGCGACCCAGAGGCCTCCGATGCCGAGAAAGAGTCCGAGGACGATCAGTGCGCCGATGTCTTCCTGGCCGAACCGGCAGGATGCGGCAGCGTCGTATCCCGCGCACGCACGCACGCGTTCAAACATCTCGTCGAACATACAGCCCTCCTTCCGTGCTTCCGTCGCCGTTCGCGCGGCACACCGCCGCCGGCGTTCAGCCCACGAGCGCTTCTTCCGGGAATAACGTCAGATCTTCTCGGTCACCGAATCGTGCCCACTTGAGGCTGGACATGCTGTCGGCCCATCTGATCAATTCCAAACTGCCGTCATGATGTTCGACCAGCGCGCTGCAACTTTCGACCCAGTCGCCGCAGTTGCAGTAGATGATGTTATTCAGCCTGGTGATTTCCGGCCGGTGAATATGGCCGCAGACCACGCCGTCCACGCCGAGACGTGCGGATTCATACGCGACCGCCTGTTCGAAATTGCTGATAAACTGTACGGCGTTCTTCACTTTGTGTTTGAGAAATCCCGCGAGCGACCAATAGGGCAAGTCGAGGCGCCGACGCACGGCGTGCACATAGTAGTTGGCTTTCAGCAAGTAGTCATAGAGTCGGGTTCCCAGCATAGCCATGGCTCTCGAACACCTGACCACACTATCGAACTTGTCGCCGTGGGTGACCAGCAGGCGTCGCCCGTCTGCGTTGACGTGAATGGCTTCCTCCACGATCTGCACGTTCCCGAACGTCATGTCGTAGAAATCCCGCAGCATTTCGTCGTGATTGCCCGGAACATAGACGACCTTCGTGCCGTGTTTGGCTTTTCCCAAGATCGTCCGCACGACGTTGTTGTGGGACTGCGGCCAAAAGAGCCGCTTCCTCATTTCCCAGATATCGATGATATCGCCGACAAGATACAGATGTTCGCAGTGGACGGAATGAAGAAAGTCGAGCAGATGGTCAGCGCTGCAACCGCGAAAACCCAAATGCACATCTGATATCCAGACCGTACGAAAGGACAGTGGGGGGAGGCCACGTTGATGTTTCACCCAGTCAGTCTCCAGTGCGTCGCGCGACCGACGACTCTCACGTGAATCAAGGCTATAAGGAAGATGTTTCGCGAAGATTACGATTGGAAGAAATTCGTGTGAAGAAAAGGTGGAATATCGGCGACAGTGGCAACATGGCCGTAACATTCGGATGGCACAATCGACATCGTTTGCCGGCGACCGTGACGATCTGCGGGAATCCGTGGTGTGGGAGAAATGTGACGTGAATTCCTGGCAGGTGTACGCGACGCCGTTGCTATTCGAGACTATGCGTCATGTGCGGTTGACCGTTGCTCCGGATTTCTCAACAATCCCGCTTCAGCTGCGCGAGTGACGAATGGCTCAGGCCGCTATACTGGTCCTCTTGCCGGGGCTCGACGGAACGGACGTCTTCTTTCGCCCGTTGATCGCAGTCCTGCCCGAGTGGATCGAGCCGCGCGTCGTCGAGTTTCCGTCGAGCGGGGGCAGCGAATATGGCGATCTCCTGAAGATCGTTCGCCAGGCGGTGGCGGCGATGCCACCGTTCTATGTGCTGGGCTCTTCCTTTGCGGGACCTTTGGCTCTGATGCTGGCGGCGGCGGAGCCGGAGAAAGTGAGAGGGACTATCCTGTCGGTCTCGTTCGTGACGCCCCCGCGTCCGATGTATATCCGGCTGAGGTGTCTGGCCGTGACGCCGGTGATCTGGCTGATCCGCGCTTGCCGACGCCTTCCAGCCTGGATGTCGCGTGGCCCAGAGGATACACTTCGGCGGGACAAATCCGAGACCTGGCGGCGGGTGAGCGCGTCGATGGTGGCAGCTCGCATCAGAGCCCTCTTAAACGTCGATGCGCGGTCCCTCCTGCGCGACTGTCCGCATCCCGTCCTCTGTCTTGCGGGCCGGGATGACGGGATTGTGCCTCGACGCAACGTCGAAGAAATTCTGAGCGTCCGCCCGTCCGCGCAGGTGCGCATCATCGAAGGCCGGCACTTTGCCCCGTACACAAATCCGGCCGCGGCCGCAGAGGCGATCGCGACGTTCATAAAGGAAAGAGAAACCGCATGAGAAGGCTCAGGTGGATTGGTGTTGGCTGCCTCCTGTTTGGAGTTGCCTTGGGAGCTGGGCCCGCCATCGCCCAACGCAACGAGATGCCGACGGGTTATCCGCAGTCGCTCGAAGGCGACTTGCAGAAACTCTTGGTCATAGTTCGAGAGACCGGACCGTCGCCGAGTCTTCTTGTGCGCTTGTCAGAGACTTACTTCGACATCGCGGACGACTTGCAGACGGACAAGAGTCAGCGTCTTGAGACCTACGAGGCGGGGGCGAAGGCAGCGAAGCAGGCGTATGAGCTGGACGACTCCAATGCCGATGCACACTTTTTGCATGCCGTGAATCTCGGCAGCGCCGAGCAACTCAGGGGGGTGACGAACGCGGCGATGGTGGTCGGCGAAATCAAACGATGCGCTCAACGGACCATTGAACTCAACCCACGACATGCTCAGGCGCTCCAATTCATGGGAGGATTGCTGATCGACCTCCCGTGGTTCCTGGGCGGCGACGAGAAACAGGCGCAACAGTATCTTGAGCGGGCCGTGGCGGCCGATACCAGCTACACAAAGGCGCACCTCTTATTGGCCAAGCTGTACAAGAAACAGAGCCGGCTCGATGAAGCCCGGACGCATCTGGAAGCCGTTGTCCGCGCTGAGCACCCGCGCTATCGCTACACCTGGGAACGACAGTACAAGCCTGAGGCGGAGCGACTGCTGCGGGAATGGGAGAGGTCCGGCTCCGCCAAGCCATGAGTCTGGGTCATCATTCTGCAGTAACGCACTCTTGATTAAATCCCACGAGGTCTTCCTCAGTACCATGCCCGACTCGGACCCATTAGGCGAAATGGAAGGTCTGGCCACATAGAAAGCTGGAGTGGAGCAGGCGGTTGCCGGACAGGCGTCCATGATGAGAGGCGATGCAGGCGACCGACGTATGCTCGGCGTATACGCGCCGGTGTCTGATCGCCTCGTTCATGGCGTGACGACGAGATGCCCTCGGCGATTTTCCTGATAGCAGGCTTCGATCGGTGCCAGGCAAGCTGGTTGTGCCTCACCGTACGACATGACCGTGAGTCGCTGCGAGGGGACGCCGAGTTCGTGCAAATAGCCCCGCACGGCCAAGGCCCGCTTTTCGCCGAGGACCAGATTATAGGCGGCAGTGCCTCTTTCGTCACAATGGCCCTCGATGCGAATGCGGGAGTCGTCGTGGCTCAACAGCCAATGCGCGTCGACCGCAAGCGACTGCATGGCTTCCTCCGTCAGATCCCAGCTGTCGTAGTTGAAAAAGACGTCTTGCAAGCCGGCTGCGGCGGTTCTGGCCTGTTCCCGACGAAGATCGTCCTGCCGCCGCTCGGCCCTCGGCGCGACTTCCTGAGTCACCACGGGATCGGCCTTGATCTGTTCGACGCTGTGGAAGGGACGGTTGTCCAGCGGAGCTTCCGCGTTGAGCGGAGAGACGGTTCCCTCCGACCGAACGGCCTGGCGCGAGCAGGCGACGCTGGAGAGGATGAGGCTGCAGAGAATAATGGTCCCGAGCATGCGTGTCCTCATGATGTTTGCTCCCCTTCTACGCTGTCTCGACATCAGCTCCTGATACAACGACATATGGCTTCCGAGGCTTACGGCATCCTCACGATCCTGTTCACTTTGCGCGAACAATGCTCGGATCGCGGGCGGCTATCAGATCAATCGACGGTCTTCGAATCTCCCGCGACCGTGCTTTGTCGTAGTGCAGAGCCGCGGGTATGGTCGTGGTGCCCGGTGCGTGGGCAACGCATCACAGTCTCCTGTTGCCATGCCGGTGTCTCGAGCGCCTGCCCGTCTGTGGATTCCGTTCAGATGGGCGGAAGAAGGCTGCCGTCGAATGTCTCGTGGACAATCAAGAAATGGCCCTTCGTGGGTCGGCGATCCACTTGTGCAACGACAGATCAGTTGACCTCTCGCTCTTCGTCGTCATCCTCGTCGTTATCGTCGCGATCTCTGTCGCGTGCGTCCCGCTCGATCGCGAAAATGCTGATCGTATTGCTGACTTCGTGCGAGACGACCAAGAGCGGTTTGCCGTTCGGACTGTGCCGTTTGTTGATGAAGAGGAGCCCTTCCGGCGAGAGATCGGTGGGGGTGGTGTTGGCATAGGTCACGAAATGCGGAGCCTCCGGGTTAGAAACGTCGTACATAACGACCCCGCCGGTCCGCTCCAAGCCGATAAATGCGTAGGTGCGTCCAGCGATTTTGCCGAGTGCGACCCCTTCCGGTTCGGGGCCCTTGTTGTCGCTTCTGGTATCGAATGTATCGAGGGTGCCATTGGAATTGAAGGTCGTCGGCACCAGCACCGCCGTTCGCTGTTCGAGTTCGTCCCCGCTGTCGTAAACCAGCCCACCCTCAGCGTTGCGGATGCTGAAGGAGCGGGCGCCGAACACGTAGAGCTTTTCAAAGTCGGCATCCGCGTCCGTGTTGCCGAGGGTGTTGGTGACGGTCAATCGTCCGAGATTGTCGTTGTTGCGCAGACCGTTCGCGCCAGTGGTCACGTCGGGAAACCCCTGGGCCATAAATGCCGTTGCGTCGAGTGTGAGCGAACCCACGCGAGTCTCTTCTGAAAATCCAGTGTAGTCCCTGGCATCGCCTTCATTGGCCATGACGAGATAGGTCTTACCCTTCACCCGATAGGAGACGATGCTGTCGGGCTGATATATCCCGAACACCGGCCAGTTGCGAATATTGATGATGCCGTTGTTGCTCGAGCCGGGCACGTCGCGGTCGCTGGCATCGAGCTTGTTGTGTGGGAGGGTGTGATCTTTGAAGCCGAGTCCGACGATCCTGGTGAACGTCGCAGAAGAAATGTCCAGGATTGCGATGGCGTTGTTCTCCTGCAGCGTGACCCAGGCCATCTTCGAGTCCTTGGAAATGGTGATGTATTCCGGCTCCAGATCCTTCGAGATCGTCGCGTTGGGGCCGAAGATACGGATGCTGGAAGGGTTGTCCTGTGGAATCGCGTTGCTGAATGTGGCGGTACGAACGTCGAGCTGTGTGAGGGCCGTGACGTCGCCGCGCATGTCGATGACGCTCACCGATCCGTCCGGGTCCACCGAGTCCGCCTGGTTGTAGCTGTTCGGCTCCCCTTCATTGGCGACCAGCAACCAGCGGCCGTTCGGCGAGAACGCGAGCATGTCCGGCAACGACCCGACCGTCAGCTGGTTGAGAAACGCGCCGCTTGCATTGAAGAACTTGACACTGCCGGGGTCGGTTTTCTGCGCGCCTTCGAGGGCGACGGCAACGATGCCGCGGTGCACCGCCACGCTATTGGGCTTGCCTCCGAGCGGCACCGACTGCACCAGCACGGGGGAATCCGGGGTGCTCAGGTCGAGTACGTCGAGTTGACGGAGGTTGAGATTGATGCTGAACAGGCGCTTTGATGCGGGATCGTAGGCCGCAATCTCCGTTCGAGGTTCGTCGGGGTTTGTGCTGGCCCCCGCGCTGTATCGTCCGATGAGCTTCAACGTGATGCCCGGCGAGTCTGAGGCTTCCGTTATCGCTCCCAATCCCATCGTCCCGAGCAGCACGATGCCGATAACTGTCCTGGTCGCTCTCATGGGGTGTCCTCCCGAATATGTCGATACAGATGTATCTCGCGAGGGTATGGACTATGGCTGAGCGCGATTAGAGCCGTATCAAGCCGGTATTAAGATCGAGTTACTTCGGGAACATATCGGTAGATCCGCGAAGTCCGCTCTTGCCAGTCGAGAGTCGCTCACGTACAAACGGGCTGATGCTGAATGGACGCGAGCGATCAGGGTGGGGACGGTGTGAAGGTCTGGTCGACGGTGCATCATCCGCTTCTGCGAGGAAAGTCCGGTGCGTCGCCACCGCGTTCTGTATGGCGGTCGGTCTCCATCTTACCCCCTCGGCCAGCGCCGAACTCCTTCCCGAACAGGTCGTGATCGTTGCCAATAAGAATCGGCGAGAGAGCCTTGGAGTCGCGCAGCATTATGCCGAACAACGCGGGATCCCGTCAGAGCGCATCGTCTCGCTGGATTTGCCATCAGATGAAACGATCGGTCGGGAGGACTTCGAGCGGCGGATTGTTCGACCGCTCCGGCAGGCATTGGAAGCGCAGGGCTTACAGGCATCGGTCCGCCTCTTGGTGACGGTCTACGGTGTCCCGCTCCGCGTCGGCCCTCCTCGAATCGCCGCAGCGGACCGTGAACTGTACCGGGACGCGAGCGCTAAATCAGAGGAGGCGAAATCTCGACTGGCCGCTGTCGAGCGAGAGATGCACCAGCTGGCTGCGCGAGCCGGGGCACCGCTTCCAAACGTTGAACCGATTCGCGCGGTTGTCTCGTACGAGCGCGAAGTAGGTTTCCTCCTGCGAGTCGCACAGGCTGTCGACGCGGTCATTACGCGCGCCGTGCAGGTTCTGCCCGGGAAAAGCCCGGACCATGGGACACTGGAATCGCTGATGCGACGGTACCAGGGCCTTGCCGGGGTGACGGAGCTACGACATCGAATCTCCTCGCCGGCCTCCACCAGCGGGCACGATCCCGACCCCACCAATCGGTTGCAGCAGGCCGAGGGCCTGCACCTCCTGTTGGACGATCTGGAACTTCCGATCCGGCAGGGGCGCGAAGACTTCTACCGGCACGTTGGTCTGATCTATGGACTATACGGGGAATTCGCACTTGCGGTGAGGGAACGTCTGATGTTGTCGGACGAACTGGCTGATGCGAGCGTGGACAGTGAACTCAGTCTACTCTGGTGGGACCGTCGTGACGCGGCACCATCGTGGCGGCAGCCCAACCCGTTCTACCACGGGTTCAGACAGGCTGCGGGAGGCTCCCGCACGGAGATTCCCGTGCTCCTCGTCGCCCGCTTGGACGCGCCGAGTGCCGACCTGGCCATGCGGTTGGTCGACCGAGCCATTGAGGCGGAGCAACAGGGTTTGAGAGGGACCGTCTATCTCGATGCGCGGGGGCTGCCGGCACACGATCCCTCCGATACCTCTGGCCGGTACGACCAGAGCGTGAGGGACTTGCATGCCTTTGTCACCCAACACACGACCTATCAGTCCAAGCTGGACAACACCGAAGCACGGTTCGAGCGGCCAGGCCAAGCGCCGGACGTGGCGCTCTATTTCGGTTGGTATCGCCTGCGGCACTACGACGATGCGTTCATATTCCGGCCAGGCGCGATCGGCTACCATATGGCCTCCGCCGAGGCCGTGAGCCTCCATCAGCCCGGCGAAACAGGCTGGTGCAAGAATGCTCTGGAGCGGGGGATTACCGCGACGGTTGGGTCTGTAGGCGAACCGTACCTGGATGCGTTCCCCGAGCCGCTGGAGTTTGCCGCCCTGCTGCTGACTGGACAGTATTCGCTGGTTGAAACGTTCGCGCTCACCAGCCGCTGGATCAGCTGGCGCATGGTTCTCGTGGGCGATCCTCTGTACAATCCCTGGAAACGTCGCCCGATGGCCAAACGTTCTGCTTTGACGATGTTTCCCCTCGCGCCCATCGCCCCTTCAGACCGGACCTTCAAAGACCCGCTCCGCGCCAGAGCGGACAGGCAGCGGATGTACGAACAGTCCCGCCTTCGTCTTGATGCCATTCTTGCTTCCCAGGAACAGGCCGTCCGGCGGACGGAACCCTAACGACAGACGCTGCGACGAGTTCCGGTGTTTAGTGGGTTTTCATGGGAAAGAAGGAGACCACGATGGACAGGGCGATAAGCACGATGATGATCCATTCCAGAAGCTCCATCCGTCGGACACCCGCCCGATCGGACATCTTCCCGTAGATGCTCTCCAGCGTCTGCAATTTCCGCAAGATGCTGGCATCCCAGGCCTCTAAGTGAAAGCGCTGCGAGGCAAGGCGGTAGACGCGGGCGAGATATTGATCCCCGAGCAGCTTCAGCGTGTTCGTGACCCGCTCGAAGAGCAAGGCGCTGTCGACTTGCAGTTGGGCGATGTGCGTCGTGCCCTTGTCGTAGGAGCCCGGCAGGGGCAGCAGCGGCGGTTTGTGGGAAAGCGCTTCGTATGCCTGATCCAACGCTTGATCGAGCTGTTCGTCCAGGATCCGCATTTCCAACAACTCCACGTTGGCGAATTCCAACACCGAACGGACATCCTCCATGTCCTTTCCGAACAAGACGGCGCTGTGCCAATCGATGAGGGCGGCGTCTTCCCGTCCGAACGAGATGCGACAGGCCATGGCGTCGCGCATTTCCTGGTCGGAAAGCGGGGTGCGCTCCCCACGGAGAATGTGAGCCAGTTCCACTTCTCGACTCGCCCAAGGCGGCGGGTCCTGGAAGGGCATGGAGGATTCGATTGAAAAAACGATGTAGTCTTCCACTTCCTGCGCAATGCGCGGTCGTTCAATCGCCGGCTGGATGGCCTGCACCAATTGCTCGACTCGCGTGCGGGAGGCTGCCAGCAATTGCTCGTTTTCATAGAGTGACTCGCTCAGTTCCAGCAGATTGGCGAACGGACCGTCCAACGGAAATCGATACGTAATGGTGACGGCGCCGAAATCATAGACCATCAGTTCGACGGACGGGCTCGATGAGTACAGTCCGACGGTCAGAACCCCGCCTTCCTGCGTTAGGCGTAGCGGTGCCGGACGGTATTCAAAATATTGCGGCGCTCGCGCTTTGTGGCGCAGCCGCCCGCGTTCCGTTCCGGCGGTGATTCGCCGCTCTGCTTCTTCGAGATTGATGGAGAGACCAATGTCGTAGGCGAACAAGGCATAGCACGTGCCCTTACCGATGGTCAGGGCGGGTCCCGCTGCAAGGCTCATGATTCATGGCTCCTGGGTGGTCTGATCATCTTACCACTGGTTTGGCAAAGAGTAGGACCTTCACTGACTTGCTCTAACTGATGGAAAAGATAGGTAAGAGTCTTGGAGGTATTAGGGCAGTACTTCCTGGACGATACCGCGCCCATCATAGCGCAGGCGAAGCGGTCGTAGGGGCATTCGTTCTAAAGCGGCGGTGCTCCTCAGCCCGGGATTGATCGGCTCCATCCGGGTCATGATTTCTCCGCGGGGACCCACCTGTGCGGTTGGAATATTGAGCGCGGTCGAGGGGGCAAAGAACGATCGTCCGCGATACGTCACCGTCTCGCCCTCCTGAGTGATGACGGTCAGATCGGGTACTCCATAGCGCTCGACGATTTCGTCTCTGGTCGTCTTTCCCGCGTGAATCCACGCGGTCTCAGATGTTGTTATACATCCGGATGCCCCGACGAGTAGCAGCGCGGTGCAGATCCATCCTTTCGCGTCCACTAAGCCTTCCTCCGAGGACTGTCGAGGAAACATGCATCTACCGTACTCCTACCGCGTTACAGTTTCCTCAAGGCCGAGCTGTGCTCGCTTACCGTGCGGTCGATCCTTAATGCAATCGTTACGACATTTTGAAGCCGGTCAGATCGCTCGGTAACGGACCGATGCGATAGTCCCGCCCGTTAGGATCCTAACCGGTCTCACGATGTCGTCATCCGCAACACCTCGTCTCGTGGAGGGAGGTGCCATGCTACGACTGCGGTTGGAGCCGAACTGTCCTGCCATATTCAATGGTGTCACAACGTATTCGCATCTCCTGATTTCGTCGGGAGTCGTGCGGAAACTCACAAAGGAGTCACTGATGTCGAAGCTGAGAAAACATGTGTCGCGATGGAGTGCGGCAGCTGCCAAAGTCGGCTTGGCTGCGGCTATGCTGGCATCCCCGGCATTGCCGGCACTGGCCGACGATGAAGATAGCCACGATTTCGGCGCTCGTGTCGAGCAGCGATTGAAGCGCAGTTCGATGCATTGGTTCGGGATTCGCGGTCCCTTGGATGCCTCGGCGCCGGCCACGTCCGGGGCGTATCGGATGTCCACCCAGTCGGCGGTGGATCAAGTGTTGGTGGCGGACAGCTTGAAAGTGGAGTATCTCTCACGTCAGATCGCCAACAACGCCGATCAGTTTGCGTTTTGGCCGACCGATGAGAACCCGACCCATCAAATCTGGTGCATCGAAGAATTCAATCCGTCCATCATCAAAAATGCCGCAGGGCAAAATCTCTTCCTGCCGGGCGGCCTGGTTCCAAAGTGGACGCCGGGCGTCCAGCGGATCAATCTTCGCACCGGTGCGGTTGAGACGATTCTGCGCGGCACGGCCGGTTGCGACGGCATTCGGCGTACGCCCTGGGGGACCATTCTGGCCACTGAAGAAGCTGACAACGGCGGTGCCTATGAGATCATCGACCCGCTGAGCGTGACGAATCACACGATCGTCGATCGCGCCAACGGTATTGTGGTCGATCCGAACGGGATGCCCTCGGCCAAGGTCGTCAAGCGCCCCGCGTTGGGCACGTTTGCGTGGGAAGGCATCGGGATCCTGCCCAGCGGGGTGGTCTATGCCGGAGACGAATTGCGGCCCGGCGAACCGGTTTCAGGCGGTGGGCTCGGGCCGGATGCGGACGGAGGAGCGATCTTCAAATTCGTTCCCGTGAATCCTCGGACGGCCAACGGTCCGATCAACCAACTCTCCGAGTCACCCTTTGTCGCAGGCAATCTGTATGCGATGCAGGTGTCCTGCATCGGCAACGGACAGCAGTATGGGCAGGGGTGCGAGGTGGGCACCGGTGTGTGGTTGCCCGTCAGCGCTCCTCACGCGCGGTCCGATGCGTACAAGAGCGGTGCGACCGGCTACTACCGGCCTGAAGATCTGGAACTGGATCCGCTATACAAAGATCCGAATGGAGGGGTTCGTCTTTGCTGGATGGACACCCAGAACCGCGGCGCTCAAATGTACGGGGAACTGGTGTGCGCCGTCGACGGCGCACCGATGACCGCGAGTGCCACACAGCGGACCGTCGTGGTGAATCGCCTGCTCGAAGGCGATATGGATATGAATCAGCACGACAATATCGAGTTCCAGCCGAAGACCGGCAATGTGTACGTCATCGAAGACAACGCGAACGGCGACATCTTCGCCTGTTTGCCGGACGGAACGGATCGCGACATCAAGAGCGACGGATGCATCAAGATCCTGTCGGTCAAGGATAGCACGGCGGAACCAACGGGCTTCAAGTTCACCCCCGACGGCCGGACGGCGTATCTGTCGATCCAACACTCGAACGATACGAATATGCCGCTGGTCGACGATTACCGGACTGATGATCTGATTAAGATCACCGGCTTCAAGATCCCGGATCGGTTCGAGCACTAGAGGCGTCGTGAGTTACGCACTGCCTGTGCGCAGTGTCTGGCGTGGGCGTCTGGCCTCCAGGCGCCCACGCAGGGCTCCGATGGAATCTTCACCGAACTCGCCGCTGGTGTCGCCCTTGGCGGATCCCGCCTTAACGTTGCGCCGGCACATGCTCGTATCAGGCCTGTTGAACTCCATAGATGAGATTCAGGAAATCGAGCAGGGATACGCGTTCAAGTTTCGCCGCTCCGAGTCGCTCGCCAGACGGATTGCCGACTACCTGCTTTTCGAAGCGGTGAATTCCCCGCAACTGTCTTTTGTGCTTGTGGTCGAGCCGAACGAAGGCGGACTCTGGCTGCAGATACGTGGGCCGGAGAAGAGTCGAGCGGCGATCACGAAGAGATTGGTGTGTGATGGGCCTCGTCGCCGCTAGGTATGGGTGAGAGCGCTCGGCGACGCACAGGTCTAGAGAATCGAGGACTTCCGAAAATCGGTGTGCGCGGGCGGCTTTTGGGCGGCATGACCTTCCGGTCCCGATGATGCTGGATTTTCTCGTCCACGAGATCTCCGCAGTGGACGCAACGGTAGGCGAGGGCTCTCATTCCACCATCCAGCATGAGTTCCAAGACTTTGAGCCCATTACAGCGGCGGCATTGCATCGGTGTTCTCCTTAGTCATCGGGCAGGGCATAGTCCAATTCCCTCATCATGAGTTCGGGGCGCGAACTCGCCGTTTCTGTACTTGCCTGACAGCTCACACACAGCAGGGCGGCCGGCTGTACGCGCAATCGCGAGAGCGGGATATCCTGTCGGCAGTCGATACAACGCCCGTAGCCGCGGCGTGTCATGACCTCGAGTGCGCGGTCGATCTCCCGCAGCCGCGTGCGGGCACGCATCCGGCCGATCCTTGTCAGATCCATCGCCTGATCCGCCGAGGCTTGATCTGCTATGTCGGCATAGGCCCGTGCATCTTCGGAAGGAACTGCATCGAGCAACAGTTCATGAAGGAGCGTCGACCGTTGCCGGACGAGTTCGGTTCGAAGCGCGTCCAACCTCCGCCAGTTCCGTTTCAACGACGGGGTTCGGCTAGGGATCACATGGTTCTGTTTGTCCAGGAAGGCGTTGCGTCGTGGTGCCATGGTCGTGACCTCCGCTCTGTGTTGCAAGGTCGTTCTACTAGACGAGTGGTACGAATGGCTCAGGAGGGAGTCAAATCCATGTAACACCTGGGAAGATACCGAGTGGTGCACCCGCGCGGCTTCCTTGCGAAGGAGAGTTAACGAATCTGTAACAAGTCCGTGTCATCCTCGTAATGCTCGCGCGAGACCATACGCTATGATGATGTTGTCATTTCCGCACAAGGCTATGCTGCTGGGGATCGTCTCCCTCCTTGCTCTAGGGGGGACCGCCTGCACAAGGCCCCATCAATACATGGATGTGAATTGTGCCAAGATGGCCGGTGCGACCGCGGTCGATCGTGAAGCCGCCATCCAGTGTCAGACGTTTCAGCAGACCGAAGCGGCCACCGCGGTCTACCACGAAACAGCCGCCCTGGTGAAATCCTACCGCGCCTGTCTCGGGAAGTACGAGTCGATGCCCGGGCGAGGGAAGGAGTATTGTGACGAATATGCCAAGGCGCTGACGACGGTGGTCTGTACGAAAGTCGCGGGAGATGCCGTACTCGGCCGGGAGGTCGCCGTCCAGTGCGAGAATACCCGCCAGGCTGATGCTGCGACGGCGGTCTACGGGGAAGCGACGCTCCTGGTGAAATCTTATCGGACCTGTCTGGAGAAATACGAGCAAATGCCGTCGAGGGCCAGGGAATACTGCGGGCAGTATGCGAAGGCTCTGCAAGATATCGGGCTGCAAGTGAAAGAAACGCCGGATCCGTCCACCACTCCGAACCCCGCCGTGCTCAGAGAATCCCGCCCACCTCGTCGATAACGTGGGAGCCGTCAGCCGATTCTTGTCGCGAGTCCGAAAAGGCGATCGATGGGAGGTTATCGGCAGGGAGCGGTCTCCCATCGCTGGGAACGAAGGTCCTGATCAAAGAACACGCGATAGCCGACGCAGCGGGATTTCCCGGCCAGAAACTCGTAGCCCCAGACTTCTGATCCATCGGGGAGCTTTCGGAGTCGTTGCGGGTAACCGAACCGACTGATCAGTTCGTCTTGCGAGGCCTTTCCGATGCTCGCTTCGAAGTCTTCGACTTGACCGGGATGGGCGCAAGCGGTCAGGAGGATGAGCATGAGCAAGAAGGGCGCGTTCATGAGACTCGACCACGTGCAACACTCGCGGGAGCGAGGGCCTGTGTTACGCTGAGGCGCCTCGCTCCTTCAACTTGTATCCCAAGGACTTGACGGACAGAATCGCTTCGTTCAACTGAGGAATTTTCTGCTTGATGCGCCGGACATGCACGTCCACGGTGCGGGTTGTCCCATGGTAGTCGTACCCCCACACGCTGTTGAGCAGGACATCACGCGTCAAGACGCGGCCGGGATTACGGAGTAAATGTTCGAGCAAACCGAACTCCTTGGCGGTCAGGCTAATCTCCTGTCCATTGACGATCACTTCATGGCAGGACAAGTTGAGCGTCACCGCGCCATAGTTATACAGGTTGACTTCCTGATCGTTGGATCGCTCAAGACGACGAAAGAGCGCTTTGACGCGTGCAAGCAGCGCTTTAGGGCTGAACGGTTTGGTCACATAGTCGTCCGCACCCAGTTCCAGCCCGACGACGGTGTCCGATTCTTCGGACCTGGCGGTCAACATGATGATAGGAAGCATCGAGGTCTGCGGCGACATACGGAGCTTCTTGCATACTTCCAGGCCGTCCAATTCCGGCAACATCAAATCCAGGACCACCAGATCGGGATGTTCTGATCGGGCTTGTCTGAGCGCTTCGGCGCCGTTTGACGCGCTGAGCGTCCGGAAACCCTCTTTTTCAAGGTACATCTTGACCAATTGAAGAATATCCCGATCGTCCTCTACGACCAGCACCTTCTTGTTCATGGCAGCAACCATGGCTTTGGTTCCCCCTCGTGATTTAGTAGTGCAGCTCAAGCCCCAGGAGGGTACAGCCCTGAGCCTTCGAGAGCCCACTATGAGAATGACATTACATTAGAAAATGCAGGATGCAGAAAGGTTACGCGTTGGTTAACCCCATGTTAAATCTGGGGGTATTGAAATGTGGAATGAGGGTCTACTTGTCCCCCGTTAGCGGGGTTGTGTTTGTACCGGAATCTGGCGGATAAAAGAGGGACTGTTCTTGTCGAATCAAGTTCCGTTCGCACGTTCCGAGAAAGTTCATGATGACGCCATTTGGGGTCTGCCGAGTCTTCCTGGTGCTCAGCTGGTTGCTGGCTCCTGGCTTTGTTTTGGCAGGCTCTGCATCGTCGACTTTCCGCGTGACCGCTACCCTCGACCCGACATGCACGATCCAGACAACGCCGGTGTCTTTTGGACATTACAATCCGCTGATCGCCCAAGCCCATGCGCCGCTGGATGTGAACAGCACGGTGACGATCACGTGTAGCAAGGGCATGGCGACGACGATTGCGCTCGATCGTGGACTGCATGGAAAACAAGCCAGGGCGACGACGCGGGCCATGAAGCATATGTCGTCCAACGAGTACCTTGAATACGACCTCTTCCAGGACGTGCTTCGGACAATCGTGTGGGGGACTGCCGGCGAGAATATCGTCGTGCCAGCTATCGCCCCTGACGCGAAGCCGCGCACCTTTCAAATCTTTGGTCGGATCTATCCGGCCCAAGACGTCGCTGCCGGCGACTACGCCGATACCGTGGTCGCCATCGTGAATTTCTAGCTTGCCGGACTTCGCTCTCCCCACAATGCTCGACACTGATCTGCTGGGATTTCTAGGGGAATCCCTGAGCTGCCTTCCTGTCGTATAGGGCATCATTCGTGGTCGTTCTGACAATAATTGTCGATGTTTGATCCATTTATTGTCAGATTCTTGACATGGTCATTTGGATCTAGTCGATCAGAAAGCAACCAGCATGTGGATAAATCCATGTATATCAATGAGTTGAATTGATCATCAACAGGCAAGAACAAACCGTCATGGTTTTTGCAGAGCACCCCCTCCCAGGTTCAGAAGACGCTAGCAGATTTACTAAAGGAGGGACCATGAAGATTGGAAAGAAGCAGCTCTGGAGCGTTGGACTGTCTGTATTGACCCTGTGCCTTGCGAGTCCGGCTGCCCATGCAGGCTCCGCCTCCAGCAGCTTTGGTGTGAGCGCTGCCGTCGCGGCCACGTGCTCCATTTCTACGGTCAATATGGCGTTCGGGAACTACGACCCCGTCACCGCCAACGCCACGACGCCGTTGACCGTGAACGGCTCCGTCACCGTCACCTGCACCAAAGGTTCGCAGGTCTGGATCGACCTGAACCCGGGCACCCACGCTGCGAGCGCTTCCGGTACGACTCGCGCCATGCAAGCCACGACAGCCGGCGGCCCCGAATATTTGAGCTACGAACTGTACTCCGACAACACCTATTCGACGGTGTGGGGAGTCGGCAATCCTAGCACCGGCGGCAACGGCTATGCGCCGGCGCCCGCGGCGAACAAGAATCCTCGCGCCTTCTCGATCTATGGCCGTATCCCGGCCGGTCAGGACAGCGCCGTCGGCAACTATAGTGACACGGTCCAGGCGACCGTGAATTTCTAGGTTGCATTGACGTGCTGAGGTCCTTCGGTGTCGTCCTCTGTCTCACGCTGGTCCTGTCCCTCTTCGTCATTGAGGAGGGCAGGACCGGCAGTTTTAACGTCACCCCGCTGAAGATCGTTCTATCCGGCAAATCGTCCAGCGCCTTGCTCGAGGTGACCAATCAAGCCCCCGAAGCCGTTCGGTTACAACTCTCCGTCTCGGCCTGGGATCAATCTCCGGCCGGCGATATTCAGTTATCGGCAACCGAGGACATTGTGCTCTTCCCTCCGCTGCTGACGGTGGAGCCGGGAGAAACTCGAAAGATCCGTTTAGGTGCCGTCACACCGCGGGCTGCCTCGGAGAAGACGTACCGCGTCGTGCTGGAAGAATTGCCTCCCGCGAAGTCCGCTGCCTCAGGCCCCGGCGAGATTCGAGTGCTCACGCGCATGACCATTCCGGTCTTCCTCGAACCGCAACGGGTGGTGTCCAGCGGGCAGATTGAAGGCGTGCAGCTGCGAAACCGCACGGCATCGTTTCAGATTCGCAATACCGGCAATGCGCACTTTGTGCCTCGCGACATTCGTGTGATCGGAAAGGGCGATGGAGGAAAAACCCTCGGCACGCATGAGGTGAACGGTTGGTACATCCTGGCGGGAGGAATCCGCCGCTACGAGGTGTCGCTGTCCGACGACGAATGCCGACGCATCAAGTCTCTGGTAGTGGAAGCGAACTTGGAGGGTGGGCCGCTGAAGGGGGAAGCCGACGTGCGATCCGACGGATGTACTCACTGAGCCTCACGGCAATGAACGGGATCAGCATCAGACGGAATCCTCCATGGGCATCGCGGGATCGAGTAGACAGCGGGGAAGGCACCGGTGCGGCACCCGCTTTCTTCACCTGCTCGTGTTGGCGGCCCTTGTGGTGATCGCTCCCGTCAAGGCCTGGCCTCAGCCGGGGGAGCGGGCGTTGCTGCAACTCATCGTCAACGAAGTCGATCACGGGGAAGTGTTGACGATTCGCCGATCGGACGACATTCTCGTGCGCCAATCGGACCTCCAAGCAGCCGGTGTGCAGACGAGCGACGGGAAGCAAGAATTCGTAGGCAAGGAGGCGTATCTTTCGCTGGCCTCGTTGGCGCCCGCCACGACCTACGTTTTTGATGAGCGTAATTTAGTCATCCGACTGACCGGTCGGGCAGGCCTGGCCAATACGAAACGAGTGGACTTGGCCCCGACCGCCCCCAAGGGGATCGTCTACAGCGACGACACCAGCCTGTTTCTCAACTACGCGGCTGATACCAAGGGATTCAGCCAGTACAGCGCTTTCGGGGAAGCCGGGCTTAGCGTGAGAGGGCATCTCTTATCCAGCACGGTCAGCAGGACCGAAGAAGGACGCGTCGTCCGCGGCCTTTCGAACCTGACATTGAACGACCGTGAGCATCTGACCAGGTGGATCGTCGGAGACAGCTTCGCCACCAACGGTACCCTTGGAGGCAGTGCCTTCATCGGGGGGATCAACGTGGCGCGGAACTTCACCCTGGATCCCTACTACTACTTTTTCCCCCGTCCATCGCTGGCTGGTACGGCGCTTGTGCCGTCCACCGTGAATGTCTACTCGGATGGCGGACTCTTGCGACAAGAGACCCTGGCGCCGGGACAGTTCCAACTCGACCACATCCCCGTCGCCAACGGGTACCGCACAAATCGGATCGTCATTCGGGATATATTTGGACGAGAAACCGAAATCGTCTCACCGTTCTATCTCTCCACGAGGGTCCTGGAAGCGGGAGTCAGCGAATACAGCTTCAATGCCGGCGCCCAGCGAAACGACCCGGCCGGATCAAGTTGGGATTACGGGTCTCCGGTGCTGCTGGGACGCTACCGTTGGGGATTCACCGACAGCATCACCCCCGGCGGAACGGTCGAATTGGGCAACCGCTTGGCAAACGGGAGTGTCCGACTTACGGGGAAATCTCTCTGGGGCGAGGTCGACCTCACGCTTGCGGGAAGTACGGGAGGAGGCACGAGCGGTTCGGCCGCCTCCATGACCTATGTGTATCTCCAACGGTGGTTCAGCATCGGCGGCAGCGTCCGAACCATGAGCGACCGCTATGCGACGGTCAACTTGTCGCCGGTAACCGACCGACCCACCTTCGAAGCGACCGGGTTTCTCGGCGTTCCGATCGGCATGAGCGTCAATCTCAACCTCGAATCGACCCACACGCGATTTCGTGACAGCGGAACGTCCAATCGCGTCGGACTCTCAGGCAACGTCCGGCTCTCCGATCGATGGACGATGTTTTCCTCCAATGTTTGGTCGGAACAGACCGGGGCGAGGGCGGTCTACGATTTCTTCATCGGTCTGAGTTACTTCTTTGGGGACAACACGACGGCCTACGGATTTGCACAGAAGCAGCGAGGTCGGACGTTCGAGCGGAGCATGGAAGGGGTGCGCGTCCAAAAATCGTTGCCCGTGGGAGAAGGATTCGGCTACCAAGCCGAGGGCACGACGGGGCAGGACGCACACGGGTTGGGGCAACTGCAATATCAAGGCCCCTACGGACGCTACGAAGCCCAATACGATTCTTTGGTGAAACGGCCGCAGTTCACGGTCAGCGGGGGGGTCGTGGCGATTGGAGGATCCGTTCATCCGACCAGGGCGGTCGATGACAGCTTCGTGCTCATCCGGGCCCCGGGTAGTCCAGGGGTGAGGGGGTACATCAATAACCAGGAGGTCGGCGTCACGGATCGCAATGGCGAACTGGTGGTGCCGAACAACGTGCTCGCGTACTACGGGAACCGCATCAGCATCAACGACAAGGATATCCCGCTTGACTATCGCGTCGATGTGACTGAAAAAACTGTGGCTCCGCCGTTCCGCGGCGGCGCGTTGGCCTTCTTCCCGGTCGTACGCCTCCAGATCCAAACGGGATCACTCGTGGTGGATGTCGACGGATCGTCCGAGATCCCGGCCTTCGGCCAATTGTCCGTGGCCGGGAGCCAGCAGCCCTATGAGTCACCGATCGGCAAGAAGGGCGAGTTTTATCTCGAAAATCTCGCGCCGGGCTCCTACGATGCCAGCATCGACTTTGACGGCAAGTCCTGCGCGTTCATCCTCACCATTCCCGATTCACCGGAGCCGATCTTGAAGCTTGGGGAACTCCGTTGTCGGCTCCGGGGAGGGGTGGCACCATGAGACGGCGTGCCCTGCTCTGGGCCTGCCTCGTGATGGGCTGGTTGGCCTGGCCTTCCGAAGCCGAGGCCGCGGTGCGTTGCCAGATCCAAACCGTGCCCGTCGCTTTCGGCACCTATAACGTCTTTTCGAATACCGTGCTTACCTCGGTGGGCAACATTACCGTTCGCTGTGTCGGGATCGGGGCCGGGACGACCCCTATTACCGTATTCCTCAATCCCGGGACGAGCGGAAGTTTCCAGCCGCGAAGGATGACCAGGCTCGGCGAGACCTTATCCTATAATCTCTTTCTCGATGCCAACGGAACCCGCATTTGGGGGGACGGCACCAGTGGGACGCTAATCCACAGTGCGGTTGTATCGAATAATCAACTATTGAATCTCCCGGTGTTTGGACGCATCCCACCTGGCCAAGATGTCGGCGTCGGTACCTATACCGATACCATCGTTGCGACGGTCAATTTCTAGAGTCTCCTTTCCGTCCTTGGAAGCACACCTTCCGGTGGTCAAGCCGACCTCCCCCGCGGTAGAGTACCGTTCAACCACCATCCGATGACATCTAGCCCTTCGAACACAGACAGCACCGATCTCGCTATTGTCGGAGCCGGCGCGGCGGGGTTGGCCGCCGCCATTTTCGCCGCTGAACGGAATCCCGGTCGACGGATCGTGGTGCTCGACGGGGCCAAGACGCTTGGCGCCAAGATCTTGGTGTCCGGCGGCGGCCGCTGCAACGTGACGCACCATGCCGTCACCGCCGCCGACTTCTTCGGCAATCGCCGCATCATCAAGAACGTCTTGGCCGCCTTCTCGGTCGATCGCGTGCGCGCCTGGTTTGCCTCGCTGGGAGTTGAACTCAAGCGCGAAGCCACCGGCAAGCTGTTTCCCGTAAGTGACCAGGCTCGGACGGTGCTGGATGCGCTCGTGCGCCGATGCCGTGAACTTCAAGTGGAACTCAGGACCGACCATCGCGTCACGGCCATCGAGCAACGACCGGACCCCGACCCTGAATTTCTCGTTCGGCATGCGCAAGGCACGCTCGCAGCGACGCGGCTCGTGTTGGCGACCGGCGGGCGGTCCGTGCCGAAATCCGGCAGCGACGGATTCGGCTACGTCTTGGCGCGGCGGCTCGGCCATACGGTAACGGAGACCGTACCGGCGCTGGTCCCGCTGGTATTGGAGCCGACTCTGTTTCACAAAGATCTCTCAGGTCTCTCGCAGAATGTCGAGTTGACCACGGTCGTCGAGGCCAAGCCCGTTGATGTCAGAAGGGGAAGCCTCCTCTGGACCCATTTCGGTATTAGCGGACCGGTTGTAATGGATGCCAGCCGATTCTGTACCCTTGCGAGCCTCGCAAACCAGCCGGTCGAACTGCGCGGAAACTTTTTCCCCGGTTCCACCGCAGATCAGACGCGGGACTGGTTTCTCCAGGAGGCGGCGAGCCATCCCAGGCGTTCGCTCGGCCGCCTGCTGGCGCAACGGCTGCCGGAACGCTTCGCCCAGGCGCTCTGTCACCACATCGGCTGCGGGAGTGAACGGGCGTCGGCACAGGTGACGAAGGATGATCGGGAGAGGTTGGTCTCGGCCCTGACACGGTTTCCGTTTCCGGTCGAACGAGACCGAGGTTGGAACCATGCCGAGGTGACCGCCGGTGGCGTGCCGCTCGAGGAAGTCGACTACCGAACGATGGAGTCCAAACTCGTCCCCGGCCTGTACTTGGTCGGCGAGATCCTCGATTGCGACGGCCGTATCGGCGGATTCAACTTCCACTGGGCCTGGGCGACGGGGTATCTCGCGGGATGTGCCTTGGCCCGAGAGGCTCAACCCTCTTGAGCTCCAAGGACAAGCAGCGTACATAGAAGGGAGCGCCCAGGACGTTCGGAGTATCGGGTATGCCGCAAGACCTGTTTCCGGCGAGGGCATCGATCGCCCAAAAGATGGTCGTCGCATCGACCGGGCTCGGCCTGGCCGGCTTCGTCTTGTTCCACATGCTCGGGAACCTCCAGGTATTCGAAGGCCCCGCGGCGCTGAACTCCTATGCGGCATTCCTGCGGGACATGCCGATTCTCCTCTGGTCCGTGCGTCTCGGTCTGTTGGCCATGCTGTCCCTGCACCTCGGACTCGCCATCCGGCTGGCCGTGAACAACCGGCGTGCCCGACCCGTCGCCTATGCGTCCAGGGACTATCGCGCGGCTTCTCTGGCGTCGCGCACCATGGCCCTGAGCGGCACGCTCTTGCTGCTGTTCATTCTCTTTCACCTGCTGCACTTGACCTTCGGGGTCATCGATCCTGCCTTCGCGCCGGCGACCGACGCGCAGGGCCATCGCGACGTGTTCGGGAAGGTCGTGCACGCGTTTCAGAATCCCTTGTTCGTGGCCTTCTATCTCGCCGGTCAGCTCGTGCTGGGGTTGCATCTGAGCCATGCCTTGTCGAGTAGCTTGCAGACGCTGGGAGTGGAGCATCCCACGCTCGAACGCCTGTTCAAAGGCACCGGACCGGTCGTGGCCCTGTTCGTTGTCCTGGGCAACGTCGCGATCATTTTGGCGATTGCCGTGGGGATCGTCCGCGCATGATCACCCTCGACTCGAAAGTGCCGTCCGGCCCGCTGGAAACCAAATGGGATCGCCATCGGTTCAGCGAAAAGCTGGTCAGCCCGAACAACAAGCGACGGTTCAAGATCATCGTCGTCGGGAGCGGGCTCGCCGGAGCCAGCGCCGCCTCGACCTTGGGACAGCTCGGCTATCAGGTGGAGGCGTTTTGCTTTCACGATAGTCCCCGGCGGGCACACAGCATCGCGGCGCAGGGCGGGATCAACGCGGCCAAAAATTATCAGGACGACGGGGACAGCGTCGCGCGGCTGTTCTACGACACCATCAAGGGCGGAGACTTTCGATCCCGCGAAGCGAACGTCTACCGGCTGGCCCAGGTCAGCACCCAGATCATCGACCAATGTGTCGCCTTAGGCGTTCCCTTTGCGCGGGAGTACGGCGGTCAACTGGCCAATCGGTCGTTCGGCGGCGTCCAAGTCTCGCGGACCTTCTATTGCCGGGGGCAAACCGGCCAGCAACTGTTGCTGGGTGCATACTCGGCGCTCTGTTGGCAGATCGAACGGGGGCAGGTCACGATGCATCCCCGAAAAGAGATGCTCGATCTCGTCGTGATCGACGGTCACGCGCGCGGGATCGTCGTCCGTGACCTTGTAACCGGGGCGCTGACCGCGCATCTGGCTCAGGCGGTAGTCCTGGCGACGGGCGGCTACAGCAACATCTACTTCCTCTCGACCAACGCCAGCGGCAGCAACGTCACCGCCACATACCGGGCCTGGAAGCAGGGCGCCGCATTCGCCAATCCCTGCTTTACGCAGATTCATCCGACCGCGATCCCGCCGAGCGAGGCGCATCAGGCGAAGCTGACGTTGATGTCCGAGTCCTTGCGGAATGACGGCCGGCTCTGGGTGCCGAAACAGCGCGGTGACCACCGGACGCCGGATCGTATTCCTGAATCAGAACGGGACTATTTTCTCGAGCGTCGCTATCCGCGATACGGCAATTTGGTTCCGCGCGACGTGGCTTCCCGTGCGGTCAAACATATATGCGACGAGGGTCAAGGCGTGGGGCCGGGAGGTCACGGCGTGTATTTGGATCTGGCCGATGCCCTTGCTCAACAGGGCGAAGAGGTGATTCGCGAGCGGTACGGGAACCTCTTCGACATGTATCAACGGATCACCGGCGAAGATGCGTACAAAGTGCCGATGCGCATCTATCCGGCGCCGCACTACACGATGGGCGGGCTCTGGGTAGATTACAATTTGATGAGCACGGTTCCCGGCCTGTTCGTGATCGGCGAAGCCAACTTCGCCGATCACGGCGCCAATCGATTGGGCGCCAGTTCGTTGATGCAGGGGCTGGCCGACGGCTATTTCATCCTGCCTTACACGATCGGCCATTACCTCGCCACGACTACGAACGACCCGATTCCCTCCGGCCACCCGGAGGTCCGGGGTGCGACGGAACGGGTGGCCGGGCGTCTCGCGAAGCTTTTGCACGGCAAGGGACGGCGGACGGCGGCTTCCTTTCACAAGACGCTCGGCCGTCTTATGTGGGACGTCTGCGGGATGGCTCGGGAAGCGGCTGGGCTCCAGAGTGCGCTGCAGAAAATCCCGACGTTGCGGGAGGAGTTTTGGAGCGACGTGGCGGTGCCGGGCTCCGGGGAATCGTTCAATCAGGAACTGGAATATGCGGGGCGGGTCGCGGATTATTTGGAGTTCGCCGAACTCCTCTGCCACGACGCGTTGCACCGCGAGGAGTCTTGTGGCGCGCATTTCCGCGAAGAACATCAGAGCGTCGAGGGAGAACCGCTCCGCAACGATGCCGCGTTCGCCCATGTCGCGACGTGGGAATATCGCGAGGGTGCGGCGCCCGCCCTGTACAAGGAACCGCTGACGTTCGAATTTGTGAAGCCGGCGACGAGAAACTACCAATGACCTTCACGCTCAAGATCTGGCGGCAGCGGGGACCCTCCGACCAGGGCCGTTTCGTGACCTATCAGGCTCAGGATGTGACCCCCACCATGTCGTTCCTGGAAATGCTCGACGTCGTCAATCATCGCCTGGTCGAGCAGGGCGAAGAACCGATCGCGTTCGAGCAAGATTGCCGCGAAGGCATCTGCGGAAGTTGCTCGCTGGTGATCAACGGCGTGCCGCACGGACCCGAGCGCGGCATCACGACCTGTCAACTCTACATGCGGCGCTTCACCGACGGGGCCACGATCACGATCGAACCTTGGCGGGCGAAGGCCTTTCCGATCATCAAAGATCTGGTCGTGGATCGCCGCGCGCTCGATCGGATCATGGAGGCGGGCGGGTACGTGTCGTCCAACACGGGCGGGGCCGTCGACGGCAACGTGCTCTTAATCGGGAAAGAACGGGCGGAGATCGCCATGGATGCCGCTTCCTGCATCGGTTGCGGTGCCTGTGTCGCGGCCTGCAAGAATGCCTCGGCGATGTTGTTCGTGGCGGCCAAGGTCTCGCATCTGGCTGCCCTTCCCCAGGGCCAGCCCGAACGGGCGCCCCGCGTACGGGCCATGGTGACGGCCATGGAGCGGGAAGGATTTGGTTCCTGCGGGAATCAGTACGAATGCGAAGCGGTCTGCCCGAAATCCATCACTGTCCGATTCATCGCCCAACTGAATCGGGAGTTCCTCCGCAGTACCTTCATTGATCAGGAGCTACGACCGGCCGCTCCGGGCGATCCTCATGCAGAATCTCACTAGGCGTGCCCTCCGCCCGTCTATTCGTCGCTCTGGCGGGGAAAGCGCAGATTCCTTGACAGAATCCGGTGGTTGCCCTATCGATGAACTAGAGGTCTTGGGCCTGTCGCTCAGGACACCGATCCGGCGGGATCTCGCCGTACCGGACCACTCGTCGATCCCGATAGGACTCTGATGGGCCGCCAACTCCGTTGTCCCCAATGCCGTCATGACAAGGTGCTGCGCTCACGGCCGCTCTCGCCGAGCGAACGGATGGCGGCGCTCTTCATGATGGCGCCGTTCAGCTGCCCGCATTGCAGTTGCCGCTTCATGGCCTCGCGCATCGGATTGGCCCATGCGCCCAATTCCGTCGATCGCCGCGAACATCTGCGCATTCCGGTGCGTTTGTATCTCTCGTTCTCGGGGGGGAAAGTCCGCGGCGAGGGTACCGTCCTGGATATTTCCGTGGGCGGCTGCATCATCAAGAGCGAGACGCAGGTCCATGTCGACGACATCTTCTATTTGGAGATTGCGGTGGAATCGGAACATCCTCCGCTCGAGGTCGCCGCGATGGTGCGCTCCATCAGCACCCGCGGAATCGCGTTCAAGTTCCTGCGCGCTGCGCAGGAAAACAAACGTCTCCTCGCCTTCGTCCAGGCTCGGGCGGCTGAACACCTGGCTCCGCCTAAACTCCGCGCCGCCAGTTAGGCCACAACACGCTCATTTCTTGGTATCTCTCCCGAAGAACTCTCGTCAGGCCCCAGGGCCAAGAAAATGTTCAATCAGAGCGGTTGTTCCCAGGCAGAGGGGAGGGGGAATTCCGTGGTGAGCCGTTCGTGTTCGGCGAGGTCGTAGGCCTCGATCGACAAGTCGGAAGGATCGAGTGGTTCGGCGCATGACGGCGACGTCAGAAATGCGACCATTGCCTCCGCCTTGGCGCGTGACGGGAACCGGCAGAGGCCATACTCCGGCATGCCGGAAGAGGGATGCCAGAAGGCCAACTCGATCGCACTGCCCTGATAGATTCCCAACGTGCGATGCCGCAATTGAAAACCGCCGGATAATCGTGATGAAGGTTCGAGCGACATGGGACGCGACGTGGTTAGAGATGCCACGCGAGTGTAGCATGAGTGGGCCGGACGCCGCACGATACGAGCAGGGGCCGAACAAGTAGTCTTGCTCCGCCGCCGGCTTTGGCCCACTCGGTCGGACTTCTAATAGACGGCCTCCCGTGGTTCCGCTAGAATCCGGCCGATGCCAGGATCCACCTCCGAGCCGTCGGCCTCGCCGCCGGCCGAACAAGACAATCACTCGGTGGTGAAAGCGGCCGGGATGATCGGCCTCGCCACCTTCTCGAGCCGGATTCTTGGTTTTATCCGTGACATGGTCCTGGCACGCCTGTTCGGCGCCACGCCGGCTGCCGATGCCTTCTTCGTCGCCTTCAGAATTCCCAGCCTGCTCCGCGAACTGTTCGCCGAAGGCTCGATGTCCTCCGCCTTCATCCCAGTCTTTACCGAATACCGCACGCTGCGCAGTCAGCGGGACGCGTGGGAGCTGGCGAGCGCGGTCTTCACGACGCTGCTCACGATCGTGACGGGGATCACGGTACTGGGCATCCTGGCGGCGCCCTGGCTGGTGAGCATCCTGGCTCCGGGATTCGGTACCGTACCGGAAAAACAGGCGCTGGCGGTGTTGCTGACGCGCGCGATGTTTCCCTATCTGCTCTTCATCAGCCTTGCCGCTCTGGCCATGGGCATTCTCAATTCGCTCAAGGCCTTCGCCGCCCCGGCATTCTCGCCGCTCTTCTTGAACCTCTTTATCATCGGCTGCGCCCTCTGGTTGTCGCCGCTGCTGTCGGAGCCGATCCTCGGCGTTGCCATCGGTGTCGTGGCAGGCGGCGCGGCGCAGTTTGCCATGCAACTGCCCAGTCTCAAGATGCGGGGGCTCCTGTTCGGCTGGCGGTTCGAGCCGGGTCATCCGGGGGTGCGCCGCATCGGCCGCCTCATGTTGCCCTCGCTGCTGGGGTTGTCCGTGACCCAAATCAACTTGACCGTGAGCACGATCCTCGCCTCCTTCTTCGCGGGTGGCCCGACCTATCTGTTCTACGGGATGCGGCTGATTCAGTTTCCGCTGGGCATTTTCGGGGTGGCGCTGGGGACGGCCATCCTGCCGACCCTCTCTTCTCAAGCGGCGCGCGGGGCCCTCGGTGAGTTGCGGGGGACGCTCGGGTTCGGACTGCGCATGATCTTCTTCATTATTCTCCCCGCGATGTTGGGCCTAATTCTCCTGCGGATTCCGATCGTGCATCTGTTTTTCGAACATGGGAGCTTCACGGCTCAGGATACGGTCGCCACCGCGACGGTTGTGCTCTGCTACGCGGTCGGGCTTTGGGCCTTCGGCGGAGTCCGGATCATTGCGGCGGCGTTTTATTCTCTGCAGGACACGAAGACGCCGGCGATTGCCGCGGCCGTTGCCGTGACGGCCAATATCGGATTCTCGCTGTTGTTCATGCGCGAGTTGGGCGCCGCAGGGCTCGCCTTGGCGACCGCACTGGCCGGAATGGTGAACGGCGCGATCCTGGTTGCAGTGCTGAACCGTCGGTTGGGCGGCGTGGAGTGGTCTGCAGTCGGCCGTTCGTCGCTACGGGTGCTGTTGGCCTGCGTCCCCCTCGTCGTCGCGTGTCTCTGGGTGTCCGGAGCCGAAGTCTGGAGTCGTCAGGGTGAATGGATCGCCAAGTCGGTGATGCTGTTCGTGGGCATCGGGCTCAGCGTGAGCGGATACCTCGGCGTCCATGCGCTCATGCGTTCCGACGAATTGTCCTTGCTGTGGGGCATGATGAGCAGCAAGTTGGGACGGATCTTCAGACGATAGGAGGTGCCATGAATCGTACGCTGGTCTTCAAATCACCCTGGGGCTGGATGGGACTGGCGGAATCGTCGGCCGGCATCGCCTCGATCGTGTTGTTACGGTCGTCGAGGCGCGCGGTGGAATCGAGTTTGGGTTCAACCGGGGGTGGGAAATCGGTACCGTCGCCTCGCCTCCGGACGGCGAAGCGACAACTCACCGAGTATCTCGCCGGCAAGCGGACCACCTTTACCCTGCCCCTCGACCTGTCGCAAGGCACCTCGTTCCAGCGGCGTGTGTGGCGCGTCCTGCAGCACGTGCCGTACGGCCAGCTGTCGTCGTACCGAAACCTCGCCTCGCTGGTCGGGGGCAGGCGGTACGCCAGGGCGGTCGGCAATGCGGTGGGGTCCAATCCCCTGCCAATCGTGGTGCCCTGCCACCGCATTGTGGCACATGACGGGTCGCTGGGCGGGTTCTCGTGCGGTCTGCCGATTAAGCGCAAGCTATTGGCGCTCGAGGGCTCACTGGCTCGACTGAAGCCGAAGGGCTGATCGGATGAAAGCCGTCCTGCAGCGCGTGACGAAGGCGTCGGTCGAAGTCGAAGGACGCGTCGTCGGCCAGATCGGGCTTGGCCTGCTCGTTTTTCTCGGTGTGGCGAAGGGAGATGGAGAAACGGATGGCCGCCTGCTGGCGGACAAGATCAGGACCTTTCGGATCTTCTCCGACGAGCAGGGCAAGATGAACCGCTCGGTGGCCGATGTGGGTGGTGCGGTCCTCCTCGTCTCGCAATTTACCCTGCTCGGCAACACCAAGAACGGGCGCCGCCCCAGCTTCGAGGAGGCTGCGCCGCCCGAAGAGGCGAAACGTCTGTATGAACAGCTCGCCGAGCAACTGAGGAGGCAGGGCACTCCGGTTGAAACCGGTCTCTTTGCCGCCCACATGACCGTTCAATTGGTGAACGACGGGCCGGTCACCTTCGTCCTGGAGAGCCGATAGCAGGTGGATGCTTCAGATCGCTTCGACGGCATCCGATAGAGCCGGCAGAGGAGCACGTGCCATCGTCTGCTATACTCAGGGCGAGCCCTTCTATTCGAGTGGAGGAGACTGAGATGGGAACGCAGGTTCCGCCTCGCCATCCGCTGCGACAGCTGTTCGGCGCACTGACCGAGAAGAGCTTTACCGAGCATCTCGGCTGGCCCGATGAAAACGTCACCAGCTATTTGTCCAACCTGCTTGTCGACTTCACCCGCACCGATCAGCTCTACAAGATCCGCAATCAGCAAGGCCGGCCGGTCGACACGGTCGTCGACTTGTTGTATGAATCAGAAGTGCTGCTCGAAGCCCAATCGTTGGACCGGGAGCGGGATGTCCACCAGCACATCGGCGATTTTACCCTGTTCATGGCAGGGCTGTTTCCGGAGTATCTCCGCCGACTCAAGAGCACCGGCTTGATCTATCACCAGGACTTTCTCGTGGACTATGTGAAGACCGGAAAGCGGTCCTATGGGATCGTCGCCCAAATGGCGGATAGCCCAGCACAGGATGACCCGCCGCTGTTCAAGAAGCTTTCCGACAATTTTGAGCTCTGCGTGACCGGGTTGGGATTCGTCCGTTCGGATCTCGACCGCATGCGGGATCCTGCCTATCGTCAAACCCGGGACCTGCTTCTCAATTGAAGTCGCCTCAGCCTCTCATCCTTGCACATGGCGGTGCCGGTCGGAAGCGCTTGACCAGAGCGCAGGCCGCCTGTCTGGCCGCGGCCCTAGCGACCGGCCACGAATTGCTCCGGCAGGGAGCCCCGGCCCTGCTGGCGGTGGAAACTACCATCGGCTACTTGGAACAGTCCGGCCTGTTCAATGCTGGACGGGGCTCCAATCGTCAACTGGACGGCGTCCAGCGCATGGATGCTTCACTTATGGAGGGTGCGCGCCTCCGGGCTGGAGCCGTGGCCTCGGTTGAAGCCATCCTGCATCCCATTACGGCGGCGCGGCTGGTGATGGAAGAGACTGAGCATGTGCTTCTGGTCGGACCCCTGGCGACGCGGTTTGCCCGCCATTTCAAACTTGCGCGACTGGCGTCAGGAGGAAGACGCCGTCGATTTTCCTACGATCGTGATCTGGCCAAACGAACGAACGGCGCGGACCGACATGGCACGGTCGGGGCGGTGGCGTTGGACGAGGCCGGCACGGTGGCGGCCGGCGCCTCGACCGGCGGGATCGACTCGATGGTCCCGGGACGGGTGGGCGATACGCCGCTGATCGGCTGCGGTTGTTATGCGGACAATCGGAGCGGTGCGGTCTCGATGACCGGCATCGGGGAAGGCATTATTCGGCTGGCAATCGCGAAGTCCATCTGCGATCATCTTGAACGGGGCAAGAGCCCGCTTGCCGCTGCCAAACTGGTTCTCGGGCAGTTGCAGTCCAGAGTCACCGGCCAGGCGGGAGCGTTGGTTCTGCGGTCTGATGGACGTCTGGCCATCGTCCACGTCACGCCCTACATGGCGGCCGGGTGGTGGAACGGGAAGGGCCGACCAATGGTCCAAGGTGTCTGGCGATGACCGAGGTATGTTTTCACCTGGCATTTCCCATTCACGATATCGAGGCGGCCAAGCGCTTCTATCTCGACGGACTGGGCTGCATATTGGGGCGCGAATCGAAGCAGGCGGTCACCTTTGGGTTGGCCGGCCATCAGTTGGTCGCGCATCTGGCCGAGCTGCCGTCGGAGTCGCAGGCAGGGATCTACCCCCGCCATTTCGGACTCATCTTTCTCTCGCTCACGCAGTGGCAGGAACTGGCCGACCGCGCCCAGGTGAAGGGGTTGACCTTCTTTCAGCAACCGCGCGTGCGGTTTCCGGGAAGCAGGATCGAGCACCGCACGTTCTTTCTACAGGATCCTTCCCACAACCTGCTCGAGTTCAAGCACTATCGCCATGAGTCGGCGATCTTCGGTGAGCGGGATCTTCCGGCCGTTGGCGACCGCGACCCCGAGTGAAGGTCAACACTCTGCGCGGACCTCTCCCATACGCAGTAACGGACTCCCGCGGCTTTACAGAATCGATTGCCCGGCGATGAAAGGCGATGGGTCGGATTCTCTCTGTTCAGCAAGAGGCGTATTCCTCCATACGGAGAGGGCACGGCGACGCACCCACGACGGTCACTCCGTGCGGATGTGTAGTCGTTCGGCTTGGCGGATCCGATGCAGGATACGCTCGTACCGGCGCGTGAGCGCGACGGTCTTGCGCAAGGGATCGTAGCGGCGCGGCGACGGCAGGATGGCGGCCAGCCAGGCGGCCTCGTCTTCGGTCAGCTCTTTCGCGGATTTCTTGAAGTGATGCCGCGCGGCCGCTTCCGCGCCGTAGACCCCCTGTCCCCATTCCGCGACGTTCAGATAAAGTTCCAGAATGCGTTCCTTGGACAGCTGATGTTCGAGTTCGCGGGTTAGCAGGGCTTCATGAACTTTTCTGAACATCGACCGTTCGGAGGAGAGGTAGAGATTCTTCGCTAGCTGTTGAGTGATCGTGCTGCCCCCTCGTTTGAGTTCCCCCCTCTCCAGATCGTACAGCGCGGCGTCCTTAATGCCCTCCCAATCGAACCCTTCGTGGGTGAAGAACGACGCGTCCTCCGCCGCCACGACGGCCCGCCGCAGAAAGGGCGAGATGCGTGCGACCGGCACCCATTGCCAATGCCGCCCGATCGCCTTGCCCTGTTGCTGCGCCTGGGTCTGCCGGGCTTCGATCAAGGCCGTCGAGGTCGGATTCGCCGTCTTCAGGCCGGCGATATCCGGCATGGTGAGCAGCCAGAGAAACAACAATGCGGCGACCGGCAGACAAAGGGCCAGCAAACCGATCAGCACCCAGTTGGTTCGACGAGCTCTGGTTGACTTCCGCATCGGGGACTGTCAAAGACATGGACGATGAGAATTCTGTCCGCCGAGTTTATCAGAAGTTGCGTCGGACCCGAACAGTTTCCCGAGAGTCGTCTTCCCGAGATCGCCTTCGTCGGGCGGTCGAACGTCGGAAAATCCTCGCTGATCAACTCGTTGCTGCAGCGGAAAGGTCTGGCGAAGGTCAGCAAGACGCCGGGCAAGACCAGAGCCGTGAACCTCTTCGAAGTGCGGACGGATGACCCCCGCTTGCCGCGTTTCGTCCTCGTGGACCTGCCTGGATACGGGTATGCCAAAGTGTCGAAGCAGGAACGGGCCGAATGGGCACCGCTCATCGAACGGTACTTGCGGCGACGGGACCAACTCCGCGCGGTGGTGTTGCTCGTGGAGAGCCGGGTTTTGGGCGGTCAAGACCGCGAGACGCTCGACTGGCTGACGGCCATCGGGTGCCCCCCGCTCGTGGTCGCGACGAAGGTGGACAAGTTAAAACCCAGCGAACGGGTGGCGGCGCTCCGCGTCCTAGACGAAGGGTTGCAGGCGCCGGAAGGCGTTATGGCTTACTCGGCGGTGACGGGGGAGGGACGAGAGCATTTGTGGCAGGCACTGACTGCGCGCTGTCGAACTTGATTTCGATGTAGGCCTTGTTCTTCAGGTCCGCCAGCCATGCCTGAAACATGTCCTCGCTTTTCTGCTGGAAAACCAGGCCCTGAATTTCCTGCCGGACCTCTTCGAACGGCCGAAACTGCTTGGGCTTCTTATCGTCCAGGCGGACGATGTGAAGCCCTTCGGGGCTTTCGAGGATATCCGAAATCCCGCCCGGCACCAGATTCGCCACGCCCCGCTCGATCGCCGGCAACAATTCTCCCTGCCGCACCAGCCCGAGCCGTCCGCCGCGCGAAGCGTTAGGCCCATCAGAAAAACGCAGCGCGAGGTCTTCGAACGATTCTCCCCGCTTCAGGAGATCCGTCACGGCTTTGGCCCTGCCCGTGGCTTTGGCCATATCGTCCGCGGACAGCGGTTTGATGAGAATCTGGCTGAGCGTGTATTCTTCCGGGAGGGCGAAACGGTCCCGGTGCTCGTTATAGTAGCGCTTCATTTCGGGATCGGCGACCATAACGCCGCTCCGCACCTCGCGGTCGACGACCTTGAGCAGCGTCAGCTGGTCGCGGACTCCCCTCGTACTTTCTGCATCCTTCGGATCGAGCTGTTCCCCCTGTTCCTTGAGCTGTTTGACCGCCTGCTTGACCTCCTGATCAGTCACGTCGACGCCGCGCGCCTTGGCCTCCTGAATCTGCAGGCGTCGTTCGATCATCGCGGTCAACGCCATGGATTGCGCGATCTTGAGGCGCCGTTCCCGCTCTTCCCCGCGGTATTGCTCTTCGATGCGTTTGCGCTCCGGTTCCAGTTCACGCCGGATGTCCGACCACATGATCAGGTCATTGTTCACGATCGCCGCGATACGGTCTTCGACCTTGGCTCCCTCGACGGACGAGCCGAGTCCGATTATCCCCCCAAGGAGGGCGATCCATAGCGCCCGTCGAGCGGGCCGGAATGTGGATGTGAACGGCATCATGGTTGATCGGTATTCGCTCGGGGGTCCCACGCGGGGAATCCGGTAATTGTACAGGATTTGGGAAGGAATGAGGAGTGGATCGAGCTCGATCGGAGGCAGGGTCAGCGCGCAGCGGAATCCGGGGTCGCGTACCGCGAGGCGTCGACCATTTTGATGACGGCTTTGGCCTTGATGTCCGCCATGGCTTGGTCATGCTGCTGCTTGCGTTTCAGGTACAACAATTCCTGCCGCAGCCGCTCCCTGCGGGCCAAATCCGCCTGAATGATCTCTGGCTCGAGGGCCGTGATCATAACGAGGTAGTACCCCGCGTCGGTCTTGATCGGGGCGCTGACCATCCCGGGTTTCAGCGCATGCACCGCGTCCTCGAGTTCCGGAATCACCAGGCCCTTGCGATAGGGGCCGAGGTCGCCGCCTTTGGCTTTGGTCTTGCCGTCGATGGAATAGCGCTGCGCGAATTTAGCGAAGTCCCCGCCGCGGTTGACTTGGGTCTCGAGGTCCTTGGCCGCGGGAAAGTTCGGAAGGAGCATCTGGGCGACCCTGACTTTCAGGGCGGGAAGAAGTTCGTTCGCGTGCTGCTCGTAGTACCGGTCGAGCTCTTCTTTCGTCACCTCGACCGTGGCCTTGAGCCGGTCTTTCAACAATTCGTCCTTCAGGATCTTTTCTTTGAATCGACGGACCCGGTCGCGCAGGGCGTCGGTCTGATCGAGCCCCTGCTTGCGGGCCTCCTGCAGGAGCAATTCGTCGTCGATCATCTCTTTGAGGAAGGAGACTTTGCCGCCTTCCTTCTCATGCCGCGCCTTGGTCGAATCGGGGAGGGCGGCCCACTCGTTGTCGAATTCGGTCTGGGTGATCGGCTTGCCGTTCACGAAGGCGACGACCCGTTCCTCGGAAGGCGGCGGCGTACAGCCCGCGAGCCCGAATAGGATTCCGCCTATCGCGAGGCAGAAAACAAGGCCCGATGGTCTGAACAAGGCATGCATGTGTTAGGAGCCTGATAGGGACCGTGGTTGCGACGTTGTGCTGTTGGTATCACAGACTCCCAGGGTTTGCAAGGTTGCCGTGAGTTCCGGGAAGATGGAAGGCCAGTCCTGGTGCGGCATTTGGAGTTCGAAGGAGAGTGGAGAGAGGAACCGGATCCGCTTTTTGTACTGATCCATCAGCCGCTGGACGGCCGGTGGCGCGACGGGACTCTTGGCGTCGAGCGTGACGACGACCGAGTGGGTCTTCAATTCGATCGAGGCCAGCCGCAGCTGTTTCGCCTGCAGGCGGATTTGCATGACCTCGAAGAGGCGTTCCACCGAATCCGGAGGGAGTCCGAAACGGTCCTGAAGTTCTCCGTGGAGCAGGGCCAGATCCCCGATGTGTGTGCAGGACGAAAGCCGCTTGTAGAACGACAGGCGTTGATGGGGATCGGCGACGTATTCCTCCGGGATGAAGGCTGAGACGTTCAGCCGGAGCGTCGGGTCCGGCTCCTCTTCCACCACCTGGCCTTTGAGCCGCTGCACCGCTTGTTCCACCATCTGCAAGTAAAGGTCGAGGCCGATCGCTGCGATATGGCCGGACTGCTGCCGGCCCAACAGATTGCCCGCACCGCGGATTTCGAGATCGGCGGCGGCGATCCGGAATCCGGACCCCAATTCGGTGAACTGCTGGATGGCCGTCAGCCGCTTCTGCGCGTCGTCGGTGAGTTTGCCTTCATCGGGGACGAGGAAATAGGCGTAGGCCTGGTCGCCGCTGCGACCGACCCGCCCGCGCAGTTGATAGAGCTGGGCGAGCCCGAAGGTGTCGGCCCGGTTCACGATGATCGTGTTTGCGTGGGGCACGTCGATACCGGATTGAATGATGGCGGAGGCGATCAGGACATCGGCTTCCCGGCGGAAAAATTTCAACATCACGGCTTCGAGCGACTTGGCGTTCATCTGCCCGTGGGCCATGACCATGCGGGCTTCCGGCACGACTTGCCGGAGCCAGGCGCCGATCTTCTCCATCGTCTCCACGCGGTTATGGACGAAGTAGACCTGGCCTCCGCGTCCCAGTTCACGCAGGATCGCTTCACGAATCAGCTTGTCGTTGGAGCGGACGACCTGGGTGCGGATCGAGAGGCGGCCGGCCGGGGCCGTGTCGATGATGGAGAGGTCCCGCACGCTGGCCATCGCCATTTGCAGCGTCCGAGGAATGGGTGTGGCCGTGAGGGTGAGGACGTCGACTTGCGTCCGCAGCTCTTTGAGCCGTTCCTTGTGTTTCACGCCGAACCACTGTTCCTCGTCGATGATGACGAGGCCGAGATTAGGAAAGACGACGTCCTTCTGCAGCAGGCGGTGGGTGCCGATCACGATGTCGACGGTCCCCGCCGCCACCTCTTTCAGGATCGCCGTGGCTTCTTTCGTCGTTTGAAACCGGGAGAGCAGGGCGACTTTGGTGGGGAACGGTGCGAACCGTTCGGCAAAGTTGTCGAAATGCTGGTGGGCGAGCAGCGTGGTCGGCACCAGGACCGCCACTTGCCGGTTGTCCTCCACCGCTTTGAAAGCCGCCCGCATCGCCACTTCGGTCTTCCCGTATCCCACGTCGCCGCAGACCAGCCGGTCCATCGGTTTGCTTGATTCCATGTCGCGCGTGATGTCCTCGATGGCCTTGAGCTGGTCCACCGTCTCCTCGTACTCGAACGCCGCTTCGAACTCATGGTAGAGGGTGCTCTCGAATCCGTAGGCATGCCGCTTGGCCAGCTCGCGGTTCGCGTACAGATCGATCAGCTCCTGCGCCATCTCCTCGATGTCTTTTTTGACGCGCGCGGTCGTCTTGGCCCAACTCGTGCCGCCGAGCCGGTCAAGTCGCGGCACATGGCTTTCTGCACCGCTGTAGCGCTGCACTTGACTGAGGCGATCGAGCGGCACGTACAGCTTGTCGCCGCCGAAGAATTCCAGGATCAGATAATCGCTGTCGAAGTCCTGAACCGAGAGGCGCTTGAGGCCTTGGTACTTTGCGATCCCATGCTGGATGTGCACCACGTAGTCCCCGACGTTGAGGTCTTCCAGCGAAGACAGAAACGTCGCCGCCTTGCTCTTGGCCTGCGGTTTGTGGCGCGCCCCCTTCGCAAAGAGTTCTTCCTCCGTGAGGACTGCGAGGCCGAGGTCGGACGACAGAAAACCTGCGGAGAGGTCGCCGTGCAGGACGTAGAACGGCGTTTTCGCGCCGCTCTGAGTCTTCCAGCTCGCCGCCGTCCATTCGATCGCCGGCGCGTCGTGTTCTCGGAGCAGGGCCAGGAGCCGATCGACCTGCCCGCGGCTTCTGGCGACGAGGACGACGCGACAGGCCTCGCGCAACCGTTCGAGGGTTGCCAGGGTTTGGGTAAAAGGGGTGCCGCGCGCCCCGAGGCCGACACTGCCAGGGACTTGGGCCGGTATGGCCTGCACCGGGTGCCAGCTCCCATCCGGTTCGGCCAACGGTTCGAGCGCCAATTGAGACCAGCCGGCCAGGCGATCCGCGATTTCTTGCCAAGTCAGGAAGAGCCGCTCAGGCGAAGGGTAAGGCGACGTGGCGTTTCGATCGCTGTGCCGGAGATAGCCGTCGTCGATCTGTTCCCAACGATCGGCACAGGAGGCCTTTAGCGTGGTAGGTTGATCCAGCACGAGCAGCGGCACGTCCGAGAAATAATCGATCAACCACTGCATCGCCGGATAGAGGTCCGGCGCGCGCCATTCCGCGTCGGACGGGATCACGTCGAGAGCATCCTGCCGGTCGGCCGGTTTCACGTATTCCCGGGCCGGCAGGACGAGCGCACGCTCGAGTTTTGCTGTCGACTTTTGCGTCGAAGGATCGAACAGCCGCAGAGAGTCGACGGTTTCGCCGAGAAATTCGACGCGCAGCGGGTCGGCATAGGCGGTGGAGTAGATGTCGACGATTCCCCCGCGGATGCTGAACTCCCCGGGAATTTCCACCACCGACACACGCCGATAGCCTAACCGCAACAGGCCTCCGGTCATCGCCTCGCGCTCGAGGCTTCCGCCCACGTGGAATTGCAGGAGCGCGTTGTTGAACGCCGCGACCGGCATCAGCCGTTGCATGACGGCGTCGATGGATGTGACGACCCGCGCCGCCGGCTGAGTCGTGATCTGATGCAACGTGGTCATCCGGCGCGCGACCAATCCGACGTGCGGGGCCGTCGCTTCGTAAGGCAGGGTCTCCCAGCGGGGAAAGAACACCAGCGAAGCGGTCGGCTGACCGGTCAGCTGGTGATAAAAACGAAGGTCATCGAACAACCGTTCGGCCGCTTCATCGGACCGGGCGATGATCAGCCAGGGACGTTCCGAGAGCCGGCCGGCTGTCGTGCGCAACAGGCTGCTCAAGGCGAATCCGGCGGTCGATCCATGGAGGCCGGTCAGACAGGGCCGCCCACCGGCCTCTGTCAGGGCCTCGGCGATCGGGGACAACCAGGGAGCGGTGGTCGGGATAGATGGGTGCAACACTGCTTAGGTCGATCGCGATCGGATACGTTCGATGATGGCGGTGGTGGACTGCCCCGGGACCAACGGAATGGTCGTGACGAGACCGCCGCGTCGCTCAACCAGCTCGCGACCGACAATCTGTTCGATCGCCCAATCTCCGCCTTTGACGAGTACGTCCGGCTGTACCGCCGCGATGAGCCGCAACGGGTCCGGTTCGTTGAAGATAACGACGTAGTCGACGCAGCCGAGCGCCGCGACGACCTCAGCCCGCTGCGTTTCCGGCACGATTGGCCGGTCCGGCGCCTTGTTCAGGCTGCGGACCGAGGCGTCGCTGTTGACGCCGACGACCAAGAGGTCGCCCAGCGCCTTCGCTGCCTGCAAATACCGCGTATGCCCGATGTGCATGAGATCGAAACAGCCGTTGGTAAAGACGATGCGCCGTCGGGCGCCGCGCGCTGGTTGCAGCGCTGCCGCTACCGCGTCGGCCGTCAACACGTTCGCAGACATGGGCCCATCATACCGACAAGCGGATCGGATAGGAAGATGCGAATCACGCGTCGTCCTCTGCCACGCCGCCCAGACCAATGACCGTCAGTCCGTGGCGGGCCACGAGCGCATCCATGGCCTCGATCGCTTTCGCCCGCTTGCGATCGAAGAGGCCGGGCGGTGCCGGCGTCAGCGAGGTGAGGGCCAGGCCGGCCAGGCGATAGGCGATGCCGGGTTTCATCAGTTGTTCGAGCGCCTGTTGGATCGTCGGCCACATGTCCGGGTCATAATTGAGCGGGTGAGGAAAGGCGCGTTGCCTGCTCGTCACAGTGAAGCGGGAATCTTTCAATTTCACCGTGCAGCATCCCGCGGCCAAGCCCTCCTGGCGGAGATCGTAGGCCAACAACCGCAGAAATTCGCGCAGCGTTCGCTCAAGAAACAGACGGTCGTTCGTATCCTGCTCGAAGGTCGTCTCGTGGCTCAAACTCTTCGACTCGCGGTCGGGAACGACCGGCTCTCGGTCGATGCCCTGTGCCAGCTCTTGGAGGTTGTGAAGACGATGCCCAAAGAGCTGCGCGAGCGGTGGTTGCCATCGAGGGGCCAGCAGGTCGCCGAGGGTCTTGAGGCCGATGAGCTGCAGTCGCTCGCCGGTCCTAGGGCCGATGCCGGGAAGCGCCCGCAGGGGTTGCTTCCCCAGAAAAGCGGCTTCGCGTCCCGGCTCGATGACGGCCAAGCCGTCTGGCTTGTGCGCCTCGGCCGTTATCTTCGCGACGGTTTTCCCGCTGGCCACCGCGACCGTGCAGCGCAGTCCCGTGGCGTCGAAGATGGCTTGCTTGGTGAGCCGGCCGAGAGCCACCGGATCGGGGTGGAGCCGCTGCAAGTCTGTCGTCTCGGCATAGAACTCGTCGATGCTGCTCCACTCGGTGAGGGGAAACAGCCGGTCGGTCACGGCCCGCATCTGATCATGCAACGAGCGGTAGAGGGGACGATCCGGAGGCAACAGGATGAGTTGGGGGCAGAGACGCAGGGCCTCGACCGTCGGCATGGCCGACCGCACTCCGAACGGACGAACGGCATAACTGGCCGCCGCGATGATCCCTCGGGGTGGAGGCCCACCGACCGCGATGGGTTTGCCGGAGAGACGCGGATCTTTGACGACGGCTGCGGACGCGAACATCGCGTCTATATCGCCGAAGAGAATCTGGCGGGGCCAACTCATCGTACACTCGAGTGTTACAGGGAACTAGAAACAGAACGACAACTGTTCGCCGGGATGCGGTACCGTGGCTCGCCGGGGGACGCTGGGATGCGTCAGGGTAGTGACGGGACCCAGTTCTTGAAGCGCGCCGCGGCAGCTGCCGCAGTGATGCCGCTTCGGTTGGATCGTCCGGCGTTGGCGTCGATAGACCCGACCGCATCGACGGCAGCGCCAAGCGAAGCGCGCCAGGGCCAGGACTTCCTGCTGCAACCCATGGTAGATCGTGATGCCGAGTTCGCCGCTGTGGTTCATCTCCGTCATTTTGCGGAGAAAATCTGGCCCGTGGTTCGGCCGACGCTTCAGCAGATCGTACTGCCATTGATGGATCATCTCATGAGCCAGGGTACTCACCAGTTCGTTCCAGCCGACCGGTGATCGGGCGAGGAGCGGAGTCAGCAAAGGCAAGGAGAGACGGATTTCTCGCCTGGGGGAGCGGACTGATTCGGTTTCGCTCCAGGGGGACCGGGGTCCGCCTCGGCTGACGAACATGCCGACGGAGGACGTGAGCCGCTTGCTCCAGACCAGTGCAATCGGGGGAAGCGCCCCATCAAAATGGCGATCGTTGAGTTCGTGCCATATCTCCGCGAGTTGTGCCTGCGACAAAGGGGGAGGCGCGGATCGAGCCATAGGTGTGGGCTACCCCAATTCTTCGTACAGGGCGGCGACCAGCAGCGGCAACATGATTTCGTGGTGGCCGATCAGGGAATAGCCCCTTCCGCCCTTTTGGGTCGGGCGCCGCACCACGTTGGTCTGCGGGCGATAGTGGGACAGGAAATCCATGTTCACGGTTGTGATGTCGGAAAGCCTGTGCCCGAGATTGCGTCCCAGCGACACGGTCTTGAGAAACACTTCGGGCAGGACGACCGCGGAACCGATGTTCAAATAAACGCCGCCTTCCATCCGCGCCACGACCGCGGCCAACCGGCGGAAGTCGAACAGCGACGTCTCGCCGATCGCGGCCCCGTCGGCGGAGGGATGCATGTGGATGATGTCGGTTCCCATCGCGACATGTACGGTCACGGGGAGCCCGAGCCTGGCGCCGGTGGCCAAGATGCTGGTCTCGCGGTTCGGGAACTGGCCCTGATAGCGGTTGATGTAGTGCCCGACCGCCTCGCCGAGTCCTTCCCGATCCTTCGCGCCCCGAATGATCGCGTCGTTCAGCATCCGTCCCGTTTCTTCCGCCATGCCGAAGCGGCCTTCGTCGATTTCGGCGTCGACTTCTTCCGACGTGTGGCCCATCAAGGCCAGTTCGAAATCGTGGATGATGCCGGCGCCGTTCATCGCGACGGCGGTCACGACACCGCGTTTCATCAAGTCGACGAGGATAGGGCTCAAGCCGACCTTGATCACATGGGCGCCGATCCCGACGATCACGGGCTTCGATTTTCGGTGGGCGCGCGCGATGGCCTGGACGACGGCGCGAAGGGTCTTCACGCCCAGGATATCGGGCAGCGAACGGTAGAACCGGTCGAAACTGTCACCGTTCCGCCACGGTTTGGCGAAGTCGGCGACCTTCACCTTGCTGTGGCGCCGCTTCAGCGGATAGGTCTTGAGCTCCGTCACATCGATGGGCGCGATCGGACTGCGGGTCGTGACGGGCGGTCTGGTCCGGTCAGGAGGTTTTGCCAAAGAGTTGTTCCTCGATCAATTCGCAGAGGACGTGGCCCATCGTGATGTGGCTCTCCTGGATGCGGGCGGTTACGGAGGAAGGCACGATGAAGGCATGGTCGACCAGCGCCGCGAGTTTGCCGCCGCTGCCGCCGGTCCAGGCGATTGTCGTCAGTCCGCAGGCCTTCGCCGCCTCCACCCCTTTCAGCACGTTGGGTGAATTGCCGCTGGTGCTGATGGCGATCGCGACGTCGCCCTTCTGGCCGTGGGCGCGGACTTGGCGGGCGAACAGTTCGTCGTAGCCGTAATCGTTCGCGATACAGGTGATAGCGGCGATGTCGGTCGCCAGTGCGATGGCGGGCAAGGGAACTCGCTCCCGCTTGTATCGGCCGACGAACTCCGCGGCGATATGCGCCGCGTCGGTCGCGCTGCCTCCGTTGCCGAAGAGGAGAACCTTGTGCCCGTCGCGGAAGGCTGTCGCCATCAGTGCCGCGACGGTTGCGATGCGATCGGCATTGTCGCGGGCAAATTGTTGCTTGACGGCCGCGCTGTCGCCGAAGGCTTTGAGCACGAAGTCTTTCATCGCGCGCGATTCTAGGCGACCGATGAAGGCCTGTCAAACGGAGAGGGTATGCTGATTACGATTTCGCGGGCGGTGTTGAGCCCGTCTGTTTGATCGCGCTCATCGCCACTGCGATCATCGAGCCGACGTCGGACACGCTTGCCGGGAGGATGAGCGTGTTGTTCGTCTTCGCCAGTTCGCCGAACTTCGCGATGTACTGCTCCGCCACGCGCAGCTGGACCGCTTCCTGGCCTCCCGGAACCCGAATGGTTTCAGCCACTTTGCGGAGGCCTTCGGCGGTGGCCTGCGCGATGGCGAGGATGGCTGACGCGGCGCCTTCCGCTTCGTTAATCTGTTGCTGTTTCTTGGCCTCCGAGGCCTTGATCACTTGTTGTTTCTCGCCCTCGGCCTGGTTGATCGCCGCGTCGCGTTCGCCTTCGGAGGTGAGAATCACCGCGCGCTTCTCCCGTTCGGCGCGCATCTGCTTTTCCATCGCATTGAGCACGTCTTTCGGTGGGGTGATGTTCTTGATTTCGTACCGGAGAACCTTGACGCCCCAGGGCTCGGAGGCCTTGTCCAGTTCGTTCACGACCTGGATGTTGATGTTGGTCCGTTCCTCGAAGGTCCGATCCAGCTCGATCTTGCCGATCTCACTCCGAAGCGTCGTCTGCGCGAGCTGAATTAAGGCAAAATTGTAATCGCTGATGCCGTACGACGCACGCTCGGGATTCAAGACTTTCAAATACAAAATGCCGTCCACCGCCACCTGTACGTTGTCGCGCGTGATGCAAACCTGTTCCGGAATATCGATCGCCGTTTCCTTGAGCGAATGCCGGTAGCGAATTGTATCGATGAAGGGAAACAGCAGGTGAAAGCCCGCGTTGAGGGTATCGGAGTATTTGCCAAGCCGCTCGACGACGTAGGCGCTCTGCTGCGGGACCACGACCGCGGTCTTCGCAAGAACATACAAGCCAAGCAGCGCCAGGATTATGAGAACTAGAACCGCACCTGACATGCCATCCTCCATGGTCAGAAGCCCTTTCGGCCGTTCGACTATTCGGCGGCGATCAAGAGTGTAAGGCCGTCCACCCGCGAGACTTTACCCCGCTGCCCTTTGGCCAAGGGGCTCGAGCCGATGTTCTTTGCGGACCAGGTCGTCCCGCGCAGTTCGGCCTTGCCTGTTTCCCCGGCGGCGATCGGTGCGAGTGGAATCACCGTCTCGCCGACCATCGAGTCGATGGCTGCGGCGTCGCCGGGCCCTTGTTTGAGCCGGGCCATCAGCGGCCCGCGGAACAGGAGCAGGGAGCCGACCGCGATGACGGAAAACAGCAGCCACTGCAGCCAGTCGGTCGTCGCGATCTCGAGACCGGCCAATGTGCCGACCAGAATCGCCGAGAGACCGAAAAAGATGATGTAGAACCCTCCGGGCGTCGTCATTTCTGCGCCGAGCAGCACGAGTCCCAAGACCATCCAATACCACCAAACCATCGGGACCTCCGGGGGATCGTCGACACGTCACTGACAAATGTGAGCGAAAGTCTAAGCGCCTTTCCGGAGGCCGTCAAGCGGGCTCCGTTCAATTGATCGCTCGAAACGCCGGTGTTATAGTCCGCGCGCGATGGCTCACGAACCACCAGTCGCCGCGCTGGTCGTGGCGTTCACGGGGAACCTCGGCGCCGCGGCCCACAGCATCAACCGGTTGCGTCCGGACGCGCTCTGCTTTGTTCTGCCCGAGGCGCTCAAGCCGGCAGTGGAGACGGACCTGCAACCCAAAATCACCCCGATGCCTCGCCGATGGGATTGGGTCCTCCTGTCCGACCAAGATAGCTTTCCGTCATGTTACCGGACGCTCGCGCGTGCCCTTCCGAGCCTCCTGAAGACCTGGGGCGTGGAACCGGGGTCGCTAGTGGTGGATCTCGGTGGTGCGTCGCCGGCCATGGCGGGGGCGCTCACGCTCGTCACGATGCCGACGGCATCCCGCATCGTCTCGCTGGTCGAGGTGATTGATGGGCGAGATGGCGAAACGGAGTCGGTCGAGGGACGCGACCAGCTTTGGACATCGATCAATCCCTGGGACGAAGCCGCGGACGTCATGCGACGGGACGGGTGCGAGCTCTTCAATCGTGGATCTCACATCGCGGCCTCAGCGGCCTTCCGCCAGATCGAAGCGCGCGTCAGCGGCGGACAGAAACCGCTCTATCGCGCGTTTGCCGATCTTGCCGACGGATACGACCGCTGGGAGCGGTTTCAGTATCGGCAAGCCTGGGACAAGCTCAAGCAAGCGGCGAAGGCGATGGAAATGGTGTCGCTCTTCGGTGGATCGCCTGGGATGAAGGGGCTGGTGCCCGCGATCAAAGCCAACGCAGGATTTTTGGAGAAGCTCGTCCTAGATCCGGCCGAGGTGAAAGAATCGCTCGCCTTCGATCTCTTGGCCCATGCAGGCCGCCGGCTTCACGTCGTGCAAGACGCCGAAGCCGCGATGCGCTCGCTCATCCGGGCGCTCGAGGCCTTCGCGCAACAACAACTGTTCAAGCAGCACCGGATCAAAACCTGGGATGTGCAGCCGGAGCAATTGCCGCAGGTGCTCCAGGACACCTGCCGGACCTGTTTCCTGGACGATCTCGATGGAAAATACAAGCTGCCCATCCAGGCGCAATACCGGGCGCTTGCGAGTCTCGGCGACCCGCTGGGACAAGCGTTCCTCAAGGAATGGCCGGCGATGAAACCGTTGCTCGATGCCGCGAACCATGCGGTCCTCGGCTATGGGTTCGAGCCGGTCAAAGCGGAACGGGTGCAGCAACTCTACGATGTCGTCGTCAAATTGACCGGGGTGACCGAGGCCTCCCTGCCGAAATTTCCCGTTCTGGTGGCCTGAATGGAAGTCAAAATCTACTACGAAGACACCGATTGCGGCGGCGTTGTCTACTACGCGAACTACCTCAAGTATTTCGAACGGGCCAGGACTCAGCACCTGGAAGATCGCGGCTTGTCCGTCGCGCAGTTGATGGAGGAGGGAACGGTGTTCGTTGTGGTGCGCGCGGAGATCGACTATAAATCGCCCGCGCGATACGGCGAAACGCTCGTGATCGACACGGTCCTGTCCGATCTCACGCCGGCATCGCTGACATTCTCGCATGTCATCAGAGCGCGCGCGAGCCGCCGGGTCATCGTCGAGGGGGCGGCGCGCTTGGCTGCAACGGACGGACAAGGGAAGGTCAAGCGGCTCGACAAGACGATACTGGCCGCGCTACAGTCCGACCTGAAAGGATAGCGATATGGAAAAACTTCCCACCTGGCTCGCCATCGCCGGCGTCGCCATCGGCTTCATCGTCCTCGGCTGGCTGCTCTTTTCAGAGAATCCTTCCGACAAAAAGAAGAAACCGTAGTCGCTCAAACTAGAACTGCCAGTAGAGGAATTCGCTCTTGCCGCCCCAGCGCATGATGGTCACTGCGGCGAGCCCTGCGACCGCGATGGCCCATGGGAGCGTCGGGCTCCAGGCAAGAGTCCGTAGCGGATGCAGCGGTTGGGCCGGCGAGGGCTGTATTCCGAGCGCCGGCTCGTATCGGGCTATGAGTTGGAGTGAGTTGGGGCAGAGCAGGGCGATTGCCGACAAGACGACGACCCAGCTTACCGACAGCAGAAACTCCTTGGCATCCAACGAGACGGAGGTCGAGACCAACGGCTGGAGCCAGGCAACCCGTTCGGCCAGCTCCGGCGGGATGCCCCCGCCGTGGAGTCCGGCCATTCCCCACAATAGACCGGCTGCTGCCGGAACGGTCGTGGAGCGGAAGAGGACCATGGCGACGGCGACGGCGACAAACGTCAGAACGAATCCGACTGGTCCCATCACACGAGCCAGCTGCTCCTTATTCGGCCACAGCTTGGGGCCGGCGAGACGCCAGGCATGGTTGATCGTAAGATAGACTCCGTGCAGCAGTCCCCAGAGGATGTAGAGATAGCCCGCTCCGTGCCAGAGACCGGACACAAACATTGTCAGCAACGTGGGTGCGGCCAATAGTTGGACAAAGGCCCCCCAACTCGCGTTGCGACCCAGAAGCACGGGCAACCGTTTCGCCATCCGGCGGCGCGTGAGCCAGAGGACCAACGGATTATAGAGGTATGCCGTGAGAAATCGGGTCAGGGTCATGTGCCACCGGAGCCAGAAATCAATGATACTCGTGGCTTTCAACGGCGAATCGAAATTCGGCGGCAGCTTGATGCCAAAACAACGGGCGAGCCCCAGCGCCATGTCGCTATAGCCCGAGAAGTCGAAGTAGATCTGCAAGGTGAATCCAACCGCCGCGAGCCAGGCGGGAAAGAAAGCGATCGTGTGGCCGGCGGCGGCCGATTCGTAGATCGGCGTCACATGGGCGGCGAGGCTGTCGGCCAGCACGACCTTCTTGAACAGGCCCATGACGAAGAGGGTCATGCCGACCGCCACATGTTCGCCGTCGAACCGGCAAGAGATCTGCCGGAATTGCGGCATCATTTCCCGATAATGCACGATCGGTCCTGCGATGAGCTGAGGGAAGAACAACACGAACAGGAAAAACTCTTGCAGGGTAAAGCGGTCGACGCGTCCGCCGTGAACATCGATCAAGAACGCGATCTTTTGGAAGGTGATGAAGGAAATCCCCAGTGGGAGGATAATCTGAGTGAGGACGAAATTCGTCCCGGCGGCATCGTTAAGCGCCGTGTAGAAGAAGTTCACGTACTTGAAGTAGCCCAGGAACAGGACATTGAACAGAATGCCGAACAGGAGGGTGGCCCGGCCCGGCCAGACCTTTGCCGGATCGGACGCCAGCCGTTGCAGTCTGTGTGCAAGCAGGTAATTGACCAGCACCGCCGGGGCGATGATCAGGACGTTGACTGGTCGCCACCAGGCATAGAACGCGAGTGAGGCGAGCGTCAGCCAGGCCAGCGCGCCGGTGCGGGACCAGCGGCCGAGCGCATAGAACAGCAGCAGCGTGAGGGGGAAAAACGCGAACATGAATTCGAAGGAATTGAACAGCATGGCGTGAGTAGCGCACCTATTTCATGAGGGATCGGGCCTTGTCGACAATCTCCCCGACGTTTTTGAAGGACTCTACGTCGGCGACGCCGAACTTGATGCCCAGTTCCATCTCCACCGCGACGATGAAGTTGACGTAGGAAAAGGAGTCCCATTCGGGTACGTCGCTCCTCGAGCTCTCTCGGCGCAGCACGATCGCCTCGTTGGCAAGCAGGTCGCGGAGAATTCGGGTAAAGAGGGGCAACAAGTCTTCAGGACTCACGGGCGAGCTCCTTGCGGGCGATGAAAGTGGCGTGCGGTCGATAGTCGGCGAGGTCCAGCTTCCACCAGCTGGCGCCGTCTGGGCTAAACGGCCCCAGGATCCGTTCGAAGCCGAGTTTTTCGAACAGATTACTGATGACGGCATTCTTGCTGGTCGGCACATATTCTGCTTGGATCATTCGGATACCTCTTCTTGCGGCGGCTTCGACGGCCAGATTCATCGCTTCGTGCTCCAACTGCCGGCCAAACACCCGACAACTCATGACCCAGCTGTCAAGAGCGAGCACGCCCGGTTCTTCCGGAACCGGGCGCAGCAACATCACGCTCACCAAGCCGTTGTCGCCGAAGCGATCGAGCAGGCGGAATTGCAAGCTGAGGTGGTTCTGCGAGGAGGCCATGTGCGCCACTTCCTCAAACGTGTAGCGTTTTGTCGTCGTGTTGAATTGGTTGGTCTTGTTGATTAGTTGGACGGCCCGGTTCAGGTCCACCGCCCCGACCGGACCGTACTGCACCGCCATCTCCAGGCCGCGCAGAAAGTCGTCGATCGTCTGGGCGGTGCCGCGCAGAGCCTCGCGCTGGAGATTGGCGGCATACTGGTGCGCCCGCTGGCGATCCTCTTCGGTGAAACGGACGGCTTCGAAATAGCCGGCGTCGGCCAGGCAGCGGACGAACAGCGCGGGGTCCGAAGGCAGTTCGGGGACGGCGACCATCGGCAGACTTTCCCGCACCCGCGCCCGCTCGGCAGGATTGTCGTCGACGAACACGAGGCTATCGAGGCCGATGTTCAATTGTTCGGCGATGGTGCGAAGGTTGTGGGCCTTGTCGTTCCAATTGGCGACGAAGGCGGCAATGTCGGACCGCCGGAGGTGCATCTCGGGATGATCGCGAAATACGGCCTCGGCCGTCGCCGGGTTGTTCTTCGAGCAGACGGCCAGAATTACACCGCGCTCCTTGAGTTGTTTGGCGTAGCGCTGGAGGCTCACGTGGGCCTCGCCCGCAGCACTGCCCTCTCCGAGGACGATGCCTTCAATTCCGTCGTCCCCGATGACGCCGCCCCAGAGTGTGTTGTCGAGGTCGAGCACGAGGCATTTCTTCGACTGGCCCCGTGCGGCTCCGATCAGCCTCGCAGTCAGTTCGCCGTAGCGCGCGGCGGCCTGCGGCGCGATCTCGATTTTCCCCTGAAGCCAGCGAGTCACGTCGAACCATTGGTCGCGGCCGTCCCGTTCGCTCGCGCGGGCCACATCCAGCCACAAGACATGCTCCTGCGCCGCGGCGGTGGACAGGCGACGGTTCAAGTCCTCGATCAGGCGCGAGGGAGAGCCGGGGACGAGACGGTCGTAGCTTCCGAACAGGGGCTCGGAAACATCCAGACAGGATTGCTGGATGACTGTCGCCTTCAAGGCATCGCGGCCGGTCCGCCAGAGGATCTGCACATCCTCGACGGCCCGACCGAGGCGTTGTTCCGCCTGTTCGGGCGTGGCCTCGAAGGGGATGCCCGTGATGGCGTCGTGAGCGGTCAGCGAGAGCAGAATCCATTCGGGCCCGAAGCCGTACAGCCTCGACGTGGGATCGAGCAACTCCTGCCGATATTGGCCGTAGGGGCCTAGGTAAATATCAAACCAGAGACGATGACGCAGCCCCGCCACTCGCAGGGCCGGCAGCAGGTGGTCGGCGGTACAGGAGGCCAGCAGCGCAAGCTTAATGCGATGGAACTGCGTACTGACTGTGCCGGCCGTTTTCATCAAGGCATGGTCGAGCTGAATAGTTTCCAGATAATTCAGGCGGCACTGGGCCAAAGCGGCGAGCCGAGTCAGCCGCTCCTCGTTGTCTTGGATCGGCAGGATGGCCCGGAGCTGCTCGCGGAAATGATGCGGAATCGGCAACCAGTTCATGATTCGGCCATACCCTCGACGTTCTCAGAGCCCCGCGCTCATGATGTGGACCGGCGACACGGTGGACTGATCGAGGCAGGCGCGAATGCGTGGCCCTGCCATCTCAAAGAAGGCCCTCGACCAACGTTCCGCGCTGGGTGAATCGAGATGGAGCCCGTCGAATGTCATGAGATTGTCGATGTCGGGCGCGATCAGATCAAATCCCATCGCCCGGACGATCGTCGCAGCCTCGGACTGTTTGGTACCGGCCGAGGGCACGGTGGTGAAGATGAGGCATCGGTCCTCGACCGGTAACTGTGCGCGAAATTGTCGGCCCAGTTCAGTAAAATGGGTCCAGCGTTCCACTTCGTCGGCCGGAGCCATCGATACCGGTCGCGCCCCCCAATTTCGGATCCCCCGCATCTCCCAACTGCCGGTCTCTCGATAACGGAAGAACGACGCTTCAGTACCGCAGACAACGGGAAGCGTTGAGCAGAGGGGCCGATGCACGAACTGCCAGTAGCGCTTGGCCTTCGTCCGGTCTATGGCGTCTCCGGCATGGATGATCTCGTTTCCGATGTTGGTTTCACGGTCCTCGAAAAAACGGTCGACATTGATCACGTATACTCTTGCCCGTGGCCTGATGCGTGACAGCAACGGGGCGGTGAACGTCATATTCTCGGTCGAACTGAAGCCGAGCAAGTAGTACCGGGCTGCCGCTGACGAAAAGAACTCCTCCGTGACACGGCTTGAAAAGCCGAACTGCATCTTGCTGTTTCCCAAGAACAATACATCGGCTTCCGCGGCATGCCTCTCGACCGTCGGTTCAAGGTTGAACCAGATCGCCCCATGGTCGTAGTCGGCGTACCCGCGGACATGGCAATAGGCCAAGTACTTGTTCTCGCTATACCCGTTGGCGGGACAGGCAAAGATGCCCTCGCTCCTGAGCTTGAATGCAAAGGGAATGAGCAGTCCGCAGAGGACGACGATCAGGTAGAACAAAGGCTTCAGGGGGACAGGCATCATGGCTTGGCTATCGTTCCTAGGGACAGACACACCCCACCGTCAAAAGGGTATTCAATGCACCAGATACCGGCCTCATACTGCTGATTCAAAAAGCATGATCGGCCCTCTGCGCGCGGCAATGCAACCCTACGCACGGGGGATAGTCTTGTCCCTAGGGGGCTCTTCTGGGGATTGGAGGGAGAGGGGAAGGCAGTGGGGATGGTACAGTTCGATCCATACATTCAACATGTTAGAAAGAGTCGATCTGGATCACGGATCCGGTCTTTGGTCCGCACGACGGTGGGGCAACGAGGAGAGCTGGCTCTGCTTTCTTGAATGGGTAATGCCCTTGGTCGATCTGTGGCCGTGCAAACTCTCGTCTCGCTGACGGCGATGGGGCTTGAGGTCGCTTCCGGGATGTCCTTCAAGCGGCCGGCAGAGTTCGCAACCGGCCGTGCTTGGTCCAGACGAGGCATTTGATGGCGATGGGATGGTCGTCGGCAAGGAAGATGGAGGGACGCTGTTCGGTTGGGCAGAAACCTGGAACACCACGCACAGACTCAAGGCCCAGAGGAGAAGCGATGATCCTGATCGATGCCAGAGCATGAGGAATTGGAACGCAGGCTTTGTGCCAGGTCCATCCGGTTGACAATGGAAAAAGGCGCATGCTGTTATATCAACGCTCGACCGCATCGCGCCGCTCTCATGTACACATCAGTCGGAGAGGAGTAAGTCATGGAAATGTTTGGCCGTGTCGGCCTTGTGGAAATTCCCATTCTGATCGCGCCTGATCAGAAGGTTTGGATGGATCGCATGATCAAGGAAGGAAAAATTGCCATTCCGCCCGGAGGTACCTTGGAAAAAGGCTCGCTCTATTCGATGTTTATCCGCATGCTCCTGCACAACGCGATGGAGGAACAAAAACGGCAGGAAGCTTTGGAGGCGGGCGACGAGGACGACGAATAAGATCGTAACCTGTATCGGCCACGATTCGCGAGGTATCCGGACCGATACAGGAAGATCAGATGGACTTGAAGGCCGCATAGGCGGCCCGGACGGTCTTTTCAATATCCGAGGAGGTATGGGCGGTGGAAAGAAACGCCGCCTCGAACTGCGAAGGCGCTAAGTAGACACCCTGTTCGAGCATCTTGTGAAAAAACCTCCCGTACCGTTTCGTATCCGATTGTTTCACGCTATTCCAATCCAGCACGGGTCCTTCGGTAAAGAAGGCGGTCATCATTGAACCGACTCTGGTTTGCCGCAATGGAACTTGTGTTTTCTTGGCCGCCTCGCCGATCCCTTTGGCGAGGGCACCGGCCCGTTCGTCGAGCTTCTTGTAGAGTCCTTTTGCCCGCAGCTGTTTGAGCGTCGCCAAACCGGCCGTGACCGCCAGGGGATTACCCGAGAGCGTTCCAGCTTGATAGACCGGTCCTGAGGGGGCAATCAAATCCATAATGTCTTTCCGGCCCCCGTAAGCCCCGACGGGAAGTCCGCCTCCGATGATCTTTCCGAGAACCGTCAGATCAGGTTTGATCCCGAATAGTTCCTGCGCCCCGCCATAGCTCACCCGAAAGCCTGAAATAACTTCGTCGAAAATCAACAAAATATCGTGCTCCGCCGTCAACTGCCGGAGGGTGGAGAGAAATTCGGGAGCCGGGGGGACGACCCCCATGTTGCCGGCAATCGGTTCGAGGATAATGCAGGCGAGCCGGGAGCCTTGCTCTGCAATGATGCGTCGAGCGGCGCCGAGATCGTTGTACGGAATCGTAAAGGTATGTTTGGCGAAATCCGCGGGAACCCCAGGCGAGTCCGGAATCCCAAGCGTCGCCACTCCGGACCCGGCCTTGGCCAGCAAATAGTCGCTATGCCCGTGATAGCACCCTTCGAACTTGACGATTCCGTCCCGTTTGGTGAAGCCTCTCGCCACGCGGATTGCGCTCATGACCGCTTCGGTGCCTGAGCTGACCAGACGGACTTTTTCCATCGACGGAAACGCCGATCGGATCTCCCGGGCCAACAGCACTTCCAATTCGGTGGGAGCCCCATAACTAGTGCCTCGGCCGGCTGCCTTCTTGATCGCGCCGATGACGGAAGGGGCCGCATGACCCAGGATCATTGGCCCCCAGGAGAGGACATAGTCGAGATAGCTGTTTCCATCGACATCATACAGCCGCGCACCTTTGGCCCTGGCGATGAATCGCGGTTGCCCCCCGACCGAGCGGAAGGCTCGAACGGGGCTGTTGACGCCGCCGGGAATCAGTTGTTGGGCTTCCTGAAACAGTTGGGTCGAACGCGATGTTTTCATAATGGGGGCGCAACCTACCACGCGTGCAAAAGGGGGTCAAGGAACGCTTTGGCAGAAGTGGGCTCGCTTTTTCGTCTCAGGTGAGGTCCGAATTTGCTATTTTAGATACAATTATTTTCCCATTCGGATACAGTCATTTGACTCTACCGGATCTTGTATGGACGATATCCTAGGGATTTCAGACCTTGATAGGGCACAGCCTCAGTGGTCTGGTTCTTGCCTAGTTCTAGCGGTAACAGAGCATGAAATTTCACGAAAGGTAAGGCATGAGGATCGTTTGTTCATGGTGCCGGGAGGAAGGACGAGCGGAGTACGTTGGGGAAAAAGCGCCGCTTGACGACGCCCGCGAAACCCACGGCATCTGTACGTTTCACCATCATGAAGTCCAGAACCGATGGCGTGCGTCCCTGGCGGCAGGGCCGGGAGGCGCCGTGGGGTCGGGGCTCTCTGCCGCCGTCTTCCAGTGGGCTGGGCTGCTGAACGTCACGAAGAAGGTGCGCCCCTAGGGGCGCCCCGCTCGAGAACTCCTGCCGTACCTCTCGTTATTTCCCCTGAAACATCTTCATCAGTTGATCGATCGGTCCAGCCTCGATCTTGCCGTTCGGGGTGAGTTTATCGATCAAGTCGGGCAGCAACCCGGAAAGTTGCGAACTGGCGGAGTCTGCCGAGAGCCCAGCCTTGCTGGCGAGCTGTCCGAGGAGATCCCCGCCCAACCCCTGCTTGATCTGCTCCGGAGTAATGGGCAGATTCTTTCCCGTGCTGACCCATGAATTGACGATCTCTCCCAATCCATTCTTTTGGAAGGCCTGTACGAGTCCGGCCAAGCCGCCGAGATTACTGTTCTGACCGAGCAGTCCGGTGACCGCCTGCAGCAGCGGGTTCTGCGCCGACTGACCACCCATGATGCCTCCGAGTGCCTGACCGAGTTGATCCATGAGTCCCATGATCATCCTCCTTAGCGGCGCGATGGTTTGGACGCGGGAGCCGGCCGCTTCGCTGTTGGCTTCCCAGTCCGTTCCGTCGACAATTCTACGATCCCTCGATGGCTCCAGGCTGATTTCTGTGCTGGAGTAACTGCGCAGAGCATGTGAAACGGGGTCGCACGCCTGGTACCCAGGCCAGCCTGACCGGTGCCCCAGGCCTCTCCGGCATCATTGAGTACTTCGACGAGCGTGGCCCATTCGTCCGCTTCCGCCTTGGTTAAGACCAACTCCGCATCGCTCAGCAGTACCACATAGCCCTTGGCCGGTAGCCACTCCAGGTCCGTGAGACATTCCTCGAGGGCATCCCAGTTGTGTCCGAAATACTCGGGAAAATCGAAGGCCTTGGCGAATTCGGCAAGCAGCGCCGAAACAGTCTTGCATTTGCTCCCACGCAGGAGGACCAGGTGAAAGCCAGCCGGCAGCTTGATCGTGGATTCAGGGCGCCGGCCCGGCTCGGTCACCACGAGAGAGATCCACGGGGCCTTGGTCGATTGTAGATGAGTATGAAGTTGGGGTTTCACGGCAATAGATCCTCAATTCAACGGTACGAATGTTCGGTAGTGATCTCCAGTGTAATAGGCCTTGCCGGTCTTCTGCTCAATCACGATTCGCTCCGCATCGCGGGAGCGGCCGGGGATCTTTCGATTGACATCGTACTCGCGGTAGCGGCCGCGGGGGAGGCGCCGTTCCCGGTTCTGAAAATCACGCCCGCCGACATACCCGGGAAGGGGGAGGCCCTTTCTCTCTTGCAGACGTTCCAGCAGCCTGTAAGCTTTGTCGGGGGCGGCGGCATCGCGAACGGCCATCCGGTCCAAAGCTGGCTCGGCCTGCGTGAGCACCGTTGAGGCGTCGGAACCAACGGACGACTCGCCGGCCTGAATCGAGGTCTCGCCGAAGCTCCATCCCAGCACAAGGGCGGACAGGGCAAAGATCCAGAGACATGATCGCGTTGCGGCAGTGCATCGAGCCATGCTGGTTTCCTCTCCGGCTCCGATGTCGCCGCGATCCGCGCGAAGACCTCGGGCAAAAACCCTAGCATGCGCTTTGAAGACGGGTCAATGCGCCGTGCGCCGTCTCGGAGAGGCATGAATTCAGCGAAAGCCTTTGATACAATGCCGCTACGGTCTGGAGAGAAATGCGCTCGGTGCTACCCCGGAATTTCGCCGACGGGCAACTCCGCGGTTACAGATGAGGATTCTTGTGCAGCGGTGGGTGCCCTCGAAAGTTCTTCGGTGGGACGGGCTTGCGGCCTGTGCCGCGCTGTCGGCCCTGCTCTTCAGCTCCGTCGACCCTGTTGCCGCCCAAACGGGCGCCTTGGATCATTCGCCCGCCGAAGTCGTCAGTAAATATCTCTCGTTGGACCAAAAGGGAGCCCGTCTGGATGCCCTGTCCGTCGACGCCGTGAAGCCCTACACAGCCTGGATCGACGAACCCCTGTGGGGCCGAGTCGTGGTCATCAGGGGGTTTACGGTGGCGCAGCATCATCGACAGTGGGAAGTGGTCAGTCGCCTCGAAGTCGTCGTGCCGGTTACCTTTCAGGTCGTCGGGTCGTTGTATCTGGAGAACGCGGCGTTTGCGCCGGAGCCGGCGACCGAGGAGATCCGCGTCCGCGTCAAGTCCGTCAAGAATCGGTGGAGAATCGTAGAGCCGGTGTTCCCGCCGCACATCGGCCAGAAACGCATGGTGAACTTTGTGCGGGAAGCCTGGGTCAAGGAGACAGACCCGGAAAAACGCGCGCGTCTTTCAGCTTTGCAGGACGAACTCCGAAAGGTCAAATGAGGGAAAAAACTCCGGTCGAACTGCTCATCTTTGACTTGGACGGCACGCTCATCGAGTCCAAATGGGACATTGCCGCCTCCGTCAACCTGACGCTTGCCGAATTGGGTTTGCCCGAGCGGCCGTTGGAAGAAATCTTCGGATTCGTCGGCGATGGCGTCAAGAAGCTCCTGCGGTTGGCGGTCGGCAACCATCCCGAGATCAGTTTCGAACAAGCACTGGGGGTCTTTCGCGGGCACTATCTCGAACATTGCCTCGACCGCACCGTCTTCTATCCGGGCATCGAAGCGGCGCTCGCACATTTTTCTCGGAAGACCAAGGCGGTGGCGACGAATAAGTCCATCGAGTATACTAACGTCATCCTAAAGGGCCTCGGCGCGAATCACTTTCAGTTCGTGGTCGGCGGTGACAACGGCTTTGGGCTGAAACCGGAGCCCGGCATGCTATTGCATGTAATGGAACGGTTGAACGTGCCGAAAGAGCGGACGATTCTCGTCGGCGACAGCACCAACGACATCAACGGGGGGCACAACGCCGGCATCCGCGTCTGCGCCGTCGGCTACGGAATGGGGAATCGGGAAAAGATGGCGGCCTGCCAGCCCGACTGGTTTATCGAACGTCCGGAGGAATTGATGGAGATCTTCGAATGACACATCGTACAGGAATCGCCGGCGTGTTTTCGTGGGCATTCTTTGGGGGGCTGCTCTGGTGTGCGGCGGAAGGGCAGGCGGCGTCCAATCTGGCCGACCGCGTGATCGAGCATCGGTTGGCGAACGGGCTGACCGTCCTGATGGTCGAGCAGCATCAGACCCCGATCGTGTCGATCAACTTGACGTTCGCCGTCGGCGGGGTCAACGAGCAGGTCGGCCAGACAGGACTCGCCCATTTATATGAACACATGGCGTTCAAGGGCACCAGGACCGTCGGCACGAAGGATTTCGCCAAGGAGCAGCCGATCCTGGACGAACTGCAGCGGGTAGGGACGGAACTCGAACAGCGCCAACGGGATCTCGCGAGACACAATGCAGAGAACACCACAACCGACGCGGAGCACGCGCAGATCGTGGCGCTGCAGAAGCGGTTCAAGGCGTTACAGGACGACGCGGCGCAGTACGTCGTCGGCAACGAAATGTCGTTGCTCTATCAGCGGCACGGCGGGATCGGATTGAACGCGGCGACAGGAAAAGATTTGACCCGGTACATGATCAATCTGCCGTCGAATCGGCTTCCGCTGTGGGCGGCCATCGAAGCGGACCGCATGGCCAATCCGGTCCTCCGTGAGTTCTACAAGGAGCGCGGGGTCGTCATGGAAGAGCGTCGCTTGCGGAACGACGACAGCCCCAACGGCCTGCTGTTCGAAACCTTCACCTCCGCGGCGTTCCGCGCACATCCCTACGGCATCCCCACCATCGGCTGGGAATCGGACATCCTGTCGTTGACGCCGGCCGCCACGGAAGCCTTTTTCAAGACGTATTACGGGCCTGGCCGCGCGACGATCGGCATCGTCGGCGACATCAATCCCAAAGAAGTGATCGCCCTGATTGAACGCACGTTCGGCAAGATTCCCGCCTCGCCGCCGCCTCCGCAGATCGTGACGGTCGAGCCGCCGCAGCGCGGGGAACGCCGAGTCGAAGTGGAGTTCGATGCCGAGCCGTCGCTGGCGATCGGTTTTCACAAGCCGGGGCTGGGCCATCCGGATGACTATGTCTTCGACGTCATCGACGAGATCTTGACCGACGGCCTGACCTCGCGGCTCTACAGCAAGCTGGTTCGCGATGGCCGGCTGGCCGCCTCGGTATCCTCCGACGCCAACTATCCCGGCGTCCGCGCGCCGAACCTCTTCGTCCTCAACGCGACGCCCTTGGCCCCCCGCACGGCGGCTGAGGTGGAAGCGGCGATACTGACCGAGTTGGAGCGGCTCAAGACCGAACCGGTCTCGGCCAAGGAATTGGAGCGGGTGATCAATAATCTCGATGCGGACATGATCCGCGCGCTGCGCTCGAACAGCGGGCTCGCCTCGCACTTGGCCCTTTACCAGACGGTGGCGAGGGATTGGCGCTATGTGCTCAGGGCGCGCGACAAGATCGCTGCCGTGACGCCGGCCGACATCCAGCGTGTCGCGTTGCAGTACTTCACGAAATCGAACCGCACCGTGGCGACTCTGGTGAAGAAAGTGACGGACAAGCAGATGGCCACGGCGGTTTCGGGCGAGGTGGCGCGATGAATGCGGTCATGCGTGAGACGTCCAAGCTCAGAGGTGTCGGGTTGCTGGTGCTCGCAGGATTGGCCGCGTTGACGGGCATTTTTGTGACGACTGCCTACGCGGGCGATGTGGCGTTGGGCGATCCGCGTCACATGACGTTTCAACCTGTGGAGTTCACACCGCCGACACCGGATCGCGTCGTGTTGGACAACGGGATGGTGGTCTACCTGTTGGAAGACCACGAATTGCCCTTGGTGAGTGTCACCGCCACGATGCGGACGGGCGCCTGGCTCGATGCCGCCGACAAGATCGGACTGGCCTCGGTCACCGGTTCGGTCATGCGGACGGGCGGCGGCGGCGGGCTCTCGGCGCAGCGGGTGGACGAGGAATTGGAACAATATGCGGCGGATGTCAGCATCTCGATCGGGAGGCAGTCGGGGTCGGCCTCTCTCGACGTCTTGAGCAAGGATCTGAAGCGCGCACTACGGATCTTTGCCAGCCTGCTGCGAACTCCGGCGTTTGAAGCGGAACGGCTGGAGGTGGCGAAGCTGCAGGCGATCGAGAGCATCCGGCGGCGGCAGGACAGTCCCGGTTCGATCGTCGGGCGCGAATTCGTCAAATTGCTGTACGGGCCGGACCATCCGACCGCCCGAGAAAGCAGCGTCGAATCGATCCGGAGAATCACGCGCGACGACGTGGTGGCGTTTCACCAACGCACCGTGCATCCCAACGGCATGATTCTCGGCGTGACCGGCGACTTTGAGAAATCCGCCGTGCTCGCCCTGCTCCGCGAAACGTTCGGTGATTGGCCCAAAGGGAACGTTCCCGAACTGAAGATCGCGGACGTGCCGGAATCGGGTGGGGCTCGCGTGGTGCGCTTCGTGAGCAAGGACACCTCGCAGACCCATCTGCGCGTGGGGCATCTTTCCATCAGAGAGCAGGATCCCGACTACGTTGCCTTGGCGATCGCCAACGACATTCTCGGCGGCAGTTCGTTCCGCAGCCGGCTCTTCAACGACGTGCGCACGAAACGGGGGCTGGCGTATTCCGTCGGCAGCCGCCTCAATACCGGTGTTCACGACCAGGGCGTCTGGCTGATGCGGGCCGAAACCAAGCTCCCCTCGACCCAGGAGGTGATCAGCCGGTTCGTTGAAAATCTGCAGCGAATGCGAACCGAACTGGTGACGGAAGAAGAGCTGGCCGAGGCGAAAGAGGCCTACGTGAACTCCTTCGTCTTTTCGTTTCCCAGCGCCTCGTCCGTCGTGAATCGGCTGATCGAACTCGAATACGACGGTCTGCCGAAGGATTTTCTCCAGCAGGTCCGGGCGAAAGTCGCGGCCCTGACGCGGGAAGATTTGCTGGCCGCGTCCAAGAAGCACTTTCATCCCGACCGCTTGACGATCGTTGCGGTCGGACCAGGCGAACCGCTCTCAAAGCTGCTGGCGGGGTTCGGCGAGGTGAAAGAAATCGGCTTGCCGGCCGCGCAATAGTCGGATAACCGGGAAATTCCATATGCCTCTGGAAGATGATCTCTGCGACATCATCAAGAAATCCCGACTGGGACGGGGGCTCTCGGTCGGCGATTTGGCGCGCTTGACCGGATTGCCGGGTGCCGACATCGTTGCGATCGAGCGGGGCGATCAGCCGCGTGACCGGGACGAGCTCCGCGCCTTAGCGCAGGGGTTGGGACTACGTGCCGCTTCGCTGGAACAGATTGCGCTGGATCATTGGACGCCGCGGCCCTTGCCCACGATCGAAGGCGTGGACACGGTGCAGGGCGAGATCGGCGGCTATGCCGTTAAAGGGTACGTCATTCACGACGGGGGCGAGGCGCTGCTCGTCGACACGGCCTACAACGCGCCGGCCATGCTGAAATTGGTGGAGGAGCGAGGATGGCGGGTGGTCGGCATTGGCCTCACCCACGGCCATGCGGATCATTCCGAGGGCATCGAGCTGATGCTGAACCGTTGGAATGTTCCGGTCTATCTGGGCGCCGACGATCTCTCCCTGTTGGGCTGGAGACCGCCGACGGATCGCTGGATCAATCCCGAGGAGAGCCGCACAATCGCTGTCGGACGACTGCTGGTACGCTGCCTACTGACTCCGGGCCATACGCCGGGCGGCATCTGTTATCAAACGGAGACGAAGATCGGACCTCTCTGTTTTGTCGGCGATACGTTATTCGCCGGATCGATCGGCAAATCGTCCCCGCTGCAGCTGTACCAGACGCATCTCCAATCCGTTCGGACCCGCGTCCTCAGTCTCTCGAAGGAGTCGATCCTGCTTCCCGGCCATGGTCCCGGCACGACGGTCGCAGAGGAACTGGAACACAATCCGTTTCACGCCCATGCCTAGCGGAGTCTGCCCGTGGATCGACCGGACCGGTCACAAGATGACGACGTCCAGTGGGTTGAACCTCGGTCCGAACGCAGGTCAGAACCGTCCGTCGCCGTCCGGGATGACGTCGACGAGGAGCCGGTTCAGCAGGGCTCAATTTCTCAGTTCGTGCTGCCGCTCGGGCTCTTCGGGCTCACAGTGTTTACCACCCTGTGGGCCGGCGCCTTTCAAGCCTACAGCGGTCCACTACGGGGCCCCTGGGACTTTCTGGTGGCCCATCCCGACCGGCTCTGGACAGGTCTTCCCTTCGCGGGGACGCTGCTGTTCATCCTCGTCACGCACGAGTTGGGCCATTATCTGTTGTCCAGACTGCACCAGGTGCCCGCCTCCTTGCCGCTTTTCATTCCGGGACCGCCGCATCTCATCGGCACTTTTGGCGCCGTCATCCGGCTGCGCGGTCCGATCATGGACCGTCGAGCCCTGTTCGATATCGGCGTCTCCGGTCCGCTGGCCGGATTCGCCGTCGCGCTGGCTGCGCTGGTCATCGGCATGAGCCTGTCGACCGTCGTGGACCGCTCGGGCTCGTTCGGCCTGCAGCTCGGAGAGCCGCTGCTTCTCCAGTTCGTGTCCTGGGTGGTGATCGGATCGCTACCTCCGCAGGCAGATGTCTTGTTGCACCCCGTCGCCTTTGCGGCCTGGTTCGGTCTCTTCGTGACCTCGATGAATCTGATTCCGATCGGCCAGCTCGACGGCGGCCATGTCGCCTATGCTCTCTGGGGACGCCGTCAGCGGACGATGGCGCTGGCGTTGTTTCCCATCTTGCTCATGCTGGGGTTCGTCGGCTGGCCCGGCTGGTTTCTCTGGGCCTTTATGGCCGGTGCCTTCGGCCTGGGCCATCCTCCCGTCGCCAATCCCGGCGCGCCCCTTGGCAGGGCCCGTGTCTGCGTCGGCTGGATCGCCTTGGCCGTCTTTGTGTTGACCTTCGCGCCGGTTCCCTTTTCCTTCCACTCCCGTTGACCTTCGGCTCACCGCGCCAATCCGCTGAATTGCTTGCCCGCGGTGAAAACCAGCCATAGAGTAGATCCATGTCCACGCAAATTCTCGACGCCTCCGTCTGTCCCAAATGCCGGGTCGAACGGGTTGCTGGTGACCAGGAATGCCCGAGGTGCGGGATTGTGTATGCGAAATTCCGGTCCGCGGCTCCGCTATACGCCGCGCCGCTCACGCAACAACGGGAGCCGTCCCGCTGGATCGGACCGGCGCGGGCCTGGCTTATCGATTCAGACGAAGCCGATGACAGCATCACCTTGGCTGGTCGGGGGCTGCTCTTTGTGTTGCTGGCCTATTGGAGCTGGACGTTCATGACGGCCGCCCTGGAAACCAATGTGGTCGGCGAGTCGTTCATGCATTTGATCAATCTGCCGTTTCACGAAGCCGGCCATCTCTTCTTCATGCCGTTCGGCCGATTCATGATGTTCCTCGGCGGCAGCCTTGGGCAGATTCTCATACCGCTCGTCTGTCTCATGACGTTTCTGATGAAGACGCGCGATCCGTTCGCCGCGGCCGTAGCGCTCTGGTGGACAGGGGAAAATTTCCTGGACATCGCCCCGTACATCAACGATGCGCGCACGCTGGATTTGGTTTTATTAGGCGGAGTGACGGGTAAAGAAACTGACGGGCACGATTGGGAAAACATCCTGTCCATGCTCGGCCTGCTGACATGGGACCACCGGCTCGCCCAGACGGCTTCATTTGTGGGGACAGGCCTCATGTTGAGTGCCCTGCTCTGGGCCGGCTATTTGCTGCGACGACAGCTGCGTCGCCTGTCGCAGCGCACCGGAATCTCAGTTTGCGACACTCGACAACCGGTCGGTGGCTCTGCGGCGCGGCGGGTTTTTGTGCAGAAAGGGCGGCCCAAGCGGGACGAGCTGCTGCCCGGTAAAGGCCTGAGTCAGGCTGGCGACGGCATGGTAGAAGGCCATGAGGCCGACCGCGATGTGCAGGAGCCCCGGCAAGGTTTCAGTGATGAAGTCCAGCCTGGCCAAGACCGTCGATGAGAACGTAATCGTGATGATGATGTGGAGGATGCAAAGCGTGGCGTTGCGGTAGGCCGTCAAGTACACCATCACTGCGGAAAATGCCGCATAGACGACGTTGATCGGTGCATAGAGCACCATGTCCAGATGAAACGACGTGCTCTCGCTGACCAACTTTGCGATGCAGACCGTGGTCCAGAAGAATCCGTACATCGTCAGCGCCGTGCCGCCCAGCTGCTCGTGATACCGAATGTCGGTGATACCGGCTAGAATCTGGACGATCCCCCCGAACATCAACGCGATGACCAACGTCCCGATTATGTTGCTATCCGGAATGCCTCCGAGCTGGGCGACGCCGAGAGTCAGGGCGCCTACGGCGAGGCCGAACAGGCCGATTGCCAACACGTCGATGCGTCGATGGTGGTCCACTTGGCTCATGGGTTCCTCCTGTGAGAATCGCAGCTCCTGGTCGACCGGCGCCCAGCATGACGCAGCGACTCTTGAAAAGACAACCCCCCTAAAGGCAGACTGCCGAGGGGCAGGCGTTATCCATAGCCGGGGCAGCGAGGGAGGCCGATATGAGTAACGGAAATCTCAAGGGTTTTGCCAAGGGGTGCCGGGGTATCGCCCTCCTAGTGGCGTTAGGTGTGGGACCGGTTTTCGCCGAATCCGCTGTCTCCCGGTTCACTCTCGTGATGAACGGGGCTGCCGTGAAAGACAACCAGACCGGGTTGATTTGGGAGCAGGAGCCGGATCGGGAGCATGACGTGTGGAGCCGCTCCAACGAACGCTGCATAACCAAAGAGGTGGGCGGTCAACGAGGGTGGCGAGGACCGACCGTCGACGAATTGAAAACCCTGATCGATCCCTCGCAACACGACCCCGCTCTGCCCGCGGGCCATCCCTTTTCGAACATCAAGTCGGAAATCTATTGGACCAGCACAGCGGATCCGAAAGACGACATCGTCGCCTGGCAGGTCAGCTTTTTTAGCGGCGAACCGGTGACGGATCAAAAATCCGGCACGCGCCGCATGTGGTGTGTGTTGGGCAAGTAGCGACTCCCCCTCACGGCGAGTCGAAGGCCCAGAGCAGCCCCACCACCACGAGATGCTGTGAGGCGGTGAGCCCAGGCTGGCCCGGTGCGACGTCCCCGCGTTTGAAAAAGCCGCCGCCCGCGCCGGTCGATTCATCCCACCGGTGCTCCAGTCTCACCCTGGTATTGGTCCAGCCGAACGGCACGGCATATTCCAGTGTCGACGTCATGGCCTTCACCAGCTGTTCGTTCCCCGTCCACCGGCCGTTGCGATCCCAGTAGAACTCCGGACGCAAGGCGACCGTCCAGGGTCCCCCAACGTGCCAGCGCCCGACGAGATTGCCGCCCATGACGAAGGTGCGCGGATCTCCGGGCCGGTCGGCGATGGATTCAGTGCCGATGTCGTAATTGAAGGCGAGGACGAGGTCGTCGCCGCGCCATTCGACGATGCTGTTGAGATAAAACCGCCAGAAATCGAACGAGGTCTTGCGCTGATCCGGTCCGGCGTAGAGGGTTTCGGTAATCGTCAACCGGCCGGTGGCCTTATAGGCAATTTGTGCCCCGTAACTCGGCTGATCATTCGGATGGGACAAGTGAAAATAGCTGTTGACGATGAACCCCGCCACGGTGACTTGCTCGTTCACGGGATAGCGCGCGTTTACGCCAAACATCATGTAGGGCGTATTGTCGGCGAGCCAGGATCGAGTGTAGTTGGCGTTGTCCTTGGCATAGAGCGACTCGTATCCGATGAAGCTATTGAACAGTCCGGCCTGAACCGTCAGGCCATTTCCGACGGGGGCGAGGTACGAGACGTTGGCGCGTTGGACGTGCCGAAGCGTGTCGGCCCCGCCGACCTTGGGTTCGTTAGGCAAAAAAGCGAAGTCCTTCGAGTCGTATCCTCCCTGCACGCCCAGTTCCAGGCCCCAGCGTGAATCGGTCGTCGTATCCTTTCGCACGGCGACGTAGCCCATATTCGGGGCGAACTCGTTGAACCGGTTGCTTGTGCTTCGGCTGCGCCAGAGGTGGTTCTCAGGAAAGTTCGGGTCCAGGATATATGCCACGTCCGCATAGGCGCTGACGTGCCAGCCGGTCCACTCGGTCGATGTCTGGGCTGTGGTGTGCTCTGGGGCCGCCTGTGCGGCAGCGACGGCGGGACAGGCGAGCAAGGTCCAGCAGAGGGGCAGTTGAGCCAGCCGCAGGTTCATCGGCCCGCTCCGAGGAGCGAGGCGAATCGGTCACTCAATCGTTGCAACAAGCGGTCGAGCGCTTGGTCCTGGGTTCGTTCGATCACGTTCCGATCGTTGATGTAGGCAGCGGGGCCGACCGTGCGGAGTTGACCCTCTACACGGTCTTCGAGCAACAGCGCACCGGTTTTCACGTCCCACAGTCTCGCCGTGAGGAGACAGAGGGCATCGCTGTGCGTACCGTCCGCCAGATAGGCGCCGAGAATGGTCCAATAGAGAAGTGGCGCCTTGTAATTGTTATATCGATCCACGGCCGCTGCGCCGTCGAACACGAGCAGCCAATCCAAGTTGCGTCTGGCGGCGGAGGCTCTCAGTTCCGACAGGGTATGGCCTTTCAGTGACGAATGGGGCACGAGGTTCGCTCCCGTTCCTCCGGCTTTTATGGGGAGATTGTGGGCCCACAGCAGCACCGTCTCCCGATCGTGATCCGTCCATTCGAATTCGTGGTGCAGGAACCCCGTTGGTTTCAGGTAGAGCCCCAGCGTCGGGGCTGTGGGCCGCTTGGCATCGGGTACTGCCACGGTTGTCGGTGGAGCAGGGCCGATGAATCGCGCGTCTTCCTCCTGCAGCAGGGTTTGGAGCCGATCGGTGTGGAGCCCCTGGCTGCCGGCGCAGCCGAAGAGCACCAGTGTGGCGAACATCCAGAGGCCCTGTCGAATCATTGCGGGCCCCTCGTCACCGTTGTCTGCGAAAGTTGTTCCAGCGCCAGCATCAAGGCCTGCGTGCCGCTTCGGCCATGGCCGAGCGCCATGACGGATTGGTAGAGCCCCTGTGCGAGCGTGAGGCCCGGCAACGTCAAGTTCATGCGTTTCGATTCCTCCAGCGCGAGGCCCATGTCCTTGACGAAGTGTTCGACGAAAAAGCCCGGTTCGAAGTCTCGTTGCAAGATGCGGGGCGCGAGATGATCGAGGGTCCAACAGGCGGCTGCGCCGCCGCTGATGGATTGGAGCAAGCGGTCGAGATTCAAGCCCGCTTTGAATCCATAGAGAAGGCTCTCACAGGCCCCAACCATGGTGGAGGCGATGATGAGCTGATTGCAGAGTTTGGCGTGCTGGCCGGCTCCCGCAGACCCTTGATGGACAAGCTTCTTACCCAGCAGTTCCAACAGCGGCATGACGGTCTGAACGGCGCTGGTCTTGCCGCCGATCATGATGGACAGCGTAGCCTGTCGAGCTCCGACGTCTCCGCCGGAAACGGGCGCGTCGATGGCGGTGCAGTCGAGCGCCGCGGCCCGCTCGGCCAGTTCGCGGCTCAGTGATGGCGCGGTTGTCGTCATGTCGATGAGAATGGTGCCGGCTTTGACGCCGCGAAAGATGCCGGACTCTCCGAGGTAGCAATCACGGACCTCGGCGGGAAACCCGACCATCGTGAACAGCACGTCGGATCCCGCCGCAACGGCTTGCGGGTTCTCCGCCCATGCGGCGCCTCGTTCAAGGATCGGGTGCGCTTTCGCCTTCGTCCGGTTGTGGACCGTCACCCGGTAGCCGGCTTGTACAAGGTGACCACACATGGACGAGCCCATGACCCCCGTGCCGATCCAACCGAGCCTCGTCGTCAGCGGTGTGATCATGGCTGCTCCTCGATAGGCGTAATCCGGTCGGCCACGGCCTGGACCACATTCTCCCGTTCGCCGAGGACTTTCAGACCTTGAAAACTCAGGTAGTAGCCGCCGTGGCTGGGGGCTTGAATGGTCGCGGTGAGGGCGACGCGCTGGCCTTCTTCCACGTCGGGATCTTTCACGGTCGGGATGCCGCAGAGGCCGAACACCGCGACGTTGATGGAGGCGGTGCGATCTTCCAGATAGAACAGGTAGGCGCCGTAACAGGTCGTGCCGGCCGGCAGTTTATAGGGGTCGAGCGGTTGGACGTTACGCACCGTGCCTTCCAGCAACACCTGTTTCATGTGGAACCGGACCGGCTCTTCCATGATGTCTTGGACCGTGACGAGTTCGGCGGCTTCGGCGGAGGAAACAGCGAGCGCCAGACTGCAGGAGAGCCGGCCCAAGAATCTCAAGACGGTCGGTGCGGGACTCATGGATCGCCTATTCTAGCATTTCTCCGGGGGTCCTTCGCGCCCCTCCGCTCTTTCGCCCTGATCGGGCAGCCGCTATAATCCGCGCATTCGACAACGGAGGCTGAGGATGCCGGTGAACCGGGAACAATTGGATCGATATGTGGACGAGAGCCGGGCAGGGTTTGAGGATCTGCTCGGGGAGGCAGTGGAAATCCCCTCGATCAGCATGGATCCGTCGAAGGCGGGCGAGATGCGGCGGCAGGCCGAATGGGCGAGACAAGTCCTGGCCCGGTTCGGGGCCGAGGCGCAGATCGTCGAAACCGGCGGCTATCCGATCGTCTCCGGCGGGTGGACCGTCGGCGCCCAATACCCAACCGTGACCGTCTACAACCATATGGATGTGCAGCCGGCGCAAGAGCCTGAGTGGCAGCAGGCGCCCTTCGCTTTCGAGAAGGACAGCGGACTCTATAAAGGGCGCGGCGCGACGGACGACAAGGGGCCGGCCTTTGCCGCCTTGTTCGGCGCGCGGTTCGCGATCGAGCAGGGATTACCGATCAACATTCGTCTGCTCTGGGAGTTGGAGGAAGAGATCGGCAGTCCCCACTTTGCCGCTGGCTTGAAACATCGCATGGCGATTCCGCGGCCGGACAGCGTCGTCGTCTCCGACACCATCTGGATCGCCAAAGGAAGGCCGGCCATGCCCTACGGCCTACGTGGTTTGCTCGGCGCGCGCCTGACGCTCAAGACCGGCAGCAAGGACGCCCATTCCGGCGTGACCGGCGGGGCGGCCAGAAATCCGCTGGCCGAACTGATCGAGGTGGCGCAGGCCTGCGTCAACGCGAAGACCGGCGAGGTGAAGATCCCCGGATTTTACAAGGATGTGGTGAAGCCGACGAAGGCGGAGATCCGGAGCTTCCTGAACTCGGGCTTCGACGTGAAGCGGTTCAAAGCAGCCTATGGGTTTCAGAGCCTCCGTACGAACGATCCAGCCGAGATTACGCGGCGAATCTGGGCGGCGCCGACCTTTGAAATCCACGGCCTCACCGGCGGCTATCAGGGTCCCGGCGTGAAAACCGTGGTGCCGGGACAGGGTGAGCTGAAAGTGAGCATGCGCCTCGTGCCGAATCAAACGCCGGAGAAGGCCTTTGCGCTCTTGAAGCAATACGTCGCCAAGCTGAATCCCAATGTGAAGGTCGAGCGGGAAGGAATGCTCCATCCGTTCAAGGGCAGTTTCGACGGCCCCTACGTCGAGGCGGTGAAGCGCGCGGCGAAAGCCGGATTCGGCAAGGAACCGGCCTTCATTCGCGAAGGCGGGTCGATCGGTGCAGTCGTCACGATGCAGAAAGCCTGGAAGGCGCCGATCCTATTCATGGGGCTGAGTCTGCCGGAGCATGGCTACCACGCGCCGAACGAATTTTTCGATTGGGGCCAAGCCGCCAGCGGCATGAGAGCCTTCGCGCATTACTTTGCCGAACTGGCAAGAATGGGAAAGCAGTAGAGCACCGGCTAGAGTGGGTGGAACTGCCACTGCCCTCGTCGGCCATGGAGGTTCACGGCTGCGGAAAGCCGAGTGACGAAGTCGGCGCGTGTGATCTCTTCCGCGCCGAGGCGCATGACGTGGGGCGAGGATTGCTGGCAGTCGATGATCGTGAACCCCCAGGCGTGGAGTTGCTGCACTAGTCTCACCAACGCGACCTTCGAGGCGTCGTCCACCTTGGTGAACATCGATTCGGCGAAGAACGCACCGCCGATCGCCACGCCGTAGACTCCTCCGACGAGCCGACCCTCCTGCCAGGTTTCCACGGAATGGGCATGGCCCATCTCATGGAGCGTCGTGTAGGCCTTGACCATCGCCGCCGTGATCCAGGTTCCGCCTTCCGGGTACTGCGACCGGGGCCCGCCGCACTGTTCCATCACTTCCCTGAAACAGGTATCGAACGTGATCGAGAAGATGCCGGGACGCAGGCTCCGCTTCAAGCTGCGGGAGATGTGAAGTTTCTCGGGGAAGAGGACCGTGCGGGGATCGGGCGACCACCAGAGAATCGGCTGGTCCTCGTTGTACCAGGGGAAAATACCGTGACGGTAGGCTGCGAGCAGCCGTTCGGGCTGGAGATCACCGCCGATCGCGAGCAAACCTTCCGGCGTCGCCTGCTCGACCGGCGGGAAACGGAGGTCTCGTGGATCTCGGCTCAACCGCACCATCGCCGAGCGCTCCGGTGACTATCCCTTCTGCTGCGTTTGCGCCAAAAGAGGCTGAAAGATCGGATCGGCATCGAGCACCATCTTCATCTGTTCCGATCCGATGAAAAAGTTCCAGATCTCCTGGCTGTGCCCCGGCACCTCGTCGAACCAGCGCTTCGCCTCGGTCAGCCGCTCCAGAATGGCATGGTTGTCGCGTTGGGGATTGAAGAGCTGGCTATAGGCTTTCGTGTATTCCGCAAGGAACCGGTCCAACGACACATCCGACAGTGCGAGGGCTTGATCGGCATCCTGATAGGCGGCCACGACGTCCAGATCGTCGTAGTTGCGATTCCACGCGACCTTGTTCACGCGCGACCAGGCGAGTTGGAGCAGCGCTTCGGCCTTGGCAATCTTCCGCTCAGCCGGAACGTCTTTCACGAGCTTTTCGTGGACTTCGATCGCCAATTCTTGGTCGTTGTTCCATCGGAGCGCCGCTCCCCAACGGAAGCGGTTGTCGAGTTGTTCAGGCCGAACCTCAGCCAAGGTCTTCAAGGCGGGGAGGAGCCGGTAGAGATAGTCCGCCGTCGTGGGCTTGTCGAACCCGCCGATCTCCATGCCGAGTGAAAGGTCCACGCGCACCGCCTGCGCATAAATGTTCCAATAATGCTCGTTGACCGCCATCGCGAGGGCCGGATTCTTGACGATCAATTGATGGCCCGCCTGAGCCTCACGGAGGACGTAGGCATACAGGTCCCTCGTCAAGACCGTCAACGCGTCGGGCTGTTTGGGGTCGATGATCAAGACGCGGTTCAACAGGGCGACGCGATCCCGGATGTTCGGAAATGTGGCGGCTCGGGCGGCGGACGCGACCAGCAGGCCCGGCATGTCGTCGGGGCCCCACCAAACCTGCGAGCCAGGGACGGCCTTGCTCAATGTGGTGATGAAGGGGGCGATTTCTTGCTGGATGCCTCCCACCGCCGCGCCGTCCTCGACCAGGAGGTTGACCACCGCTCGGTCACCGGGGAATCCGTGGCGCTTCAGGCCCGAGAGGACGACCCACTGAATGTCGATGGTCTTCAGCGCGCGCCGGGCCGGCTTGACGGTGTTGGCCCATTTGTAGCTGCCCGGCGCTTTGGTTACCGGAGCCAACAGGGGGTCCTGATACGAGACGGTGAGTGTCACGAGCGTCGTCGGCAAGGAGAGTAGGCGGCCGTCTTTCCGTAGGCGGAAAGACGCATTCGGGAGTGCCTTGCTCCCTCGGAGTTTCAGGTGCAATCCGCTGCCAGGAGGCGTCAGGCCGATCATATCCATGACGAAAGCCGAGGCCGGGTAGCGGTCGAGTTCCTCGCGGAAAAAGACCAGTCCGCCATTGCTCGGCCAGAGGATGTCCATCGCGACATCCACCCGTCTGAGCGCAGACTCATGGCCGGCCTTGATGTCTTGCCAGCATGATGCATAGGAGCCGTCGGAGAGGTCGGGATAACTCGTCAGTCCGGTCGGTGCAGCGGCGACGAGACGATATTGGCAGGCAAAGTCCAGTTTTGCCGCTTCGACGACGTCGCCTTTCGAGACGGCCTCGGCAAATCGCAATGCTGTCGTGGCGGGAGAGTCCGCCGACGGAGACTTCTTGGCCGCCAGCGGCGCAGGCGGGAACCAGAGCATGACGGTGCAACAGGCCAAACAGGCTGCAGCGAGTCTGGTTCCAAGAGAACGTCGATACAACATGACGAATGGACTCCTTCAAGCGGACCGTGAAAGAAGGGTACTGTACCACGTCGATTTCTCCATCCGAAAGGGATCGGACGCCCGTTTGCGGGGACTCCGGTGCCGAGATGTGGGGGAAGTCACAGAGGTGAAACGGAACAATGCGCGGGCCGCTTGCCCCGTCGGTGAGGGGGCACCGCTCCTTCGGGCTGTCCCGGTGGGATGTGGCGTCAGCGCCCTTTCTGGTGGGCCGCCCTGCGTAAGATGGCCTGCCGGAGGTCGGCGCGATCCGAGGCGGACAGGCTGGGTGTCGGCCGATGGCGACAGAGGGTGACGGTGTGCCGGAGCGACGCAATGAATTCTTCGCAGTTCGGACAGCCGCCGAGATGTCGCCGAAGCTCGCCGCAGATCGTGGCGGGCAATTCGTCGTCGATATAGGCGGAGAGCTGTCTCAAGATTGCGAGACAACGGCCTCGGCCAGCCTGGTGCACACGTCTCACGGTTTTCCCACCCCGCGGCGTGCGTCTCTTGGTGCTCATCCCTGTGCCTCCCCCTCGTCCGGACGGTCCTGGGTGATGCCACGGGCGCTCAACTCGCGGCGGACGAACAATCGCGCGCGATGCAACCGGGATTTGACCGCCCGTTCATTCAAGCCCATTATCGCTCCGACTTCCTTGGCGCTCAAGCCTTCCATGTCGCGCAAGACCAACGTCATCCGATACTTCTTCGGCAGTTTCTGAATCGCCTGATCGAGAGCCTGGCGGAGTTGCTTGTTTTGGAGCGCCTCTTCCGGATCCAACCCGTCGACCGGCACTTGGAGGCGAAACTCCCCGTCGGAAGTGGGTATGAACTCGTCCAGCGACAGTTCGCGTTCCGGCTCGCCTTTGCGTTTCCGTTTCATGCGCAGGCAGGCCCGCGAGGCGATGGTATAGAGCCACGTCGAAATCCTGGCCTCGCCGCGGAACTTGTCGAAGCCTCGATACGCGTTGAGAAACGTTTCCTGAACGAGGTCCTTCGCGGCCTCCGTTTCTCCACACAGCCGATGGGCGTAGCGGTAGAGCAGATCGACATGGTCGCGATAAAGCTTGTCGAATCCGTTGGGCTGGCCAGTTGGATCCGAAGGCGGTGGTGGTCCGGTGATGCGCATCGGGCACGCGGTCAAGGCATGGGGGCGAGGGACGGCAGCGGGACGTTGCGCTCTGGGGCAGGTTGGGCCTGTCGAGGCGTCAGCTCGGCCCGCACTTGGGATCCGTCAATGTCGAGGGTCAACGGTTGCCCTGCCTTGACGGGAGGAATGCCGATTTTGCTGTTGATCATCACGACCCCGACCGGAGTCCGCAGAAAGACGAAATTGGACTTGACCTTCGACACTGTTCCCGACAAGCGAACATGGACGGACGAACCGGAGGGCGGAACTTGGCTGATCTGGAGGTCGAACTGGAGGTCGTGTACGCCGACGATCGTGTTGGCGTCATCCACTTCGACCGTCAGCTGGTCCCCTTCGTGATAGGACCCGAGCCGCTCCTCCTGGGTCCCATAGTGCACGGTTTCTTCGCCGTCCGCCGTCAACCAGCGGAGCGTCTTGGGGCTGTCGTTTCCGAAGGTCATCGGGCCCGTGAAATAGCGGTGCACCAGCGAGCCGTCGGATTTCTTGCGAATGTCCACGGCAGCATTCTGGTTGTGGAGCCAGAACAACACCTCCTGGGAGGCTTTGAGATCCTTGAGCGTGGTCTTGGAGCTGAGCGTCAGCAACCCTACGGGAGTTTTCAAGAAGACGATACCGGCTTTGGTCCGCCAGACCGACCCACGCAAGGCGATAGCCGGATCTGCCGGGGCGCTGGCCGCCGCTCCTGAAGAGGGGCTGACCGGCTCCTGAGCCGCGGCGAATGCCGAGACGCTGGCAACGAGGACCGCGAACCCGAATGCGAGAAGCCGGCCTCTCGCCACGTTCGTTCCGCGAAAGCAAGGGATGTTCATGCAATGCCCGCCTGATGGCTAATTCGAGGGTGCAGAAGCCGCAATCCGGCGTGGCATGCGGCGTCGAACCTGCGACGATTCGGTAGGAATTAACCACGATGTCAGGGAGGAGTCAAGACGAAACGCCACACGGTCCTTGGCGGTCGCGGCCTACTTGTCGTGCGCGGCAGGAATCGGCGCGGGGCAGGGCTGGAGCGTCAACACGGTGTGAGAATCTTGGCTCACGCTGGAGGGCATGCCGAATCCCCGGAGCAGCAGCGGCGGCGTGACCATATGGCACACGCGGCGAATTTCGAAATGGGCCCAGTCGCCCTTCGACTTGCGAAGTTGCAGTTCGTCCAGGATCTCCCGGCAACAGTCCTGGAGAATCGCCGGCAACGATTCCGGTTCCACCGGCGCGACCCCTTCGTGCGCGTTGTTGAAGAGGCCCATCAGGGCACGGGCGCGGCGGTTCATATGGAGGATTCGGTTCGAAGAGGAGAGGATCATGATGCCCGATTCGGCATGATCTTCCGGGCGGTCTGTGGAAGATGGTACCACCGGCTTGGTCTGGTGCATCGGAACGTGGGCTGAAATAGAGCGGGACATGAGATCCTTTCCGAAACGGGCGAGGGGAGGTGCAAGAGTCGATCCACGGCCGACCGGGAGAAAATCGACAGCAATCTTCACGAATGGAAGGTGCGCCGGCATTCGAAGTTGATAAACCGCACAAAGTCGGTCGAGCGGTGAACGGAACTGTCCGTTACTTCTTGCGAACGAGAATTCGCAACGGGGTTCCGGAAAAGCCGTATTCCTCCCGGAGACGGTTCTCCAAGTAGCGGAGGTAGGTCGGGGTAATGTTCTCCGGATGCCCGACGAAGAGGGCGAACACCGGCGGTTGCACCGCGACTTGGGTCATAAAGGCCGATTTGGTGATGGTGGTGGGTTTTCCCTTCCGGACCGGCAGGGGGTGTGTCGCGAGGATGGTCTGCAGCAATTGGTTGAGCTGGCCGGTGGGAACCCGTTTCGAGAACGAGGCATACACCTCGTCGATGGCGGGAAAGAGCTTGCGCAGAGAATCTGGCTTGAGGGCGGAGCCGAAGAGCACCGGCGCCCAGGAGAGGAATGGGAAGCGCCGCCGCAGGTCCTGCTCGTAGGCCGTACGGGCTTGGCTGTCGCCCGCCCTCAGGTCCCACTTGTTCACAAGCAGGAAGCAGGCACGCCCCTGGCGCAGAACCAGCCCGGCGATTTTCGTATCCTGTTCGGTGACGCCCTCTTCCGCATCGAGCAGCAAGACGGCCAAGTCGGAGCGTCCGATCGCGCGGAGCGAACGGGCCACGCTGTAGCCTTCGATTCCGCGATCGATCTTTCCCCGGCGCCGGATGCCGGCGGTGTCGGTGAAGAGGTAGCGCTGCCCTTCGTGCAACACCAACGAGTCGATTGAATCCCTGGTCGTGCCGGGGATGTTGCTCACGACCACGCGGTCCTCCCCCAGGACGGCGTTGACCAGCGTGGATTTTCCGACATTGGGCCGCCCGACGACCGCCACCTTCGGCATCGGGTTGGCGTCCGGTTGGTCCTCCTCCGCCGGCAACAAGGGGTACAGTGCGTCCAGCAGATCGGCCACGCCGATGCCATGTTCCGCCGACACGGGATATAGATGGTCGAGGCCGGTCTGATAAAAATCGGCCAGGAGTGGTTCGGCCTTCGGCGTGTCGATCTTGTTGATCGCGACAAACAGGGGTTTGGTCGTCCCGCGCAAGAGGCGGATGATCTCATGATCCGGCGGCGTCAAACCCGCGCGTCCGTCCATGACCAGGATCAGCGCGTCGGCTTCGGCGATGGCCAGTTCGGATTGGTGCCGGATGAGCACCAGCATGCCTTCGTGGGCCGAAGGTTCCAGGCCCCCCGTGTCGACAAGGCGGAAGGGCCGGTTGCGATAAGAGGCGTCGGCGTAGTTTCGGTCGCGGGTGACACCGGGGACGTCGTCGACGATCGCCGTCTTTTTGCCCAGGATGCGGTTGAAAAGCGTCGACTTGCCGACGTTCGGTCGGCCGATGATCGCCACCAGCGGTTTCGCTCCGGCGGGCGTAGACATCAACGGCAGCGTAGGGGCGGATTTCGTCTTTTCGCGCGGCATAAGGTCGGTCGGACCGTAACACAGCGTTTTTGGCAAAGACAACCGCTCTCGGGTACACTCGTTCGCATGGCCTCTCTTCACGTGCCCTGGGAACAGATCGACGACGTCCTGCTCGATATGGACGGGACGTTGCTCGATCGGCACTTCGACAACTTCTTCTTCGAGGAGGAACTCCCCCGGCGTTATGCCTCCATGCATGGTCTGTCGTTCGACGACTCGCGGGACCGTCTGATGGCGATGTACCGGTCGGTGGAAGGGGAGTTGGCTTGGACGGACTTGCACTATTGGTCGGAGCGAGTGGGGATCGACGTGGTGGCGATGCACAAGGAACTCGACCACATGATGGGGTTTCTTCCCGGAGCCGAGGCGTTTCTCGGGCACCTTCGGCGGCTGGGGAAACGGGTAACGATCGTGACGAACGCCCATCGCGCAGGCGTGGAGGTCAAGACCGCCAAGACCGGGCTCGATCATTACGTGGACCGGATCGTCGACGCCTTCGAAGTCGGCTATCTCAAGATGCGGCCGGAGTATTGGCCGGCCTGCCGCCGGCTGGTCGGGTTCGAACCGGCACGGTCGCTCTACATCGACGATGATGAGAGTTGCCTCGCCGCGGCCTGTCAGTTCGGGATCGGGCACCTGCTTCACAGCGCGAAGTCGAGTTCGCAGTTGCCCGCGGCGCCGTCCGACCAATTCATGTCCGTTGAGAGTTGGTCCCTGCTAGTGAACGGCCACACCCGCTGATCCGGCGGGAACCGCCCGTCCCCGGTACATCTCGCCGATGAACCTCGGCACGCCCTCCATGAGAAATCGATCGGTGCCCTTCAGTGTCAAGCCGGTCTGTTCGATGAGCCGGTCGATCCGGCGATTCAGGTGACAACCGCAACCGAGCAGGTTCTGAATGGGATTCAACCGATCCTGCCAGGCGGCCACTCCTGGATCGTCGCTGCGGCCGTGCTCCAGAAACAGGAAACGCCCCGAGGGCTTCAGGACACGCTGGATTTCCTGCAGCGCCCGCACAGGATCGGGGATCGTGCAGAGGGTCCAGGTGCTCACCACAGTATCGAAGCGGTGACCTCGAAAGGGCAGCGCTTCCGCCGTGACCTGTTGCCGATGGACGGGAATGGCCGACTGCGCGATTCGACGAGCGACGAGCGGCGGCAGCATCGCCGCGGGATCGACGATCGACAGGCTCGTCACGGACGTCGGGTAGTGCGGGAGATTGAGCCCGGTGCCGAAGCCGATCTCAAGCACATCGCCACGGGCCTCAGCGAGGAGCGAAGCCCGCAGCCGCTGAAACTCTGGACCACGCATGAGCCAGTCCATGAGGCGGGGGAAAATCTGTCTTGCATACCAACCCATATACGCCTTTGAGGGGAGCCTCCCCCATCTGGGGGATGTACGTAGTAGGTTCGCCTAGATAGGATGAACGAACCGTCAGGGGGATTCATACACATTCTAGTTCAACCTTGCGAATAAAGGGGAGAGGAAACATGAGGAAGATGACCGGATGGAAGCTGCGCTACGTATCGCTCGCGGTTGTCGGCCTGTGGAATCTGTTGCCGGCCACCATGGCTTGGTCGGAGTCCTACGTGGCTGGAATGGTCGGGTATACGGTCCCCCAAGACGTGACGAGGACGGAACTGACCGATACGGGACTGACGAATCCCGCGCTGCCGGGCGGCACGACATCCTCGAACGCCAAGCTGAACAATGCCCTGATGTACGGAGCCAAGTTCGGGCATTATTTTGACTCGCTCCCTTGGCTGGGCCTGGAGCTGGAAAGTTTCGTGACCAGACCCAACAGTCGGGAACAACAGCTCACACTCTCCGTTCCCGGCATCGGCCAGTTGCCGGTTCAGGAAACCGGTTCCAAGAATCGGCTCATCGTCGTGGCGGCGAACGTCGTAGCCCGCTATCAGATGGGCGCATTCGAGCCCTATGTTGGCGTCGGCCCCGGCGTCTTCTTTCTTCGGCAGACCCAGGCGCCCTTGACCGCGGGTCAGGCCGAGTATGCCCAGTCGAGCACGAGGCCCGGCCTCAATGCCGAAGCGGGGCTTCGCTATCGGGTGACGGACCATGTCTCCGTCTTCGGCGAGTACAAGTACAACTACTTTCACTTTCATTTGTCGGGACAGGCCGACGGCAGCTATGCCGGCACGGCAGGGCTCGCCCAGCTGCACCACTTCATTTTCGGAGTCGGTTACCACTTCTAAGCCCAGGATCGCGCACCGGCCGGGCCGTCAGGCTCGGCCTAGACCTCGCCGCCTCCTGTCGCCGTCTGTTGTTGCTCCATCGGGTCTGTGCTAGAGTCCTCCGTCCTTGGGGAGCGAGCCTCGTTCGTCCAGCCGACGCGCCATGAGCAAGACCTACGACCATCAAGCCATCGAGTCGAAATGGCAGGCCTATTGGGCCGAGCATCGCCTGTTTCGGGCCACGGATGATCCGGGAAAACCGAAATTTTACTGCCTCGACATGTTTCCCTATCCTTCCGGTTCTGGCCTCCACGTCGGACATCTGGAAGGCTACACCGCAACCGATATCGTCTCCCGCTATAAGCGCATGAAGGGCTTCAACGTGCTCCACCCGATGGGGTGGGACGCCTTCGGTTTGCCGGCGGAGCAGTATGCCGTCAAGACGGGCGTCCATCCGGCGGTGACGACGGCGCAGAACATCGCCACGTTCAAGCGGCAGATGCAACGGGTCGGATTGTCCTATGATTGGGACCGCGAATTGAGCACGACCGACCCCGACTATTACCGCTGGACGCAATGGATTTTCCTGCAATTGTTCAAGCGCGGTCTGGCCTATGTGGCCGAGGTGCCGGTCAATTGGTGTCCGGCGCTGGGCACGGTGCTGGCCAATGAGGAGATCGTCGACGGAAAAAGCGAGGTCGGGGGGTTCGATGTCGTACGAAAACCGATGCGTCAATGGGTGCTGAAGATCACGGCCTACGCGGACCGATTGCTGGAGGACCTCTCGCTCGTCGAATGGCCGTCGAGCACACTCGAGATGCAGAAAAACTGGATCGGCCGTTCGATCGGCGCGGACGTCGAGTTCGATCTGGACGGTCTGCATGCGACGATCCGCATCTTTACCACCAGACCGGATACCCTCTTCGGCGCAACCTATATGGTCCTGGCCCCCGAGCATCCGCTCGTCGATGTCGTGACGAGCGCCGCCTGCAAGGCGACCGTCGGCGCCTATCGCGAAGCCGCCGCCCGCAAGAGCGATCTGCAACGCACGGAGCTCGACAAGGCCAAGACCGGCGTGTGTACCGGAGGGTTTGCGATCAATCCCGTCAACGGGGAGCGGTTGCCGATTTGGATCGCCGACTATGTGCTCATGAGCTATGGAACCGGCGCCATCATGGCGGTGCCGGCGCATGACGAGCGGGATTGGGCCTTCGCCAAGACCCATCAGCTGCCGATTCGCGAAGTGATCCAAGGGGGACAGGTGCAGGAGGCCGCCTTCGTGGCCACGGACAGGGGCACGGTCGTGAACTCGGCCACCGCCGACGGCTCGTTCTCGATCAACGGCCTGAAACCGGCCGAAGCCATCCCGAAAATCACGGCCTGGATGGAGTCGCGCAAGAAGGGCCGGAAGGCCGTCAATTACAAACTGCGGGACTGGCTTTTTGCGCGTCAACGCTATTGGGGCGAACCCTTTCCCATCGTCTGGGTCGAGGGCGAGGCGCGCCCGATTCCGGAAGAGCAGCTTCCGCTTCGGTTGCCCGAAACGAGCAACTTCAAGCCGTCGGGGACCGGAGAGAGTCCTCTGGCCAATTTGGAGGCATGGCTTGGGACGACGGATCCTGGGACCGGGAAACCTGCGCGGCGCGAAACCAATACGATGCCGCAGTGGGCCGGATCCTGCTGGTACTACCTGCGCTTCATCGACCCGACCAACAAGCACCAGCTGATCGATCCGACCAAAGAACGATACTGGATGCCGGTCGACCTCTACATCGGCGGGAGCGAGCATGCCGTGCTTCATCTCCTGTATTCCCGCTTCTGGCACAAAGTGCTGTTCGATATCGGCGTTGTCACCACACCGGAGCCCTTCAAGAAATTGGTGCACCAGGGCATCGTGCTCGGCGAGGACAATCAGAAGATGTCCAAGTCGCGGGGCAACGTGGTCAATCCGGACGAGATGATCGATCGGTTCGGCGCCGATGCCGTGCGGTTGTATGAAATGTTCATGGGCCCATTGGAGGCGATGAAGCCCTGGAGCACGCGAGGGGTTGAGGGCGTCACCCGGTTTTTGGAACGTGTGTGGCGGCTCATCGTGCAGGAAGACGGCGGTTTCTCGAAGTCGGTCGTCGACGCTGTGCCGACTCTGGAGCAGCAACGGCTCTTGCATCAAACGATCAAGAAAGTGTCCGAGGACATCGAGGCCCTCCGCTTCAACACGGCGATCTCCCAGATGATGGTGTTCACGAACGAGATGACCAAGTGCGAACAACGCCCCCGGACGCTGATCGAGTCGCTCCTGCTGCTGCTCGCTCCCTTCGCGCCGCATGTGGTCGAGGAACTCTGGAGCCGCATGGGCCAGGCGCCCAGTATTTCGCAACAAGCCTGGCCCGCCTTCGATCTCGCTTTGACCGTTAGCGACCGGTTGACGATTCCCGTGCAGGTGAACGGCAAGTTGCGGGGCAAGATCGAGGTCGACAGCGGAGCGACGCGGGAGCAGGTCGAGGCGGAGGCCAAGGGACAGGTGGCGGAATGGCTGCAAGGTCGGGAGCCGAAGAAAATCGTGTACGTCGAGAAGAAGCTCATCAATTTCGTGCTGTAGAGGGAAACGGCGACGTGCGTGGGGCACAGACCAGACAGCCTGTCAATCCGGATCGCGCGATGCGGAGTCTCTTGGTGCTCGGCCTGCTGCTCGCGACCGGCTGCGGCTATCAGTTCCGGGTCGAAGGGGCCGGTCCGACGATCGGCGGAGCTTACGCTTCGGCTGCAACCACGCCTCCGCCGCGTATCGTGATCCGCACGCTAGAGAACAAGAGCTTCGAGCCGAACCTTGAAGCGCGATACACGAACTATCTGCGGCGCGAGTTCTCCTCCGGCAGCGGGGCGCAGGTTGTCCAGGATTCGGAAGCGGCGGATCTCGTGTTGTCCGGCCAGATCCTGTCGATATCGGTTCCGACGCTCAGTTTCTCACAGACGACGACGTTGGAAAGCCGGACCGAGGCGATCGTAATGGTGAAGGTCGAGGAAACCAGAACCAAGCGGGTGGTTTGGACGCAGACCTCGAAGGGATCGTCGGAGTTTTATGTGACACCTGACTTGCAATTCAATCGTGTACTTCAGAACCGGGCACTGGAACAAGCCGGTCGATTCATTGCCGAGGATCTCGCATCCAGATTCCTGCTCCAGCTTGAATCGGGACAGCTGGCCAAACCCGTGACGGGCGCGCCCGCTCCGTCCACTTCGAAGCCCTAGGATTGAGGGTATGGCTCCTTCGCTTTCCGTTGCGCAACTTCCTCAGTACCTGACCCAGCAAATGCCGGCGCCGCTGTATCTCGTCGTTGGCGAAGAGGATCTGTTGCGCGACGCGGCGGTGGCGGCGATCAAGCAGGCGGTGCTGGGCGGCGAGGGAGACGCCTTCAATTGCGATGTGTTCTATGGCGATGAAGCCGACGGAGGGCAGATCGTAGCCTGTGCGGCCGAATCAGCCGTGTTCGCTGCGCGGCGGCTTGTCTTGGTCAAGTCGGCGGAGAAACTGTCGGCCAAACAAGGGGAAACGCTGTTGCCCTATGTGAAGGATCCGAATGACGGGACAACACTGGTCTTCGTCGCGGCAAAACTCGACGGGCGACTCAAGTTTACGCAGGCGCTGAATCAAGCGGCGGTGGTAGTGGACTGCGCTTCCCCGAGGGACGCCGCCCTCGGGCCCTGGATCCTCCAGGAGGCCAAGCGGATCGGTGTGACACTCCGCGAGGATGCCGTGGCGCTCCTGAAGGAAAACGCCGGCGGGTCGTTGTATGCGCTGCGGCGGGAGTTGGAGAAGCTTTCCGCTTATGCCAACCAGACACGGGCCGTTACGGTAGAGGACGTCGCCGTGATGCGGGGAACCGAGCCCGGCGCCTCGGTTTTTGATTTGGCCGAAGCGATTGGCGCAAGGCAGCGGGGGCGGGCCCTGGCGATTGCCGCGAGAAACATCGAAGCCGGCGAGGCCCCGCTCAGGATTTTAGGTTCGCTGGCCTGGCAGTATCGGCGCATTTGGAAGGTGAAGGAAGTGGTTCGGCAGGGCGGTCGAGATGGGGAGGCTGCGAGGACCTTGCGGATGGATCCCGCGCGGGTGAAACCGTTCCTCGGGCAATTCTCAGAGGCCCATCTCCAGGACGCGCTCGCCCAATTTCTGGCCGCCGACGCCCAGTTGAAAGGCGGCAGCAGCGGAAAGCCGGCGATGATCCTGGACCGCCTGATCCTGAAGCTGTGCGCCCGCACAGGCGTGCAGAGTCAGCCCATGCACCAGCACGGTACGCCCCCGCGTCCGAGATCCCTCTCGAACGTGCGGACGATTACGACCGTGCCGCGGCCAAGGAGTTGACGTGCTGGGTGAGTCGAGAAATACGGCGAGAGGCGGTGTTGGGCTTGATGACACCCTTCGTTACCGCCTTGCTCAGGGCCGACGTGGCTTGCCGCAAGAACGTCCGGGCCTCGTCGACTTTCTTGTCGGCGACGGCCGATTGGACCTTCTTGACGATACCGCGCACCGCGGTCAAGGTCACTCGATTGCGCGCACGCCGCCGTTCAGATTGGCGCGCCCGACGGATAGTTGATTTGTGCACAACAGGCATAGCAGACTCCTGATCAAAAGGAACGTGCTTGTACCATAGAGGTTGTCGGACCGTCAAGGTGACGGTCAGCCGAAAGGGATGAATCGTGCCGAAAATCCAAGCCCGCGACCGGCTCATTCTCGCCCTGGACGTGCCCTCCGCCGCCGAAGCCGAGCGGCTGATGGAGGCGGTGCAGGATCAGATCAGTTTCGTCAAGGTCGGTCTGGAGCTCTTTACGGCCGCCGGTCCGGAGATGGTTCAACGGCTGCTCAAGCAAGGGAAGCGTGTGTTCCTGGATCTGAAGTTCCTGGACATCGAAGAAACGGTCCGACGGGCGACCGAACGTGTCGCCGCGATGGGCGTGGAGTTCCTGACGATCCATGCGAATCGGAAGGCGCTGGCCGCGGCCGTGAAAGGCCGCGGGGCTTCTTCGTTGAAACTGCTGGCCGTGACGGTCCTCACGAATTTTGACAGCCACGACCTGCGCGACATGGGCATCCAGCATACGGTGCAAGAATTGGTGACGGCTCGCGCGTTGCTGGCGTCGGAAATGGGTTGCGACGGCGTCGTGGCGTCGGGAGAAGAGCCCGGCATCTTGCGTCCCAAGGTCGGTCCGCGGTTTACCATCGTGACGCCGGGCGTCCGTCCCGCCGGTAAGGATGTCGACGATCACGCCCGGGCTACGACTCCGACACAAACGATCGCCGCCGGGGCCGATTACCTGGTCATCGGCCGTCCCATCAGAGCGGCGTCCGATCCTGCCGCCGCCGCTGCTGCGATCCTGGCGGAGATGCAGACAGCGTTCGACGCGAGAACCTAGGGTCCCGCCCGGTTGCGGGACTTCTTCTCCGTTTGCTAAGATCCGCTTCCTTCAGCCGGGCCAGTCAGTCTCACCGTACGGTGGATGTAGCTCAGTTGGTTAGAGCGCCGGATTGTGGATCCGGAGGTCGCGGGTTCGACACCCGTCATCCACCCCAACCTTGTTCAGCAAACGCCTATNNNNCCGGTTTAGCGGGGATCGAGGGGGAGCTTGTCGAGTCCGGCTGGCTCGTGCCGGGCTTTGCAGGATGGAGCTGCCGATCGAGTTTTTCGATGATTTCCTGCTTGAGCTTGGTCGCTTCTTCGATGCGGTTCTCGCGTTGCAGCGTGTTGAGCTCAGCCGACTTCTTGGCATTGAGATCGACCATGTCGATTTCGTCTCTGACCAGGGTCGGCGTCAGGAACACGAGGAGGTTGAGTTTTTCAGTTTGCCGGCTTTGAAATTTGAAGAGCCAACCTAGGAACGGAATGTCGCCGAGAAGCGGTACCTTCCGTTCACTGATCGTGAGGTTGTCCCGCACCAGTCCGCCGATGACCAAGGTCTGCCCGTCTTTGGCAATCGTAGTGGTTTCCATCGAGCGCTTGGTGGTCGTGGGGCCGACCGGGACGGTCGCCGAGCCTGTGCCGATCGTTTGGGCGACGGCTTCGGCAATGGCGGTGATCTCCTGCTTGATTTCCAGCCGGATCAAGTCGTTCTCCAGAACTTGCGGTGTCAGTTCGAGCGTCACGCCGACGTCTTTCCGTTCGATGGTGACGAGCGTGCCGCCGGTGATGCCCTGCGCTTGGCCGGTCGGAAAGGGGCGGTTCTCGCCAACGACGATTTTCGCCTTCTGGTTGTCGGCCGCGAGCACCTGCGGGGTCGAGAGAATGTTCGTGTCCGTGAGGCTCAAAAGAAACTGGAGAAAAGCCCGGACGTTCACCGTATTCAGCACGGTGACCGCTCCGCCTGTCGTCGCACCGGCCGCGACTCCGCTGATGGTTTGCGCAATACTTGCAAGGTCTTCAGGCGGCCGATTCAACCCTCCGATAGCCTGCACATCCCCCTTCTTGCCTGCACCGATGACTTGAATCGGATCGGAGCCGATCTGCCGAAGCCTATCGACTTGGACTTCCAAGATGACCGCTTCGACGAAGACCTGCTTCCGGCGTGTGTCCAAGTCCCGAATAACAGATTGCAGTTTGGCATAGGCGGACTTAGTTGCACTAATGATGATGGAATTGGTCGCCTTATCCGCGAAGACCTGGACTGGGGCTTCGAATTCTGTGAGGGGCCTGATGGGCGGTCTGGTTCCGGGGGTCGTCTGCGCCACAGTTTGTGAACGGGCGACCAGGTTTGTCAGGATGGCAGCCAAATCGGTGGCATTCGCGTTCTTCAGTTTGTAGACGTAGACTCCGCGTTCGGGCGGAAGTTCACCCATCGGAACGATCTGGTAGACCGGGCCCTTGGGGACGACGGCCAAACGGCTCACTTCCAAGGCTGACACGAAGAGACTGTACGCTTGATCCGGCGTGACCTTGGTCGGGGAAAAGACCGTGATCTTGCCCCCAGCCTTCTTCACCGTATCATCGAGGACGAAGTTCTTTCCGGTCAACTCACTGATGAAGCGGACAAAGACAGACAGATCAACCTCGTTGAAGTCCAGCGCCACACGCCCAGGGCCTCCACTTGAAGGCTCGGCTGAGGGGGAGAGGGGCGAGAAGGCCAGAACAGCGCCGAGGGCGACGGCGCCGAGGGCTAATCGACCGACCAATCTTGCAGATCTTACCGCTGCAAACCGCATAATCGTTAGACGAGAAAACACCCTTCCGGCTAATTGAAATTCCAAACCCAGAGTTCTTGGGAGCATTGCACCCTACCATAGGGTTTAGAGCGGCACAACCCAATGAAAGTACAGGAAACCTCTCGACGCATTGGATAAGCAGGTTGCCGCCCCTTGTCCTTTCTCGGCGGGATTGTCCAAATTTGACGATGGGCCAGGACGTAGCGCGAAGCGAACAAAGATAACTCACTGAAATTTCAAGCGCTTCCACATGTTGCCATAGAGTCAAATGGCATCAGGATTGCACTTCTGTGTCCAGTTTCCCCTCTGAAGACCTTCAGAGATCATTTGGAATAACGGAAGAGGCCAGAAGCGGCCATGGGAGCGGGTTTGCCATTCCAGGCCATCTGCTAAGGTTAAAGCGTGCGGACCGACAAGAAAGCCCCTCATAAGCCTGATAAGAAGACCCCTGCCCGGTCCCACAAGCAGGGTGTCGTCGGGTACAGTAAGAAGAGCGCGCTTCTCGAAGAAGCCATCACCCACATGAATACCGGCAAGTACGGCCGGTCGTCCGCTGCTCTGAAAGAACTGCTCGCCCTCGATCCGCAGAACGCGGAAGCGCGGCGGCTGTTCGCCACGCTCCATCTTCGGCTGGGAAGTCTGGTCACGGCGCGAGAGGCCTTCGAATCTCTGGCAAACGAGGCGATCGGTCGTCAAGATTATTGGCTTGCGGAATCGTTGTTGAAGGAATATCTCGCGGCGGGACCGCGTTGCATTCCGTTCCTTGAACGGCTGGCCGATGTATATCAAGAAAAAGGTGACGAATTCGCGGCAGTCGGTGAGTTGGGGAAAGCCATCGAGATTCTGTTGGAGGATCCAGATCCTGATAATCCCAAGAAGCCCTCCCAGCTCTATCAGCGGGTCCGAGACCTGGCACCCGGAAGCCCCGTGGCCTTTCGCTACTCCTCGGTCTTCGATGTCCAGACGGGCGAATTTCTCGTCCAGGCGCCAGGGGCTCCAGGTCAGCCTTCTGAAGCTCCTGTCACGGAACGGACCTTCTCGGGGCCGATTGGTTCCGCGGTAGCACCAGCTGATGAACCGGAGATCATGCCGTGGGAACGAATGGAAAACGTTCCCTCGACGGTGCCAGCCCTTGCACCGGCAGAGCCTTCCTCGGCGGTTGCCGAACATGCTGGCGAAGCGGCCGTCCAGGCGCAGCCCTTTTTGAGGCCTTCAGACTCGGGAGATCAGTCTGCCGGACCCGCCTTTCCGGAGAGCTTGCCGGCAACCGAGACCGTCGCTTCTGCCGTGGAGTCGTCCACGGGGCAGGAGACATTGCCGCCGGAGCCTCTTCATTCGCCGACTCCGGAACCTGATCCGCAAGTTGAGGGCACCTCCACGAGCATTTGGCGCCAGCAGGATGAATCGATCTCGCCGACGATTCTGGAACCGAGTGAACCCTCGCTGGTGCTTCAGGCACCGGACGCTCCGCTGACCGTGCCGGAGTCGTCCACAACGGTCCCGCCACCGATGCCCTGGGATCAGGTTGCGGATTCCTCCGTACAAATCCATGAGCCCGAGCCTGCTGCCGACATTCAACTTGGCGCATCCATGCTAAGGGAAGAAACGGCGACGGCTCAACCCGCTCCTGCCATCGAGCAAGCTGAGAGCCAGACGCCATCTGATCAGGCAGAGTTTGGGGACAGAACGGCGATTTCAGCCACTCACGCCCAGGAGCAAGATCCGGAGCCTTTCCGTCGCACAGTGATTGAACCGGCATCAGTTGAGCCGGCGCCCTCCTCCAGCGCCTTCAGTTGGAAGTCGATTTTCGATTCAGCGTGGAAAGTTGCCGTCGGTCCCAGTGCACCCAGCGCGTCAGTCACGGTGGATCGATCGGCTGAGGAGCCTCCGGTTGCCAAGGAGATGGCGAAGCAAGCTGGTTTCGCGGTACCGGGTCAGTCGACCACGGAAGTGCCCTCGTCTCCCTCATTCGAGTATGTCACCGATCCGGTCGAACCGGCGGTGGACAGGGTGGATTCACAGGCATGGGCTGAGCGCTCAGGCGATGTGCCTGTCGCTAAAATAGGATCAACGGAAGAGGCGCCTGTTTCGCATCTGGCGGTGGATCCCAATGGATCTGTAGCTGAGCCGATGCTGCCCCCCTCGGCTGCTCATTCTGTGGAGGAGACAATAGCGCCGCGGGCGGCTGCCGTCGAGAGTGCACAATCGATGGGTTCAACCGTCTTCTCCTACCCATCCCCCGCGTCGTTGACGCAGGAACCGTCTTCCCAGTCTGTTCCACCCTCCTTCTCATTGGTCGAAGAACATCAGGATATTCCTTCCCCGGCTGTCCCACCGATGGTCGAGGACGTTCAAGCGCTGGCCGTCGAGCCGGAGTCGGTTCATCAGGAGGATCGGCCTACAGTGCCACTATTGGCTGAGGATAACGTAGCAGCCTGGCCTGCACCGCCTGTTCTGTCGGTCGATCCTCCAGCCCGCTTGTCGGAGCCGTCGGCTCCGTTGGCTGAACCATCTTCGTCAGCCCCGGTTGCCAAGGCCACTGAAGCACCGCCGGCTCCGCAGGTAGAACCCATCCCTCCGGCCCATTGGAGAACGGGTGAAGTCGCGGTACAGGTCCATCGCCCCTCGGCCAAGAAGCGACGGTGGGAGCAAGACACCGGCGAAACACCCAAGCCCGCTGTACCACCCCCGGTGCGTGAAGAATCCCAGGAGCCCTCGTCGGTTTCCGAGTTGGCAAACGACTTCGAGGCGGCCACGGCTTCCCCCGAACCAATTATCGAGATGCCTGTCGACCCGAGGCCAGAATGGGTCCAAGCCAGCGATGCCATTACTCTGACTTCACGAAGCCAGAGTCCTGCCTGGCATGAATCGACAGGAGGGCAATCGCCCGCGGCGCCAGCCTCGGCTTCGTCTACCGCGGCTTCTGCCGTGGATGTCTTGTTCGGATCCAGCGGCAGGATTGAACGGGACACGTTCAATCGAACTACAGAGCGGCTCGCCTCACCTAAACGCAAGCCCTGGATCTTGTCCCGTCTGGCCCGACTCCGCATCTCGATCGTGTCTTTGATTTGGTCCTGTTTTTCGACGACCCGCGCGTTCGTGCTCTTCTGTGTCAGCTTGGTGGTCTTGTCCGCCGTCGCCATGGCGGTGGCCGTCGGTATGGTGGGTCTCGCGTGGATTGTGATGGAAGAGCCGGCCAGCACGCGGTATCAGAATCTCTTGAGCGCGCCGCAGCGTGTCGTGACGGAACATGACAAGAACGGCTATTTCTTGCTCTTGGGATTCGATGCGGCCAAGGGCCAGGATCCGGTTCAGATCGGCTATGAACGCAAACCGAGCGAGAACGACATGGGCCTGGCGCAGGCTTGTCTGGCGACCGGTCAATCAGGCGGGAGCATTCCGGGAAGCACGGCGTCGGGCAATGTGGTGCAGAGCTGGTTCAAGAATACGGACCCGCTGGCCCAGGCCCGCGCCAACGTGCAGACCGTGAAGACATTGGCGGCACAAGAGGCGACCGCGCTCGAGCGCTACCAGCACTGGATGTCCATGCCGTTCGATGACTGGGGTTATGGGCAACTGGTCAGTCCCAAGTGCGACCAGATTTTGTTGGCGCACCGGCTCTACTTGCTGGACGGGTTTGCGCAGGATCCGGGAACAGGCCTCGCGAGGTTGGAGAAGGATCTTGAAGCCTGGCGGACGACCCTCGGCCAGTCGAAAACCCTGACGGTGAAGATGCTGGCCGCCGCGGCGGTCCGGGACGATGTGTCGGCCATTTCGGGTCTGCTCATGCGCGCCGACACCGATGGCGCCACGGTCAACCGGCTGGCCAGGCTCGTCCGCCCGCTCGATCAGGTCGAGTTGTCCGTGCGCTGGCCGATGCAGAGCCATTTCGTCTGGGCTACGCACAATGCGGCGTCGGAACTGAAGAAGATCCGGGCGGAAGATCATCCGCCCTACGTCACACTGGCCGCCTCGTTGCCCCTGCCGGTCCAACGGCGCGCCAATGCCTACGCCGAATACTATGACGCGGCCAACAAGGCCGTCGCCGAGGGGCGCTACACCAATCTCCCGCGCCCATCCTCGTTCATGCGCACCTCGACCACCAGCGTGGTGGATTACTTGGCCAATCCCATTGAGCGGCTTCTGGGTGTGGACCCGCTGCCTGCGTGGGATCCCTTTGTCGGACAGATGGTCGAGACGGATGCGCAACTCAGACTGGCCAGCCTTCAAGTACTGGCACGTCGCGGGTCGCAGGAGAAGGAAGTGCTGACTCGCCTGGCGAAGGCCGGGCAGGCGTACTATGATCCTTTTACCGGTCTTCCGATGCTGGTGAATCAGCCGAAACGCTTGCTCTATAGCGTGGGTCGGGACGGCAAAGACCAGGAAGGCGACGCGCAGTACGATGTCGTCGTGGCGATTCCCGCTCCCCAATCGGTCCCCAGCGAACCGAACCGTACAGCCAAGTAACCTCCATCTCAGTCCGTCCGCCTCCCCCGTCAACCGCTCAGTCCGTCGCACGTTGATCCCATTGAGAAGAGACGGAGGGAGGTCCTCACTATCGTCTTGGCACGATTCGCAGGAATGACCGGCACCCCTTGACCCTCCGTCTTCTGACATGAACAATTCTGATGCGCCGAGGGCTGCCTACGGCTGGATGAGGTGTTAGGATGGCAGTGATTCCCTGCACGGTGAGTGTGGATCGTCTGTGCGGTCTGTCGCGGTCAGGGGGGAGGGCTACGACGCTGGACCGGAAGGCGCTGGACCGATTTCTTGCCGACGTCGAACGGCGGGCCTATCGCATGGCGCTGGTTGCCACCGGCGATGCGGACGAAGCGATGGATCTCGTGCAGGACGCCATGTTCGGACTCGTGCAGCGCTATGCCTCGCGCGATCAAGCGGAGTGGGGGCCGTTGTTTCACACGATCCTTCAAAGCCGCATCCGCGACTGGTATCGGCGTGCGAAGGTGCGCCATCGATGGCGGCAGTGGTTTGGGCAGGCGCAGGACGAGGAGCAGAGTGATCCGCTCGAAGCCATCGCCGATCCGGCCCAGCCGTCGAGCGAAGATCAACTGATCGTGAAGCGAGCCGGCGCGGCACTCGAGCAGGCTCTGCGGACGCTGCCGCTTCGGCAGCAACAGGCGTTTCTCCTACGGGCCTGGGAAGAGTTGAGCGTGTCCGATACCGCGAAGGCCATGGGCTGTTCGGAGGGCAGCGTGAAGACGCACTATTTTCGAGCGGTTCGCACGTTGCGGACGTTGTTGGGAGATCACTGGCTATGAGCGATGCCTTCGAACCCCGGGACCAGGAGTTCGTCGCGCGGGCGAAACAGGTTCTGGAACATCAGGCGGCAGAGCTGGACTCCCCGACGATGCTGCGCCTCCAACGCGCACGGCGGGCGGCGCTCGACGTCTCACCGCTCTCGCGGTGGCGACTGGTCCGGACGGGAGGCCTGGCGTTGGCGTCGGTTGCGGCGTTGGCGCTGCTGCTCTGGGCTACACAGCCGGCGCGTGAGCCGCATCCCGGCCACCTCGTCGAGGATCTCGAGTTCATCCTCTCAACCGACAACGTGGAGTTGACGGAAGATTTCGAGTTCTATCATTGGTTGGCCGATGTCGACACGACCGGTTAAGCGGTTTGTGCTGGCCGCGATCCTGCTCGCGCAGGCTGCGGTGGCGGCGCCCCGGGAGGCGGCCGCTCCACCGGAGGCCGACTTCTTGGAATTTCTCGGCTCGTGGAACACCGGGGATCAGCAACAGAAATGGATCGATCCGTTCCAGTTGGGCGACCCCTCGGAACTTGAGCCGGAACTGCCGGCCGCATCGTCGCCGCAGGGAACCCGTCACGACGATGCGCGGTCGCGCCGACCTGAAAGTGACGGGCGTTCCTCAGACCCGGTGCCGGACCCTGCTCGCTCTGGGAAAGGTGTGAAGCCATGATGATGTACTGGTATGCCCTGCTGCTGTCGTCGGCCTTGGCCGGGTCGGCCTGGGCGCAGGCCGAGTCTCCATCAATTCCATGGGGGCGACTGAATCAGCAGGAACAGCAGGTCTTGCAACACTTCAACGATCAGTGGGATCAACTCCCGCCCGAGCGGCAACAGTGGCTGCTTAACGGGGCGCGGCAGTGGTCCAGCATGGATCCCGCCGAGCGGGACCAGGCGCGGCAGCGTTTCCAGCAGTGGCAACAGATGAAACCGGAAGACCAGGCCAGGTTGCGCGAACGCTTCGATCGATTCCGCCGACTTCCGCCTGAGCAGCGCGAGGCCATGCGCAATGCAAGACAATGGTTCCGGTCGTTGCCGCCCGAGGAACGTCGGGAGATGCGGCAACGATGGCGGAACATGTCGCCGGAGGAACGGCAGGCATTCCGGCGCGACTTGCGGCGCCGATTCACAGATGGAGCAGGCGCAGGACCGTCAGACGGGCCTGGCCGCTCCGATCGCCCGCACCAGGATCGGCCGTTTCGGCCCGGCCGGTAACCGGGCGCCCACGCCCGTCGCTTGACAGCCTCCCGTCGATTCCACAGAATCCCACATCCATTCTTCGCGAGGGATTCCCATGCCGAACTTCACCCGACCAGCCTGGATGCGGCGCTTCACGCAGGGATTTCATTCCCCCTCACCGGTGCCGACGAGAAACGTGTCCAACGAGGAATTTGTCCCGCTTCCCCAGACGAGGGAGCAGGTGAGGGTGGAGCAGGCGGTGGCCGCGCTCTCGGCCAGCGCCTCGCAACAACTCGGGCTCACCAGGCGTCAATTGCTGAAGACTTCCGGCGGCATGGCGGCGGCGCTGCTGGCCATGAACGGCATCTTCGGCCGCTTCTTCGAGGTGCGGGAGGTGGAACTGTTCGAACCGGCGGCCTTTGCCGCGCAACAGGGCGCACCGTATTTTATCTTCGACGTGCAGACGCATTATGTCGGGTCGCAGTACGATCCGAGGGACGCCGAGGGGCGGAGGTCCGGCGCGGTCTCCAAGGATGCGCTCCTCTCGCTCCGCCGGCGGATCCGCGAGGCAGGCCTGAATCCCAAGCTCGCCGGCGACAAGGGCACGATCGACGATCTGTCCTGGCGGAATTTCGTGAAGGAAGTCTTTCTGGACAGTGAGACGACGATCGGACTGATCAGCACGCCGCCGGGCCCCTATCCGCAGGAGGCGGTGGTGCCGCCCGACGAGATGGCCCACATTCGCGACGAGATCAACCGGCTTGCAGGCTCGCAACGGATGTTGGCGCACGGGCTGGCCACGCCGCAGTTGGGCCGGACCGATCTGGATTTCATGGCCCAGCAAGCCGAGACGCTGAAGGTGGACGCATGGAAGTGTTATACCGGTTCCTGTCCGAAGGGGTTCGACCGCGGCTGGTGGATGGATGATGAAGCCATCGCCTATCCGATGTTGGAGCAAGCACGAAAGCTCAACGTCAAACGGGTCTGCGTACACAAGGGATTGCCGCTGGGGCCGGTGCCGGAGTACAACCATCCAAGGGATCTCATCAAGGCCGCCAAGGATTTTCCGGATATCGATTTCCTGGTCTATCACTCGGGGTTGCGAAGCGTCTCGGGCGTCGACGAGGTCTTTGCCAGGACCGGCGGGATTCCCTGGACGACGGAATTTTGCCGGATGAAACGGGCCGAGCCGGCTATCCGGAACATCTATATGGAGCTCGGCTCCACGTTCGGCCAACTCGTCACGACGCATCCCGCGATCTGTGCGCATCTGTTGGGGCAGGCGATCGACGCATTCGGGGCCGACCACGTGTTGTGGGGAACGGATTCGATCTGGTACGGGACGCCGCAGTGGCAGATCGAAGCCTTTCGGCGCTTCCAGATCCCCGACGAACTGATCGAGCGGCATGCGTATCAGCCGCTGACGCGGTCGGTCAAAGAGCGGATCTTCGGCTTGAACGCCGCCCGACTGTTTGGCGTCGATGTGGCGGCGATCCGTCATGAGGTCCCCAGCGACTACTTGAGCCGGATCAGGATGAGTTATCTCGATGAAGGGACGGAGCCGAGTCATCGGTTGTACGGGTGGGTGACTAAATAAGATGATGGGTCCTGTCACCGACCAGCCCAGCCGTCCTCGCACCCCGCCCGGTGTGGGGCCCCGCTGCGGGCGGCTGGGCTCCCCGGTCGGCGACACCCATCAATATTTGTGACTCGACAGGGAAGGGGAAAAACATGAAGAGCGAGATTCTGTATCCCGGGGCATTTCCAATGGTGCGAGTAGAACTCGCGGCGGGGGAAAATATCAAGGCTGAGTCTGGTGCGATGGTCGCCGCGTCGCCTACCATCGACATCGAAAGCAAAATGGAAGGCGGCTTCTTGGGCGCCCTGTCGCGGAAGTTGTTGACGGGGGAAAAGTTTTTCTTCCAAACGCTGAAGGCGACTCGCGGCGCCGGCGAAGTGTTACTGGCGCCGACCGTTCCCGGCGAAATCGTCATTATGGAGCTCGACGGCCTGAACGAGTATATGGTGCAAAAAGACGGATTTCTCGCGGGAGCGGATACCGTCAAGATCGAGAGCCAGATGCAGAGCCTCAGCCGGGGGCTGCTCGGCGGCGAAGGGTTCTTCATCCTGAAGATCAACGGCAAGGGGTCGCTGATCTTGAACAGCTTCGGCGCCATTCACAAGATCGAGCTCAAGCCGGATCAGGAATACATCGTCGACAACAGCCATCTCGTCGCCTGGTCCTCCACGACGTCCTACCACATCGAGCGGGCGGCGTCCGGTTGGGTGGCGAGCTTCACGTCCGGCGAGGGGTTCGTCTGCCGGTTCCGAGGCCCGGGTGTCGTCTACATTCAAAGCCGAAATCCCGGCGGTTTTGGCAATTGGATCAGGCAATTTATTCCTGTCAGCGAATAAAACGGCGTCATGTGTCAACCGTCAATCGTGCGTACAAAAGAAACACACGCAAGAAGGCATTCCCTTCGAATGACGATTGACGTATGACGGCGTCTACGGCGTTCACCCCTAACGCCCTCTGTTTCGGAGACGACTTTCCTGCCACCGGCGCCCCCTGCCATGTGGGAGTTACGGCGTCAGGCATTGTTGTCGCATTTGACGAGTCGTCATTGGCGCATCGCGAAACCAATGTGGCGTTCGATCAGCTCTCGGTTTCGGCCGGCGGCCTGCAGCATGACCAACTCGTGGTGAAATGGGGATCGGAGAGAGGCGTGCAGACGCTGTTCTTAAAAGCCCCCGATCTCATCCGAGCGTTCCGAATGAGCGCTCCTCCGTCGCTGACGAAAGACTTGGAAGAGACCGCTGCGCAGGTGCGCCGGATGCGCAGTCGGCATCGCGCGATCTGGGGCACGGTCCTCGGCGCGGTGATGGCGCTGGCGCTTTTCCTCTGGTTTGGTTCGGATGTGCTGGTCCAGTGGGCCGTCAGCCGAATTCCTGTTGAATGGGAACAGAAGCTCGGCGAGTCGGCCTATCGCGATTTTCTGGCGCAGCAGCAGGTCGTGAAAGAAGGTCCTGCCGTGGCCGCGATCAATGAGATGACCCAACGGCTCGTCGAACGGATTCCCGACAATCCCTACAAGTTCGAGGTCACCGTGGTGAAGAGCGACGTCGTCAATGCCTTTGCGCTGCCCGGCGGGTACGTCGTCGTCTTCACGGGGTTGATGAGTAAAGCGGACAGCGGCGAAGAAGTCGCCGGCGTCCTCGGCCATGAATTGAACCATGTGCTCCAACGCCATGGGCTGGAGCGGATCGTCAAGCAACTGGGTCTCGTGGCGGTGGTGACGATCATCCTCGGGGATCAACAGGGTTTGATCGGGCTCATGAAACAGATCGGGGTGGAATTGCTGTCGTTGAAATTCGGGCGGGCGCAGGAGATCGAGGCGGATATCACCGGCCTGCACCTGCTCCATCGTGCGAAAATCGATCCAGCCGGCATGGTCACCTTCTTTCAGCGTCTGGCAGACAAAGAGGGCGACCGCGTGGAATGGCTCTCCACCCATCCGATGAGCGCCGGCCGGGCGGAGCGGCTCAAAGCGGAGATCGCCTCCTTACCGAAGACGTTGCCGGAGCCCTTTACCTTCCAATGGAAAATCGTTCACGACTCGCTCGGTGTACAGCCGGTGGCCGTACCGTAAGGAAGAGGCAGTCGCTGCGGATCGGCGTGATCGCCGATACGCATGGCCTCTACGATCCGGCTGTTGAACGGCACTTCTCAGGCCTCGATGAAATTCTCCATGCGGGCGATATCGGCGACCCTCAAGTCATTCGACGGTTGAGACAGCTTGCGCCGGTGATGGCGGTATCCGGAAATGTCGACGGTTTTGAAACAAGTGGCTACGCCAGCCGACAGGTCATCCGCCGAGGCGGGGTGACGATCGGACTCTGTCACATTCTGTATGAAAAGGGAAAGATGGCGAACGAGGTGCAGGCGTGGCTCGATCGTGAACAGCCCGACGTCTGCGTGTTCGGCCATAGCCACAAGCCCACACTGGATCGTTATGGAAGGATGGTCCTCTTCAACCCCGGCTCGGCCGGTCCCAAACGGTTCACTCTCCCTCGGGGCATCGGGATCTTGACGATTCGGCGCGGGAAGGTTACACCCAAGCTGATCTCGTTGCCGGATAGGATCGATGCCGGAGATCGCCTCGAGCCATCGGTGGTACGAAGAACGAAAGGAGCGCTCCGATGAACGTCACGAATCTGCTGCGGCGGACCATCGCCTCCTGTCTCATCGTGTCATTCGTCACGGTGACCAGCGCCTGCTATGGGCCCTTTAACCTCACGAGAAACGTCTATCATTGGAACAGCAACATCAAGGGAAGCGGCGAGGTCAACGACAAGTGGATGAAGGAGTTCGTGTTCTTCGGCATGATCGTCGTGCCGGTGTACATGTTCTCCGCTTTGCTCGACGCTTTCGTCTTCAACTCGATTCAGTTCTGGAGCGGAGACAATCCGATCAAGGTGACCTACGACGCAGAGGGCCGCATCAAGGAGGTGCGGTCTGGTGAAACGACGATCACGGTTTCGGCACCGCCTCAAGGGGCCGTCGAGGTGATCTATTCGACCAACGGGACCGTGCTGCGTAGGGCCACGATCATCGAAACCAGCGGTGGCTACCGTCTCGTCGACGAAGCCGGACATCCCTTGTCTGAGGTCGAGCTGTCGAGCGACGGTAGCGTCAGGTGGCTCAATGGCGATTGTCAGGTTGCCGGCGCAGTCTCAGCGCAGCAGGCGAGGGAAATGGCACAGAACCGTGTGGCGGTACTATAGTCTTCCGGCAGGAGGTGCAGGAGATGAGAAGGTTGATTCACGCGGGCACGATGATAGCGACGCTCATGTCCTCGTCGGTGGCGATGGCTATTCCCAACCCCGATACGGGTCCGGGATGCGGACTCGGGAAGAAACTTTGGTCAGGTTCGCCGAACCAAAAGAACATTCTGCCGCAGGCCTTCATGGCCACGACGAACGTGACCGGCTTTCAAACCTTTGCCATCAGCAGCGGCACGTCCGGTTGCTCGAATGACGGCGTGTTGTGGGCCGAGAAGAAGACCGAAGCGTTCGTCGTCGCCAACTATGACGATCTGCTGCAGGAGATGGCACAGGGACGAGGAGAGCATTTGGCCTCACTGGCGACCTTGATCGGAGTCGAGGACCAGAACGCACTCGAGTTTTCCGCATGGGTTCAGCAAGAATATCAACGGCTCATCGGTTCAGACGAGAGCGGGCCAGTCGAACTACTTCACTCTCTGCACAAATCGTTCCCGCAACGTCCTTCATGAGGTGAGTCATCACGTCAACGAAAAATTTCTACTCAACAGATCTCGCTACTTAGGGTATACTCGGGATCGGTTGGATTTTGGGAGGCCGAAGTAAGGTGCTCCACCATTTCATATAGAGGAGGGATTTATGGTGAAGAAAACTGTTATGTTGGCTGTCGCGCTCGTATTTGTCGCGGCAGAAGTTGGCCTCGCGTCAGCCGCCTCAACCGGGACTTCTGATACCGGTCCTGGCTGCGGGTTGGGCAAGCTCGCTTGGCAAAACTATCCGAATCCCAAGACCAAGGGCGTACAGGTCATGATGGCTTCAACGAATGCGACAGGCTACAACACCTTTGCCATCAGCAGCGGAACGTCTGGTTGCACAGACGATGGCCGTTGGTGGGCAGAGAACAAGACGACAATGTTCGCAGAGTTGAACTCGGACGCCTTGGCGCAGGAAATGGCGCAGGGTGGCGGCGAACATCTTGCTTCTTTGGCAACGTTGTTGGGTGTGCCCCAAGACCAGCATGCGGCGTTCTTTGCCTTGACGCAGGAGCGCTACACATCGCTAACCAGCGCTGGCGAGCTCTCGGCTGTTGCCATGGTCAAGGCGTTGAATGAAGCGATCTCGGCCAATCCAATTCTGGCCAGAGTCTCAATGAACAAGTAGTGATCGTGAGAAGGGCTCTCGTCAAACGGCGGGAGCCCTTCCATCCTTTCCATCCAGTAGTGATCTGTTCGCACTGGCTCCTTCTTGTCGTCTTGTGTTTGCCGGTTCCCGCATTTGCCCAACCCCACACGTATCAAAACGAATTAGTTACGCGGGCCAAGGCCGAACGTCTGGCCGATGAGCGGGAATGGCATCTCCTGCTGCATTATGTAGACAATCTTCTGGGTGGGGTGACGAGCGAGCAAGACGACGACGGATTCTTCTTATCGCCTGATGGTAAGCAGGATCCTCAGGCAGAACTCGGCGCGACGATCGCGCAGTTCTTCTCTGCCGAGCTAGTTGGTCGCTCGAAACAACCGGCTCAATGCGCTTTCATCGCACGATACCATTGGCTCAGGGACCGTCTGCAGTTCGATCCAAACAAACTGCAGCCTCTCGCCTGCGAGCGCTTCGAACGTTGGCGAACGGAACTCAATCCGCAAGGAATCAGCCTGATTTTCCCCGCCGCGTTTATGAACAATCCGGCCTCGATGTTCGGCCACACCTTCTTGCGCATCGATCAAGTAGGCCAGACCGAGCAGACGAGGATCTTGGCCTATACCATCGACTTTGCCGCCCAAGTTCCCCCCGATGCCGGTCTGGAATATGGCTACAAAGGACTCTTCGGGGGATACCAGGGCTACTTCTCCGCGCCCCCGTACTACTTGAAGGTGCAGGCCTATCGTGACATCGAGAACCGGGACATGTGGGAATACCGGTTGAACCTCACGGCCGCGCAGATCGATCGGCTGATCATGCATGCCTGGGAAATGGGGAACGCCTATTTCGATTACTTCTTCTTCAAGGAAAACTGTTCCTACCATATCTTGTCTCTCTTGGAATATGCGGACCCCGGCCTTCATCTACGCGATCGATTCTATGCCTGGACCATTCCAGCCGATACAGTGCGGCTGATCATGGCCCAACCAGGACTTGTAACCGACGTGACCTATCGCCCATCTCGCAGTACGTTGATCAAACGGAAGCGGAACCTACTTGATTCAGGCGAGCGATCCACACTCAAACGCCTTACCGCAGATCCTGAACAAGTGCATGAGCCTGCCTTTTCCGACCTGTCGGTTGCACGGAAGGCTCTCGTGTTGGATGTTGCGTCGGACTACCTTCGTTACAAAGGGGAAAGCGATGATCCAGAGGTGAAAGTCTACAAGGAACGCAATCGACAAGTGCTCTTGGAGCGGAGTCAGCTGAAGATTCCATCGGAGAGCCTCGCGATCGCTCCTTACACCAAGCAGCCGGACGTGGGGCATGACACCTCTCGCCTCACCCTCGGAGGCGGATGGCGCAACGACGATACGTTTGAAGAGGTCGCGGTACGGGCGGCCTATCACGATCTCTTGGACCCTGAAGCGGGCTACACGCCAGATGCTCAAATCGAGGCACTCAGCGGGACAGTTCGCCACTACAACCGGGCCGATCACACGAGAATAGAGCGGGCCACGCTACTGAACATTCTCTCGCTGTCCCCCATTGATGATTTGTTTCGTGCGCCCTCCTGGAAAATCAACATCGGCATGCAAACGATCCGGTTCAACGGTTGCCGCTTGTGCAGCAACGGCGTCATCAACGGCGGCGTCGGCGCCGCCGTCGAGTCCCACTGGTTGCATCGCGAAGTGTTCTTTGCGTTTGCCGAAGCGGAGGGGAATTACAGCAAGGCCTATGAGGAGCGCCACCGTGTCGGCGGCGGCGGGACGGTGGGGATGTATGGGGATTTCACCGAGCGCTGGAGGCTCATGGCCACCGGCTCCTACCTTCGCTATGCCTTGGGTGATCGATCCGAGGACATCCGGTGGTTCGTCGGCTCCCGCTACACCCTCTCCCAGAATTGGGCGTTGCGGCTGGAGTACAATCATCGGAGCCATGACAACGATTTGGTCTTCTCCGTCCAGGCGTTCTTCTAAGGCGATTCCCGGGTTTGCGCCCCCTTGCCCGTCCCCCTGAGTCCTGCTACAAGGGGGAGTCAGGGTGCTGTTGGAGGCCTCCCGTGACCTACCGGCCAGACTCGAATGTTGAACGAGCTTCCTCACAGGTGCCGATGGTGCCGGTGGCGCCGCATCCTCCATTGCGCGCCTATTATGGTGAGGAGAAGGCCCGGCAAACCTATCTGAACGAACTGTTCAATCGGACGGCCTACCAATATCGCAATATCGACCGAGCCACCGGATTCGGGTCCGGCCTCTGGTACCGGAAGAAAGCGCTTCGCGAGGCGGGGCTCATGCCTGGCATGCAGGTGTTGGATGTTGCTTGTGGTCCTGGTCTGGTGACGGAGTGTGCTCAAGAGGTCGTTGGCCCATCGGGGCGCGTGTTCGGGCTCGATCCGAGCGTCGGCATGTTGCGGGAAGCCCAGAAGGGCCCCTGCCATCGATTGGTTCGAGGGATCGGCGAACAACTCCCATTTCCGGATCACAGTTTCGATTTCTTGAGCATGGGGTATGCGCTCCGCCATGTCTCGGACCTCAAGGCCGCCTTTCTGGAATACCGACGTGTCCTGAAACCCCAGGGGATTCTCCTCTTGTTGGACATCTGCCGGCCTCGGTCGGCGCTGTTGGCATCGCTCTCGCGTTTTTACGTCAAGACGGTGATGGGGATCGCCTTTGCAGCCTCGACTGGCAACATGGACATGAAGACGTTGATGGCGTATTGGTGGGACACGACCGATTTCTGCGTGCCGCCGGAGACGATTCTGGGCGCGTTGAACGAAACCGGATTTGCCGACTGTTCCTTGCACGAAATCTTCAACGGCCTTCTTCGGGATTACCGGGCCGTGAAGGTTTGAACGAACCATGCCATCGGCCGCACTCGAACAAGACGTGGCGAAGCTGATCGTCCAGACGTTGAAGCTGAAGGTCGATCCGGCCTCGATCGACCCGACGCAGGCTCTGTTCGGGGACGGGCTCGGCCTCGATTCGATCGATGCCTTGGAACTCTCGTTGGCTATTTCCCAATCGTACGGCTATCAACTCAAGTCCAGCGATCCGGACATCAAGAACATCTTTTCCTCACTGCGGGCGCTCACCAAGGCGATTGAACAGAATCGCACGAAGTAAAGAAGGTGTGTTCACATCCTTGAGCGGTAGCCGATGCCACTGGTCAACAGATACTGCAGGATGTTCAAAAAGATCGTTCGGCAAGGCCGCAGCGAACGAAGAGGTGAGGAAGTACATACCAAGCTTCGCTTGACCCGCTCGCTTCAATCGAAAGCGAGCGGAGAGGTGCTTTGTCTCCGGGGCCTTCTTAGCGTCGAATCTCTAAGCGATGCGAGAACACAGCCGACGGGCTTTTTCAACATCCTGTTCGTGCTATGCCGGACGTCCCGCTGATCGGTCCTTACCAACCGGATGACGTGCTGGCGTGGGATGCGACCAGCCCGCAGACCGCTCGCCAGTTCCTGACCGATGTCACCGCCTTTGCCGAGCAGCTTCCCGATCGGCTTTATGTGGTGAATCTTGCCGAGAGTCGGTATCGGTTCTTCGTGGGACTTTCCGCGGCCATCCTCCGTGGTCAACGCACCTTGTTGCCGCAAAGCCGAGCCCCTCAAACCCTTCGGAGAATCATGGCGGAATATCCTGGAAGCTACGTCGTGAGCGACCGACCCGAATCGCTTGAAGGGATCGAGTGCGCCACGATTTCCCTTCGCAACGTTGCAGGCCGTCAAACGTTTTCCGTTCCGACCATTCCGGCAACTCAACCGGTGGCGATCGCCTTTACCTCCGGCAGCACCGGACGCCCGATGCCAAACGTGAAGACCTGGGGCGCGCTGACTGCTGTGGCCAAAGCCACCGGAGCGAGGCTAGGGCTGAACGACGGTGAAGCGACGTCGGTGGTCGCCACCGTGCCCCATCAGCACATGTTCGGATTGGAAGCGTCCGTCATGTTGCCGCTGGTCCACGGATTCGCCATGCATGCGGGCCGTCCGCTCTTTCCCGCCGACATCGCGGCCGCGCTCACTGAGGTCACAGGGAGGCGGATACTCGTGACGACGCCACTGCACATTCGCGCCTGTCTCGTCGACAAGCCGTCCTTCCCATCTCTCCATACGATCCTCTCCGCCACGGCGCCGCTGGCTCGAACGACGGCTGAGGACGCAGAACGGCAGTGGCAGACCAGGGTCCATGAAATCTTCGGGTTTGCCGAAGCAGGGAGTGTTGCGGAGCGGCGGACCGTCGCCACGGATTCATGGCGTCCGTTGGATGGAGTCGCGCTTGTGCACGACGAAGGTCGTTGGTCAGTCCTCACCGAGTACTTGCCGCAACTGGTTCCGTTCCCGGATTCTGTGGTCGTCGATTCCGCAGGGACCTTTGTGTTGCGGGGCCGTGCGTCAGATCAAGTCAACATTGCGGGCCATCGCGTCTCGATCGGGGATCTCAATCAAAAACTCTTGGAGATCGAGGGTGTCACCGACGGCGTGTTCTTTTTGCCGAACGACACGGACGAGGCCATCACGCGATTGGCGGCTTTTGTCGTGGCGCCTGGGAAGACGGAAGCGGATATCCGCCAGGCGCTACGCGGCCATCTCAATCCGGTGTTTCTCCCCCGGCCGCTGGTCCTGGTGCCGAGCCTCCCGCGCAACGAAACGGGAAAGCTGCCGCGGGAAGCCTTGATGGCGGCAGCGCGTCACTGGTTGGCGGGCCAGCCCCATGAAACATGAATGGCAGGTCGTCATCTCCGCCGAGCATCCCTCGCTGCCCGGCCATTTCCCCGGCCATCCCGTCGTCCCCGGCGTACTCATCCTCGAAGAAATCCTCGTCGGCCTTCGGAAGCTTGATCCCGAGATGGTGGTGACCGGCCTGCCCGCCGTGAAGTTGTCCTCACCGCTGAAACCGGGCGAGGCGCTCACGATTCATGTCGAGATCGATTCTCATCGTGACGTAGAGTTTCGTTGTCTCGTCGGCACGAGAGGCATTGCCAGCGGGACAATCCAAGTACGGCGCAGGACAGCCGGTCGAACAGGTTCGGCGTGAAGTCTTCATGGAAAACACAGCCGGAGCGCGGCAATCGTATACTGCTGCGGCTCATGGCGGGGATCGCGTCCTGGCTCGGCCGTCCAGTCGCGCGAGCGGTCCTCTATCCGATTTGTCTATACTATGTCGCGTTCTCCGGGAAGGCGCGCCGGGCGGTCAGCCGATTTCGCGAGCGGGCACTGGAACGTCCGACCACATGGCGCGAGCTGTTTGGGCATTACTATGCTTTTGCCTCGACGATTTTGGATCGGGTGTACTTTCTGCGGGGGGAGTTCAATCGGTTTGACATCCATGTGCAGGGACTTGAAGCCCTCGACCGTGTGTTGGAGCAACAACGCGGTTGTCTGTTGCTGGGTTCGCATCTTGGCAGTTTCGAGGTCGTCCGGGCCGTTGGTCTGTCCCGGACACACATCGAGCTTCGGGTGCTTATGGACGAAGCGAACGCGCCGATGATCCGCGCCCTGATCCAGGAGTTGAATCCCGCCGTGGCGGATACGGTCATTCAAGTTGGTCACCCCGACAGCATGTTTCATGTCAAGGACTGCCTCGACCGGGGTGGCGTGGTGGGGATTATGGGGGATCGGATCACGAGAGAAGACCAGACCGTTTCCTGCCGTTTCCTCGGCCAGGAAGCCAAATTCCCAACTGGGGGGATGCGCTTGGCCCATGTGACTGGTGTGCCGGTCCTGCTGTTCTTCGGACTCTATCGAGGAGAGAATCGCTACGATATTCATCTGGAACCGTTCAGCCCCTCCGTGCAGTTGCCCGCTGACGGCCGGGCGCAAGCGATTGAAGAATGGACGCAGCGGTATGTCGCGCGGCTTGAAGCCTTCTGCCGGCAGGCTCCCGACAATTGGTTCAACTTCTATGAGTTTTGGCGTGATGCGCAGTAAGACCATCGCAGTCATCATGGCAGGGCTTGCTAGCTGGTCTAGTCTGGCGATCGCCGCCAACGCCCAAGAGCCGGCCATGAAAGCGCCGTCACCGGAACTGACGGTCGAACAATTGGTTGGCCTGCTCCAGGCGCAGCGCGAACCGACGGTTGCGTTCGAAGAGGCGACCTATTCGTCGCTGCTCACCGAGCCGTTGAAGACGAAGGGTGTGCTCCGCTTCACCCCTCCATCGTTGATGGAGAAACAGGTGAACGAACCCTATCGCGAACGGTATGTCATCGACGGCGACCGGGTGACATTCGAGAGCGATCGCAAGCGTGTGAAAAAAACGATCTCGCTGGAGGACTATCCGGCCCTCCGGAGTTTCGTCGAAGCGTTCCGCGCCAGCTTCACCGGCGACGCCGGCCGACTCAAACAGATCTACGAAACCACTGTCGGCGGCACGAAGCAGCAATGGACCCTGCTGTTGCGTCCTCACGATACCGCCGGCCAATCGATGGTCGACTATATTGTGTTCTCAGGATCGGAAGGGCGGATCGCGACCATCGCGATTCGCGCGCCGGACGGCGACCGCTCGGTGATGACCATGCTGCGAGGCAAGGGACCATGAACCGGCGCTGGTTGGCGCCCTCGCTCTGGCTCCTGGTCACGCTCGCCGGTCTCTGGTTCGTGACGACGAGGCTGGCGGTTCATAGTGAGCTCGGCGACCTCCTTCCCGAAGGCTCGACGACCACACAGCGACTATTACTGACACAGATTCGTACCGGTTTGTCGGGCCGTCTCATCTTGCTGGCGCTCGAAGGGGGAACATCTGACGAGTTGTCCGCTTCCAGCAAGGCGTTGGGAGAGAAGCTTCGTGCCAATCCCAGACTGGGCTTCGTCGGCAATGGCGCACAGGCATGGTCGAAAGCGGAACAGGATCTTCTGTTTCGCTATCGCTACCTCTTGAGCCGCCATGTCGGCCCGGAGACCTTTACTCAATCCAGCCTCCGCCAAGCACTCGAGCAACGACTCGACGATCTGCGCTCGCCGCTGGCGCCGATCGTCAAGGGATTGATTCCGGCTGATCCGACCGGCGAGACCTTAGGGATTCTCCAGGCTTGGTCAGGATGGGAGGCGCCGACGAAATATCGGGGTGTTTGGATGTCAGCTGACCGTGCGAAGGCCCTCGTGGTCGTAGAAACGCGCGCGGCTGGGTTTGACGCGGATGCGCAGGAGGCGATTCAGTGGGAGATCCGGCAGGCATTCAGCGAAGTACAAGGAGAAGCGAGAACGACGAAGCTTGTCATGAGCGGGCCCGGCGTCTTCGCGGTCGAGATTCAGCGTACGATCGAAGCGGAGGCCTGGTGGCTCTCGATGGTGGCCGGCACGCTGGTACTCCTATTCTTGATGTTCGCCTATCGCTCGGTGCTGTTGGTGGCGTTGAGTCTCATTCCGCTTTCGAGCGCCATTTTGGCCGGGATGATTGCCGTGCAGAGCTGGTTTGGGTTCGTTCACGGGATTACCCTCGGATTCGGGATCACTCTGTTGGGCGTGGTCGACGACTATCCCATCCATCTGTTCAGCCATGTGACGGCGCGGGATACGGCGCCTGTCGTCATGCGCGCGATCTGGCCCACGATGCGGCTGGGCGTCCTCCTGACTGCCATCGGCTTTTCTGCTCTGTTGCTCGCAGGATTTCCGGCGTTGGCTCAGTTGGGGCTGTTTTCATTTGTCGGCTTGCTGGCCGGCGCGCTCGTCACGCGATGGGTGTTGCCGAACTGTGTGCCGAACGGATTTGTCCCGCGAGAGATCCGATCGAGCCTGGTCGCCGGCGTCGAGACGTTACCCAAGGGCCGTTGGTTCGTTCCGGTTGTAGCCGTTCTTGCCACGGTCACGCTGATATGGTCTGATACGCCTCTCTGGCAGGAGGATTTGGGCAGCCTGAGCCCGCTGGCGGAGGAGAAAAAACAGCTGGATCAGAAGCTGCGGCAAGAATTGGGCGCACCAGACGTGCGGGACTTGCTCGTGATCGGCGGGGCCTCTGAAGAGGAGGTGTTGCAGCGAACTGAACGGATGCAATCTCGACTCGATCAATTGCGCGAGGAGCAGGCGCTGACCGGATTCGACATCGTCACGCGCTATGTTCCAAGCCGCCGGCTGCAACAGGAACGGCGGCAGGCCTTGCCTGAGCGGGCGAGCTTGGAGCGGAACCTCACGGCGGCTCAACAGGGCCTGCCGTTCGCGGCCGGTGTGTTCGCCCCCTTTCTCGATGCGGTCGAGACAGCCAGGCGTGAGCCATTGGTCGATCGACAGACGTTTGCGGGAACGATGCTCGGGATGAAATTGGAATCGCTGTTGGTTGCCCAGGCCGATCAGTGGATAGCGGTGGTGCCGCTGCGTGGGGTGGCCGATCGGGATCAGTTGGCGGGGACAGCGGCAGGCTGGGGCGAGCCGGAAGTGGCCTATGTGGATCTTAAGACAGAGTCGAATCGACTGATGGCCGCCTATCGGTACCGCACCTTGCAGCTCTTGGGTTGGGGGATCCTGGCGATCGCGGCGATCCTTGCCGTTTCGCTCCGCTCCGTCAAGGCGCTGTGGCCGGTTCTGGCTCCTGTTCTCTGCTCGTTGCTCGTGGTGACGGCGATCTTGAAGGTTTCCGGCGAGTCGCTCTCCCTCTTCCACGTTGCAACGTTCTTGCTCGTCATCGGGCTGGGGCTCGACTATGCGTTGTTTTTCAATCGACCAGATGAAGTCGGCGACGATCGGGCAAGAACGAGATGTGGGTTACTCGTCTGCAGCACCACGACGATCCTCGTGTTCGGTGTTCTGGCATTCTCGACGATTCCTGTGCTGCATGCGATCGGCGTGACAGCCGCGATCGGATCGTTCTGTTGTCTTCTCTTTGCAGGCTTCTTGGCCAAGCAGGAGGTAACTAGTGCCTAAGCCCACTCCCATGGTGCCCTTGACGCTGTCGGCCTATACGCTGGTGACGGCGAACGGTCGGGGTGTCGGACCGGTTTTGCAGGCACTCCGTGAGCGGCGATCGGGCCTGAAGCCCTGCGACTTTGAAGATGTCACGCTCAAGACCTATATCGGCCGGGTCGAGGGGCTGGAAGATTTTTCGCTCGACCATGGGTTTGAACCGTTCGATTGCCGGAACAACCGCCTGGCGTGGCTCGGACTCCAACAGGATGGGTTCATGGTCGCCGTCGCGGAAGCCAAGCAACGATATGGCGCTTCTCGTATCGCGGTCGTCATGGGAACCAGCACGTCCGGCATCCTGGACACGGAACATGCCTATCACGCCCGCGATCCTGAAACCGGTGCGCTGCCTGCCTGGTACACGACGCGCTATCGGTACACCCACAATATGTATTCGTTGAGCCATTTCGTTCGAACCTATCTCGGCCTGCAAGGACCGGCGATGGTGATTTCGACGGCCTGTTCGTCGAGCGCCAAGGTGTTTGCGACGGCCGCGCGACTATTGCAGGCCGGACTCTGCGATGCGGCGATCGTGGGCGGGGTCGACAGCTTGTGTCTCACGACGCTGTACGGATTTTCTTCGCTGCAGTTGCTCTCGACCAGCCCCTGCCGGCCCTGCGACGAAGATCGTGACGGGCTCTCGCTGGGGGAGGCGGCTGGATTTGCCTTGCTGGAATCCAGCGAACGAGTCCGTCGGCGCGGGGCTGTGGCCCTGTTGGGATACGGCGAAAGCACGGATGGCTACCACATGTCGCATCCGCATCCGGAAGGCGCCGGCGCGATCCGCGCGATCCGCGAGTCGTTGAACCGGGCCGGGCTCAGGCCGGAGGATATCGAGTACATCAATCTCCATGGCACTGCGACCAAGGCCAACGATTCCGTCGAGGACAAGGCGGTCTACAGTATCTTTGGCGCCAGACCGGCCTGCAGTTCGACAAAAGGATTGACCGGGCATACGCTCGGTGCCGCCGGCATTACGGAAGCGGTCATTTCGGCGCTCTGTCTCACGCACGGGTTGATCCCCGGCACGCTCAACTGCGCGCGCGTCGATCGATCGTTGAAAAGCCGGATACTGCGCGAACACCAAACCGGGTCCTTGTCGCGTGTCGTGAGTAATATTTTCGGCTTCGGAGGCAACAACTGTAGCCTCGTCTTGGGGAAGTTATGATGCAGGCTTCTGTGCTCGGCATCGGGCTGTTGGTTCCTGGGATGATCGGATGGAACCAGGGCCGAGCGGTGTTGTCAGGCGCTCACATCTACGATCCTTCTGTCGTCCCTGAACCAGAGGCTACACTGCTCCCGCCGAACGAACGGCGGCGGAGCAGCGACTGCGTCCGCTGGGCCGTGCAAGTGGCGCAGGAAGCCATCCTGCAATCGGGTCTGGATCCGCGCGACGTGGCGACCGTCTTCGCCTCATCAGGCGGAGAAATGGGCGTGCTCGACAAGCTCTGTCGAGCTCTGGCGACATCCGAACGCGTGATTTCACCGACGTTGTTCCATCAGTCCGTCCACAATACGGCCGCCGGCTATTGGGGGATTGCCACGACCTGCCAGCAGTCATCCACGGCCTTGTCCTGTTATGACGACTCCTTCGCAGCCGGCTTGCTGGAAGCGTTGACGGTTGTCTGTGTGGAAGAACAACCGGTGTTGCTCGTCGCGTATGATTTGCCTGCGCCCCAACCGCTGTTCGAAGCGAGGCCTCTCGTTGCCGGGTTCGCTGCGGCGCTGGTGCTGGTTCCCGCTGCGGATCAGGCGATCGCATCGTTCCACTGGCGGCTCGAGGAGCGGGGAAATTCCGAGGCGGCGACCTCGATCCATCCATTGCTGGAATCGTTGTGTATCGGCAATCCAGCCGGCCGCGCTCTTCCATTGCTGGAGGCCGTTGCGAATGGCGGGCAGCGGACCGTTCGGTTTACTCTGCTTGAGGAGCAACAGATTTCCGTGGATGTTGGCCCATGCCGCCGCTGACAAAAGCCGAGGTCAATCGGTTCTTGCCCCATGCCGGCTCCATGTGTTTGATCGACGAAGTGACCGAGTGGGACAGGTCAACGATCGTGTGCCGTGCGGCCTCGCATCGTGATCCGGGAAACCCCTTGCGGCGGGATGATCGATTGGGAGTCGTGGCGGCGTTAGAATATGCAGCACAGGCGATGGGTGTGCACGCCGGTCTGGTGGCTGGTGAGCGATCGGCAGATGACAGGATCGGCTATGTGGGGGCGGTGCGGGATGTGACACTCCATGTCGAGCGGCTCGATGATCTTCCGAATGGGTTAGCGATCGAGGCGACCCGTCTGGTCGAAGGGAGCGACAGTTTCATGTACCGGTTTGCCGTCACGTCTGGATTACAAGCTGTGATCTCGGGGCGCGCGTCGATTTTTCTGAAGCAGGCTGCGAACTGACGATGAAGCGAGCACTGGTTACCGGCGGAAGTGGTGCGATCGGTGCGGCGATCTGTGCCAGATTGGGCGCAGACGGCCATGCTGTGATCGTGCATGCGCATCAACATGTGGCGTCCGCTCAACAAGTAGTGGACAAGATCAAGGCTGGTGGAGGCAGGGCCACCCTGGCGACGTTCGATATCACGGACGGGGAGGCCACCAAGCGGGCGCTTGAATCGTTGCTCAAAGACGGACCGATTCAAGTCGTAGTCAACAATGCCGGTCTGCACGACGATGCGCCGATGGCCGGCATGACTCCCGACCAATGGAGGCGAGTGATCGACCTCTCGCTCAACGGGTTCTTCAACGTCACCCAACCGCTGCTCTTGCCGATGATCGGAACCAGGTGGGGGCGTATTGTCTCGATCTCATCGTTGGCGGGTGTGGCCGGAAACCGTGGCCAGACCAACTATGCAGCAGCCAAGGCCGGGCTGCATGGAGCAAGCAAATCTCTGGCGATCGAGCTGGCATCCCGTGGCATTACGGTGAACGTGGTGGCGCCAGGCCTGATCGAATCTTCCGCGACCAGGCAGGCGTTCAAGCCGGAGCAGATCGAGACGATCGTGCCGATGAAACGAGTCGGGACGCCGGAAGAAGTCGCGGCGTTGGTTTCCTTCCTCGTATCCGATCAGGCCGGATACATCACCGGACAAGTGGTCGGCATCAACGGAGGCATGGCATAAGCGACCTTTCGACAAACTCAGGGCAGGCGTGAGGTGTCAGACGTGAAGCGCGAGGAGCCGGCTGGAACAGAGAAGATGAGCGAGGCGGCAGACAAATACTGGGTCGTAATCCCTGCTTATAACGAAGCGGCTACGGTGCGCGATGTTGCTATGCGAGCCAGACAACAATGTCGTCATGTCGTCGTGGTGGATGATGGATCCATCGACGGGACCGCTCAGGCACTCGCCGGCCTCGACGTGACCGTCATCCGCAATGAAGAAAATCTTGGGAAGGCAGGCAGCCTGGTTCGAGGCTTTGACCATGCGCTGGGCCACGGTGCGCTCGGAGTTATTACCCTCGATGCGGATGGCCAGCATGCGCCGGAGGAGATTCCATCATTTCTGAAAGGGGCCATGAACGATCCAGTAGCGTTTCAAATTGGCGCGCGGCGACGCGATCTTCGAAAAACCTCATTCTGGCGCTACGGGGCCAATCGCGTCGCAGACTTTTGGATTTCATGGGCAGCTGGGCAGCAGATCGAAGACACACAGTCAGGATTTCGGTTGTATCCGGCGTCTTTCTTGCGGAGCCTGCGCCTTCGACAGGGGAGGGAACGCAGCTTCGTTTTTGAAAGCGAAGTCCTGATCGAAGCAGGCCGCAGAGGCCTGCGCATTGAGATGATCGAGGTCGGAGTGATGCCTCGGGTTGGCCCAAGACCAAGTCACTTTCGTCCGGTGTTCGATATCGCAAAGATCACGCTGATGGTGGGAGGAAAACTTCTCTCACGAGGGATGTATCCCGCTGGGCTTTACCAGGTGCTGGCAAGACCAAGGCGATATCAGAATAGTGTGAAGGGGAAGGAGTCGCTTACGGCTCAGCGGCAATGAATTGAGTAGTATGAAAGAGATGAGGTTGTTGGAATTCGCACGAAGAAGGTTCTGAGAAAGGCTGAGGCCTGACACTCCATCAGGCCTCAGCGAGAACGAGTCGAATTACATTCCTGCTGCAGCGAGCCGGCCCTTGATGGCATTGTCCAGGTTTTTGATCCAGCCGCTATAGGCCTCATGTATAGTCTGCTTTTCAGCGTTGTAGTTCAGATTGACGCTGTCCTTATACGTGAGATTGTATGTCTTGGTCGTGTAGGTAATATCGACGATGGCCGTATGGCTTCTAGCATTCTGAGTGGCAATGATATGCCCCGGTTTGTCCACGGCCATGATCCATTTGAGCCCAATCCCCGCGTCCATGATCGCTTTCCCAACCTGCTCGAGTGTGAGCTCTTTTCCTGTCGAAGAAGAAACCGGGGCATCTTTCACGTTGGTGATGGGCCCGGCACCGCGACATCCTACGACGGCAACAAGTAGCGCACACGCGAGAATCAATCCTGAGCGCATCCGATTCATGGGCTGAACCTCCTTGTGATTAGGCACGGTCGGACTGATACCCGACCGCTCGCAATCTGACGGGCTGCTTCAAGTCAAGCGACCGAGGCGCAGCCTCCACCATCGGGATAGGAGCATACCCCAATTCAAGAACGGAGTCGATGAGGGATTCGACCAATCCCAGGTTCTCAGGACGCATACCCCATTGGTTCCATTTCGACATTGCCCGAGGGAAAATCTGATCCCTGGCAAAAAGAAATTCCGAAGGATGGCAGTAGAACACCAAGTGCTGCGAGCGTCGGCCAATCCAGTCGATCATTCGCTTGAGTGTCGAAAGGCCAAGGACACGTAGGCTGGCCAAATTGACCGGAAACAAACAGGCCGATGGAGGAATCTCGAGAATGCCGCTTCCTCCAGGAAGATGGAGCTGCTGCCAGGAGGGATTGTAGGGTTCCAGCGGCGCCCAAAAATATTCGGTGTAATGCACCCGGCCAAAGCCCATGTCGAATCGCCTGGCCGGGACGGATGAGTCGTACTGATAGCCTTCGTCTTTCAGGGCTCGCAGCGTCGCATTGCCGATGCGGAGATTTGGAGCACGGAAGATGACCGGTCGCACTCCCGACGCCTGTTCAACGGCATCTGTCGCGCGACGGATCCAGATCCGCTGCTGTTCGTAGCTGGCCAGGCGAAAGTCCTCATCTTCTTCGAGCCCACCATGTGCCCAGCCATGGGTGCCAAGCTCATGTCCCTGGTCTCGGCAGGCCTTGACCAGTTCCGGATAGGTCTCTGCGAATCGACCAGCGAAGAACACGGTGCCCGTGATGTTGTATCGCGCACAACAGGCGAGCAGAGCTTCAAGGCCGCGATGGGACCCAGGCACCCAATCGCAATCGATCGTGAAGTAAAACCGCTGGTCCGGTTTCTTGCTTCGGCCGTGGCCGTTCACAAGCGAGAGTCCGTGGTGATGGCCATTGGCATCGCTCGCACTCATCGACGGCGACCTCCGAGGCTGCCATGACGATGGGATCGGCCTGCTTGTCGGTTGTCGTGGGGAGACATGGATGAGGTCAGTCGATCGTCATGAGCCCTTCTATTTCCACCAAGAGTTCTCGGCGACAAAGGTCACCGTGGAGATAGATGGTCTGGTTCGAGGCAAAGAGTGGATCGTGAAGCGCCTGTTGAATGGCCGGCAGATGTTCCGGCTCTCTGACATAGACCTTGTAGTAGCCGCGCCACGGCTCGTCGGCGATGGCTGTTTCCGATGTTCCCTCTACCTGGCCGATCAAGGCGCGAATATTGTCCACCGTCTCCTGGGCCTGTGCCTGCGGTTGGCCGGGATGTTGGCTTTGATGTCCGACGACGCTGGCTGTGCCGGCCAAGAGCAATTGGGGACTCATCTCGAACCGGCACAACGTCGCGCGGGCGAACGAGGGGCTGCAGGGTCCATACTGTTCAGGATATTCGTAGGCGTGGACCTGCCGCGGATTACCGAGATGCGTGGCCGGTCGTGTGCCGGCGAGGACATGAATCTGTAGCGGGCCTGACTTGGTACCCACAGCCGTTCCCGCCGGGACGGTGGCAGGAAACCCGGCCAGTTGATCTGCCAGGGCCTGGTGGCGGCCCACGCAGAACTGGCGATACCGCTCAAGCCCCTGCTCCTGCTCGTTGATGGCGGGGAAATAGTTCCAGATCCGCCAGAGGTGAAGAAAACCGCGTCTCCGCATCTCATCGAGCAGTCTACGGTAGGCCTGCTCCGTGGCCTGTCGAAGACCCATGGTCGGGCTTTCTTCCACGTGCATCGCTCCGAAGCAGACGTCGGAATTCATGGCGGCCCGGAAATCTCCATTGCGGTGAACCGTGACCGGTTGGTCGCAGCTCCACACTTCGACGGTCTGTCGTCCGCCTAACTGCGGGAGATCAAGGGTGATAATGGGGCAGGGTGCTGAGATCCGAACAGAAATCCCGAATGAGACAATTGCCAGCGGATGCTCAGTCGATGTTGAAAGCCAGCGTGGTAGATCGGAGGCCTCGACGTAATTTGTGCGCACGAGCCCGCCCACTTCGAGAACTCGCTGGGGTCGGCTCGGGGTACGTGGTGCGTACTGTCCCATCTGGTTGTCGTGGCCTCTAGCTCACCGCGCCGGCCTGGTTGATCGCGTAATCTTTCACCTCGGTCACGGTCAGGTTTGTCCCCCGTTTTCTCCGTCGGGCGACCGCCCAATTTTCTTTCCAATTCAACAGGAAAACGGCGTAGTACACAACCTTAAACAGAAAGAGCGGAACGCGGGCTTTCGATTGCGAGAACACGTCTCCGGCCAGCAGAGAGAGCACCGCCCGTTCGATCTTCGGCGGGCGACTGGTCGACACAAACAGCTGCTGGAAGGCCGGTTGGTTGAATCGATGGATGAACCAGGAAAACGTCCCGATGCCTCGGCGGACGACGCGCTCGAATTCCGCAAGGTGATCGGCGTACTCGGGCGCATGGCGGAGTGAGGCGTCAACAACTTTGGCACCCAGAAAGGCACTGTTCAACGCGAGATGGACGCCGCTGGAAAAGACCGGATCGATGAAGGCAAAGGCGTCTCCGATCATCAGATATCCTTCGCCTGACATCGTGTCTCGTCGATAGGAGAAATTCGCAGCGGCGTAGGGAGGGGTCAAGGGCTTGGCCCGCTCCATGCGTTTGGCGAGCGGTGGTGATTGCTTGAGCGTGTTTAACAGAAATTGATCCAGCGGAACCGTTCGGGACTTGATGTAGTCAGGGTGGCAGACGACGCCGACGCTCATCGTGCCGTCTTTGAAGGGAATGAACCAGCACCAACCATCGTCCAGCCAGCCGGCGGTGATGTTGCCCTCGTCTTTACCCGGCAGTCTGGTCACGCCTTCAAAATGGCCGAAGACCGCTGCGCTCCCGTGTTGCTTGCTCCGATGTTTTCCACCGAACTGTCCAGACAGGAACGTATCGCGTCCGCTGGCATCCACAACGAATCGCGCTTTCCAGTCGTGCAATCGACCGTCGCGATCCTGTGAATGAACGAGTGACGGTTGGCCAGGTCGAAACTCGACACGCAACGCCTGAACCCCTTCGTGGAAATGCGCGCCCTTCGCCATGGCATTGTTGGCCAGAATAGCATCGAACTCGGATCGTTTGACCTCGAAGGCATAGGGCTGAGACTCGTCGAAGGCCTTGGCAAAATAGAACATCTGCGAACGGCCGAATCGATGGGACACCATCTCGGCACCGTACTTGACGATGCCGATCTTTTCGACGTCGGCGAGCACCCCCAACTTGCTTAGCATCGGGAGAGATTGGGGGAGCAAGGATTCCCCAATATGGAAACGGGGATGGGAGTCTTTTTCTAAGACATGGACATTCCAGCCTTGTTGTGCCAGCAGGGCGGAGATCGTCGACCCGGCGGGACCGCCCCCCACAACGAGGACATCGCAGGTCGTACGGGAAGTTTGTTCTTGCTGCTTAGGTAGTTCGGCAATAGGCATCGGCGACTCAGATTCGATTGGCGCGGAGTATACCCAAGATACAGAGTTGTTGCTAGGTCATGCATTGCAGAGCCAGGGATAGCGCATGGCGTTTATTGCCCTTCTGTATCCGCTATGCTACGCTCCCGCTCCCAAGGGATTCCTAACCACCAACCCAATGATCCGGGAGGGAGCATGAGATGCACATCTGGGCTCTTGGGCGCACTATTGATGCTTGTCTTGGCGGCGTGTACCTCAACGCAAGTACGGTTTCCTTCCGCAGCGGTCGGCCCCAATGAGAAGGCGTTAGGCCACACGGAAGGTAGCAGCGTTGGTATCATGCTGTTTCAGTTTATTCCAATAAACCAAAATACTCGGTTCGAAAATGCATACGCCGAAGCGGTTCAAAGCGCTGGTGGGAACAGGCTCACCGATATCGTCATTTCTGAGCAATGGTTTTGGGCCTGGGTTCTCAATGGATATATCTTCAAAGTGGAGGGTACCGCGGTCGCGAATAAATAACGAGAACTCAAACGTCTGAGTATTGGGAGGTCAGATGAAAATCATACTCGCGATTCTTAGCGTGACCTTAATGTTGTCCATGGCTGCGTGTCATTCCACGCAATTGCGCATCCCTACAGATCCAGTGGGAGCGACTGAAAGATCAACGGGGATTGCAGATGGTACTAGTACTGGATTCATGTTGTTTGGATTTATCCCCATCAAGCAGAACGATCGCTTTCAGGCGGCCTACAATGCAGCATTGATAAAGTCAGGTGGCTCAAGGCTTACGGATATGACGGTTTCTGAGAAGTGGTTCTGGACCCCAGTTGGCGGCGGGTTCATTTTTAGAGTGCAAGGGACGGGAGTGGCAAACAAGTAGGAGTGTAGAACCATTTCTCGGGAGCGATGCCTCGTCGAGTCTCGTTCCCTTGGAGCTGGAGCTGAATTGCGTCCAGGTAAGTTGTACCTCCAGTCGTTCATGAGTCGCCAACGCATGCGTTGAGCCACAATTGCTATCGGATGCCACAATGATGCACTTGGCTATGAAAAGACTTGTGGTGGTTGCTCTATTCGCGTTGAATGCGAGTGTTGGACATGCACAGGAAACAGGCGACGCAGCACCTCAGGACCCGCCCCCATCGCGGTTGAAACAGAAAGTCGATCTCCTCCTCAGCGGCCATATCATCGGCCTGTTTCCGCAAGACAAAGACCTGTCGGTCGGCGGCAATCGGATTCCCAATACGGATGTAAGGGGCACGATCGGTGCCGGCGTGAAATTTGATGCCTACCCCTGGTTCACGAAGAAAATCGTCGGCATGGAAATCGAAGTGTTCGGCCTTGGCGGCAGCGTCAAAGCCCCGCGGACAACGAGCGGATCTGGCACGACTCAGGCCCAGGGGAGCCTCATCGCGATCAGCACAATGTACAACCTGATGCTCCGTTATCCAAGCGACGTCGTCCAACCCTACATCGGCATCGGGGCCGGCACCTCGACTGGGATTCTCCACAACGTCAACATTCAGAGCGGCAACATCGGGCTCACGGGCAGTTCCGGTGATTGGGCCTTCGCCTATCAGTTCTTGGGCGGAGTCCGAGCCTTCGTTACGAAGAAACTGTTTCTCTTCGGCGAGTACAAGTATTACGTGACCAAGTACAGCTGGGATACCGAGGGTGCCGGGAATCCGAAGGTCAAGCTCGATTTCCAAACCCACCTGGTCTCCGGCGGCCTCGGATGGTCGTTCTAAGTCTCCTCCGCGAAAGGGCCGGATCAGTATGGGGAGCTTCGAGGGCGTGAGGGCCTTGAACGTGCTACTGCAGCATCGGCTCCAGTGCGCTACGGGGAAGGGCCGCGCTGCCGACGCCGAGGACTTCCGCGGTCTCGACGCTGACGACGGCGGAATTCATCTCAATGGTGGAGGGGCCAAGAGCGACATAGGACGTCGTGACGACGGCTTCCGTCCCGAGCAGTTTGCCGAGGCGTGCAACGCTGTTTTCGTCGAACGGTCCAGAATAACTCAGCGCGATCTCGTTGGTCACGGCTGCGAGCCGTGACCGCTCGACGATTCTGGCCGCCTTCTCTTCATGCAACGTGGCGGTCAGTTTTTCCGTGAGATAGGTCCCCAGCGTTCGGCCGTCCTTGCCCGACAGGTCTTGGACCGGTAGCACGGCGATACGCGCAATGCCGCGTTCCTTGATGCTGGCGGAAAGCCGCCTAGCCAGGGCCTTCACCTCCTGGAGCACAGACAGCGCCTCCGGCGGAATGGTTTCTCCCACCTCGGGGGGAAGCGGCGTGGCTCCCTCCTCGAGAGATGGTTCTCCAGCTTGAGACGGGCCGTCCGGCGGCAGCACCGCTGCCTGAAGGCCTAGATGGTAACCGGAGATGCCCAGCACCCTCCGGTCTTGTCCGTAGAGGATCTTCGTCTCTTCTTCACTGCCCTCCATGAATTCTCTCAGGCTATAGATCGGTTCCCCCAGCAGCCCGGCGATGGAGAGGTACGCATACAGGTAGACCCGCGCGCGCTCCGGGTCCGGCGCGTTTCCCATTTCGTAGCGATAGGTCTTTTCCTCTGTTCCATCCGGCAGTCGCCGGCTGGCAATGGGAGCGCCGAACTCCTGCTCGACAGTCTCCCGGGCGGCGCCGATGGCGATCTTGTCGAACTGCGGCTCGGGATGCCCGTGATCGGCCATCATCATGGCACATCCCGAAGAGAGGAACGCCAGGCAGAGGCCGCTGGCTGAGATGAGGCGAGGACGCAACGGTAACCAGTTCTGATCGGTCTGCCGTCGGCCTGTCATGGGGAGCCTCCTCGGTGACGAGAGGCCTATCGTAACAAGCGGGGCGAGCTTCCGTAAAGGATGGGGCGCATTGCACTACAACCCGTTCACCGTTATAAACGGCAGATGACCCCTCGAGGGAACCATGGGCCTGCTTGACCAGTTGTTCGTCTACCACCCCGATCCCTGGCAGGACCGAGATTGGCGGGCCGCCAGCGGGTTGCCGCTGGAAGACGTGTGGTTCCAGGCCGGGGACGGGGCGCGCCTCTTCGGCTGGTATGTCGAGGGGGATGCCGACCGTCCGGTCATCTTGTGGTGCCACGGAAATGCCGGGAACATCGTCAATCGGCTGGAAAACCTCCGGTACCTCCACGGGCAAGGGCTTTCGGTCTTCCTGTTCGATTACCGCGGCTACGGGAGGAGCCAGTCCCTGCGTCCCAGCGAGGCGGGCCTCTACCAGGATGCCCTCGGGGCCTATGACTATCTGACCCGTCGGCGGATGATCCGGCCCGAACGACTGGTGATCTTCGGACGGTCGTTGGGAGGAGCGGTGGCGGCAGAACTGGCGGCGCAGAAGCCGGCGGCTGGGCTCATCTTGGAATCGGCCTTTCCCTCGATCGAATCGGTCGCCAAGTTTCACTACGGCGGCTTGCCGCTGCATTGGCTGCTCGGGGCGGAATTTCGCCTGATCGACCGGCTCCCGCTGCTGTCGTTGCCGAAACTGATGATTCACGGCGATCGCGACCAACTCATTCCCCTCGAACTGGGCCGCCAGGTGTTCGAGACGGCACGGGCGCCGAAATCCCTCTATGTGATTCCCGGCGCGGATCACAACGACACCTACCACGTCGGCGGTGCGGCCTATTTCCGGCGGTTCGCCGACTTCGCCGGCTCGGTTCTCCGCGCGTGATCCCAAAAAAATCGTTTGGCGGTTGCGGGATCTTTTGGTACAGTGCGCGGCGACGCGCGCCAGACCGGGCGGCGCGCCGGGGCCCTTGTCGTGAGGCGGAGCGGATCAGGAGGTATGGCGTGAACAAGATGTGGCGACAAGCGGTCGGAGCGATCGTCGGTTTCACGGCGCTCTGGTCCGTCGGGTGCGCCGGCACACCGGTCCTGTCCAACTCGGCCGGTCCGAGCACCACCGAATCCCCGGTCGCAACTCCACAACGGCCGGTTCAAGTGGCCGATGCAACCGGCGCGGCCCTGACCGATGTTCCGGCGCTCCCTGCACAGGCGGCTCCGGTTGAATCCCAGCCGGAGGAGCCCTACGATCCCTTTGCTAAACCTGACGAAGCCGTCGGTGAAGAATACGATCCCTGGGAATCCCTCAATACCAAGACGTTCGAGTTCAATCGGCAACTCGACCGCTTCGTGTTGAAGCCGGTGGCGAAGGGTTACAATTTCATCACGCCTGACCTCGTGCAAGTCGGCATCAGCAACATGTTCTACAATATCCGCTTCGCTCCCCGGTTTCTGAACAACCTCTTTCAAGGCAAGATCAAAGGGGCCGGCATCGAAGTGGGCCGCTTCCTCATCAACAGCACCGCCGGCATCGCCGGTTTCTTCGATCTCGCCACGGAAGCCAACCTCGTCACCCCCGAAGAAGATCTGGGTCAGACGTTAGGTTTCTATGGGGTCAAACCCGGACCTTATTTGGTGATTCCCTTGCTGCCCCCCTTCACCGTGCGGGACTTCTTCGGGTACGTGGGGGATATCGGTCTCAATCCGGTGAACTGGCTTGTGGCGCCGATTATCGAAGTCGACGGGGTTCCCTCGGTCATCGCCCATAAAAACCGCGTCACCACCAGCATCGTACAGGTCGGCGCCCGCGTCGGCGAGATCGTCAACGAACGGTCCCGCAATCTTGAAAAGTTCCAAGGGGTCGAAGAAGCTACGCTCGACCTCTACACCGCCGTCCGCAACGCCTATCTCCAAAAACGCGCCAAAGCTGTTCGCGAATAAACGCCATCTCCGGATGGACATGGCCTCGAGGTCGCCCGCCTGTGGGGTGAGCGACCCTTGTGTTGCCTCCGGCGCACCTCACAACTCGTCTCAAGCTCCTCCAAGAAGCAACCGATAACGTGGATGGCCGGAACGGCCTTCCCATGCCTGGATCACGGCGACTCGATGGTCGCATTGGAGGAATTTGTCCACATGACAACAGAGGAACCGTCAGGCCATGGCGACACGCTCATCGACAATACGTCGTTGGCTCGCTTGCGGGTTCTGGATCGCCCCGGGCGTCCGAGTGTGTTCGCCAAAGTGGTGAACCAATACTTGGAGTCGGCGCAGCAGACGGTGGAACAACTTCGCGAAGCGCTTCGGCGCAGCGATGCCGCTCTGCTCCGGGCGACGGCCCATCGACTCAAGTCGAGCAGTGCCCAGTTGGGCGCCCTCACGGTCGCGGCACGTTGCCAGGAGCTGGAGTCGATGGGGCAGGCGTGCAGGGTGGAAGGTGCGCAGGAAGTCTTTGCTCGGCTGGAAACGGACTATCGACAGGTCGCGGATCGGCTCAAGGCAGAGCTGGCCAGCATTACGGGAGGCTCGCGATGAAACTCACGACGTTCGTAGACGGCCAATCGGGGATGGATCAGATACCGCCGTCCTCCTCGCTGGATGCTCATCGGCGACTGGTTGTGATGTTCGGGGCTGCCGAATTGGTGGACCATCCAGAGCCGATTCGGCGGCTGGCGAAGCTGTTTCCCGGCGCGTCTTTCATCGGTTGCTCGACCTCGGGGGAGATTTTCGGCACGCAGATCATGGATGGCACGTTAGTCGTCGCGGTGGCCGATTTTTCGCATACGCTCGTCAAGGCCGCCTCGGCGCCGGTGACGTCGGCCGATGATTCCGTCGATGCCGGTGCAGCGATCGGTCGATCGTTACTGGGCCCTGATCTTCGCAGCGTGTTGGTCCTGTCGGACGGTCTCCATGTCAACGGCAGCGAACTGATTCGCGGGCTGAATTCGGTATTGCCGGAATCGGTGATCGTCACGGGCGGGTTGGCGGGAGACGGAGACCGGTTTCAGCGGACCTGGGTGGTGAAGGATGGAACTCCGCAAGCAAAATTTGTGACGGCGGTGGGATTCTATGGAGACCGCGTCTTGATCGGACATGGGTCGAAGGGCGGGTGGGATCAATTCGGTCCGGAACGGGTCGTGACGAAGTCGAAAGGCAACGTGGTCTATGAATTGGACCACAAACCCGCGCTTGAATTGTACAAGAGCTATCTCGGTGAGCGGGCCGCTGGGCTGCCGGCCACGGGCCTGCTCTTTCCGCTCTCCGTCCGAGTCGGGGCGTCCTCCGACAAACGATTGGTCAGGACGATTCTTGCGATAGATGAAGCCTCGCAGTCGTTGACCTTTGCCGGGGACGTGCCGCAAGGCGCGTACGCGCAGTTGATGCATGCCAATTTCGACCGGCTCATCCAGGGGGCTTCGGATGCAGGATCCACCATCTGCGCGGGGCGGTTCGGGGCGGCGGGGGACGTGTTGGCGATCGCCATCAGTTGCGTGGGGCGCCGGCTCGTGTTGGGAGAACGGACGGAGGAAGAAATCGAAGCGACGGTGGACGTGCTGCCGCCGCGGACGAAACAGATCGGCTTTTACTCGTATGGCGAACTGTCGCCCTACGCGAGCGGTCGCTGTGATCTGCACAACCAGACCATGACGCTCACGACGATTTCAGAGGCTTGAGACGCCCGTGCATTCGCTGCTCGCTCGACAGCTGAAACGCCTTGGGTTGAGTCCGCTGACGCCGCCGGCCAGTCTCGAGGTCTGGCAACAGGCATTGGTGCGGATCAGCCGGGCCTATGAAGATGCCGACAGCGGGCGTGCGCTGCTGGAGCGTTCGCTGGCGTTGATGTCCGGCGAGATGCACAGTCTTCATGAACGGTTGCAGGCCTCGCATGATGAGCGGCTTCAGCGGCAGCAAGCAGCCATTCTGAAACTCAGCAAGAGTGCGACGCTCCATGCCGGAGATCTGGCCCCGGCGCTGCGAGAGATCACGGAGGCGGCTTCCGAAACGCTGGGCGTGGCCCGAGCCAGCGTCTGGCTCTTCGATTGGGAGACGTCGGTCCTCCGTTGCTTGGATCTCTGCGGAGGTGAGAAGCGGGAGCATTCCTCGGGGGTCGAGTTGCCATTGGCCGCTTTTCCCGAATACTTCCGGGCGGTGAAAACGGAGCAAGTCATCGCCGCCGACGATGCGCGTCGGGATCCGCGCACGAGAGAATTCACCGACCCGTACCTGGTGCCGCTCGGCATTACCGCTATGCTGGATGTGCCGATCCGCCGGCAGGGCACCATGGTAGGGGTCGTCTGTTGCGAGCACATCGGGCCGACCCGACGATGGACGGTCGAAGAAGTGGCGTTCTGCACGTCGATTGCTGCGGTGGCATCCTTGGCGTTCGACGCCGAAGAGCGGCGGCGGCTTCAGGAAGAAACCCTGCGTTCCAACCGGTTCCTCGATTCCGTCATCGAAAATCTTCCGATCATGGTCTTTGTCAAGGATGCCGAACGGCTGAGTTTCGTGCGCTGGAACAAACATGCCGAGGATCTCGTCGGCCTGTCCCGCCACGAAGTCGTCGGCAAGACCGACTACGATTTCTTTCCCGAACAGGAAGCGCAGGGGTTTGTCGCAAAAGACCGCGAGGTGCTCGACGGTGGCATTCTGAGGGATGTGCCCGAAGAACGGATCGAGACGCGCGGGAACGGGTCGCGGATCCTGCATACCAGGAAAGTCCCGATCCTGAATCAGGCCGGCCGACCCGAGTATCTTTTGGGCATCTCCGAAGACATCACCGAGCGGAAGCGGGCCGAGGCGGACTTGCGGCGCGCCAAAGAAGCCGCGGAAGCCGCCAGCGTGGCCAAATCACAGTTCTTGGCGAATATGAGCCATGAAATCCGCACACCCTTGAACGGTGTGCTGGGGATGGCGGAGTTGCTGCAATCGACACCCTTGAACGACCGGCAACGACATTTAACCAATACCCTCTATCGGTCGGGCCGAACGCTCTTGGACATGATCAACGACGTGTTGGATTTCTCAAAGATGGAAGCCGGTAAACTCCGACTGGAGTCCATCCCGCTCTCGTTGCCGGCGATTGTGCAGGACGTCCTGACGCTCTGTACAACCGGTGCACAGACGAAGAACCTTCGGCTCGTCAGCACAATCGATCCACGGATTCCCTCGGTGCTTCGGGGCGATCCGGTGCGGCTTCGGCAGGTGCTGCTCAATCTGGTCAGTAATGCCGTCAAGTTTACGCCACAAGGAACGGTGTCCCTGTCTGCTGATCTGTTGGCGGAGGGTGGAGACCTGGTGGTGTTGCGGATACGGGTGACCGACAGCGGGATCGGGATTCCGCCGGAGGCCCAGGGGAAGATTTTCAACGCATTCGACCAAGCGGACGGATCGACGACGAGACAATACGGCGGTACCGGCCTGGGATTGGCGATTGTCCGGGAGTTGGTAACCTTGATGGAAGGCGAAGTCGGTGTGGACAGCAGGCCCGGCCAGGGCGCAACGTTTTGGGCGACGATGCGATTCCGGAAGGCCGATTCGAGAACGGAGCTGGGTGATTCCCGCCCCGTCGGTCACGTGCCGGCGCCCGGCCACCTCACGGAGATTACGGCGCCCGAGGCCCGCATCCTCCTGGCCGAGGACAACCCCGTTAACGTCGAAGTTGCGTCGGCCATGTTGGAGGCATTGGGGCATCAGGTTGAGGCTGTGTCGAACGGTGCCGAGGCGGTTGCGGCCGCGGCGGCCGGCACGTTCGATCTCATTCTCATGGATTGCCAGATGCCGGTGATGGACGGGCTTGAGGCTACGCGCCGGATCAGATCCTCCTGCAAAACGCAGCGTGGACGTGACCGACCGATCCCCGTCGTGGCGCTCACGGCCCACGCGATGAAGGGAGACCGTGAGCAGTGTGAGCGGGCCGGTATGGACGACTACGTGACGAAGCCGTTTACGCAGGAAGAGTTAGGCGCAGTGGTGGCGCGCTGGATGAGTCGAGACCACAAACGAGCCTGTGACGCTCACGAGGACGCAGCGTAGCGGAGACGGTCTTCGCCGCGCTGCCAGAGGCAGGAACGATGACGGCAACATCCCAAGCACCGGTTGTATTGGTGGCCGACGACGATCCCGTCATGCGGACGGTCACCGTCGAGGCGCTTGAACAAGCCGGATTCGCCGTGCACGAGGCGGAGACCGGACGGGCAGCGCTGGAGGTCTTCGAGCGTTGCCGTCCCGATCTCGTCCTGCTCGACGTGATGATGCCGGAAATGGACGGGTACGCAGCCTGTGCGGAGATCCGTGCGCGTCCGTCCGGAGAGCGGGTTCCCATCCTTATGATGACGGGACTTACCGACGATGGGTCGATCGGCAAGGCCTACGATGTCGGCGCGACCGATTTCGCGGTGAAGCCGATCAACCCGATCATCCTGGTCCAGCGGCTGCGTTACATGCTCCGGGGCAGCCAGATACTGAACGAGTTGGCGGCCACCCGCGACGCCGCGCTCGCGGCCGTCCGTACGAAGTCGGAGTTTCTCGCGACCATGAGCCATGAAATCCGAACGCCGTTGAACGCCGTGATCGGCATGGCCGGCTTGTTGGGCAGCATGCCGATGGGCGAGGAGCAGCGGGGCTATGTCGCCACCATCCATCAGTCGGGCGAAGCGCTGCTGGGAATCATCAACGAGATCCTGGACTTCTCCAAGATCGAATCGGGGACGCTCGCGCTGGAGCACATCGACTTCGACCTCCGCCCCGCCGTGGATAACGTCATCGAGTTGCTGGCCGAACGTGCGGCGGTCAAAGGGCTGGAACTGACCTATCTCGTGCGGTACGACGTGCCAGACGAATTTCGCGGAGACCCAGGCCGCCTGCGCCAAATTCTTTCCAACGTCGTCGGCAACGCCATCAAGTTCACCGAGGAGGGCGAGGTGGCCGTGCGGGTGGTGTTGGTCAAGGAAGATCAGGACTATGCGGCGGTCCGGTTCGAGGTCTCCGACACCGGCGTCGGCATCGCACCCGAAGGGCGGAGCCGGCTCTTTCAGTCCTTTTCCCAACTCGATGGATCGTTCTCCCGGAAGTTCGGCGGCACCGGGTTGGGTCTTGCCATTGCCAGGCAACTGACCGAGCACATGGGCGGGACGATCGAGGTGGAGAGCGAACTCGGGAAGGGGAGTACGTTCACGTTCACCGTTCGATTGGCACGTCGGTCGCCCAACCCATGGCCGACGATCGAGACCTCGCCGTCTCTGCAAGGTCGCCGCCTCCTGGTCGTCGATGACCATGCCACCGCGCGTACGATCGTGGCGCAGCATGCCGCGTCGTTGGGGATGGCGGTGGACTGCGTCGACCGGGGGGATCGCGGCCTGGAGTTGATGCGGGAAGCCGCCGCTGCCCGGCGGCCCTATGAACTCGTCCTCTTGGATCAACAGATGCCGGGACTGTCAGGCCTCGAGGTGGCACGGATGATCAAGCAGGATGCGCAGCTCGCGTCCGCCCGCACTCTGCTGTTGGTGACCGTCGGCCATCGTGGGGATGCCGAAGCCGCGCGGCAAGCAGGGATGTCGGGCTATCTGATGAAACCGGTTCGCCTGGCCCAGTTGCGTGATGGCCTGACGGCCGTCATGCGCACCGGCTCTGGAATGCCGGCCGCCACGGACAGGGCGAAGCCCGAGGGCGACAAGTCTTTTGTGACCAGCCACAGCCTTCGGGAGTCGCGCGCACGCGAGCAGCCGCGTGTCCTGGTGGTCGACGACAACGAGATCAACCAGCAGGTTGCCACGCGGATTCTCCAAAAACTCGGATGCCAAGCCGACGTGGCGAAGAGCGGATTCGAAGCCGTCGAAGCGATCCGGCACCGGGCCTACGCAGCCGTGCTCATGGATGCGGAAATGCCGGACATGGACGGCATGCAGGCGACGGAGGCGATCCGCCAGGAGGAACAGCAGAACCAGGCGGCTGGGCGTACCTGCATCGTGGCCGTGACGGCCAACGCGATGAAGGGGGATCGGGAGCGCTATCTGGCCGCCGGCATGGACGACTATCTGGCCAAGCCGTTGACGATCAAGCAGCTCGGCGAGCTGTTGGCACGATGGGTGCCGGACCTCAAGCCGTCGGGCCTGTCGGTGCGTTGACGAGGCAGCGTTACCGGGAGGCGATGACGCCCAACTCGCGACCGACCTTGGCAAACGCCTGTACGGCTTGCTCAAGCTGGGGCCTGGTGTGGGCGGCGGACATTTGCGTGCGGATACGAGCCTGGCCCTTGGGCACGACGGGGTAGCTGAACCCCACCACGTAGATCCCTTCCTTCAGCAGCCGATCGGCCATCGAGGTGGCCAGGGCTGCATCTCCCAGCATGACCGGAATGATCGGATGGTCGCCTGGTACCAAGCGGAAGCCCAACGACGTGAGTTGCGACCGAAAGAAGGCTGCGTTGTCGCGGAGCGTCGCTCGGAGGACGTCTCCTTGTTGGGTGAGTTGAATCGCGCGCAGGGCGGCTGCCGTCACTACCGGCGGCAAGGCGTTGGAAAAGAGATAGGGCCGCGAGCGCTGGCGCAACAACTCGACAATCTCCGCCCGCCCTGTCGTAAATCCGCCGGTCGCGCCGCCTAGCGACTTGCCCAAGGTGCTGGTGATCACGTCGACGCGATCCGCGACCCCACAATGGTCCGGCGTCCCTCGCCCTGCCCGCCCCAACACACCGGTGGCGTGGCTATCATCCACCATGACGAGGGCGTCGTACCGTTCCGCCAGCTCGACGATCCGATCCAGCTTGGCCCCATCGCCGTCCATCGAAAACACCCCGTCGGTTGCGATCATGCGGAGCCGGCAGCTGGCCGATTCCTTGAGCCGAAGCTCGAGTTCCGACATATCGGCATGGGCAAACCGCAGGCGCTTGGCCTTGCAGAGTCGAATCCCGTCGATCACGCTGGCGTGGTTCAGGGTATCGCTGATGACGGCATCCTGCTCGTCGAGCAGGACTTCGAAGAGTCCGCCGTTGGCGTCGAAGCACGAACTATAGAGAATCGTGTCGTCGGTGCCGAGAAACGCACTGATGGCCTGCTCCAACTGCTTGTGCAGGTCCTGCGTCCCGCAGATGAATCGGACGGAAGCCATCCCGTACCCGTGGAGTTTGAGTCCCTCGGCGGCAGCCCGGACAACTTCGGGGTGGTTGGCGAGGCCGAGATAGTTGTTGGCGCAGAGGTTCAGCACCGCGCCTTGCGCTACACGGATCTGAGATCCTTGCGGACCGAGCAGTTGCCGCTCGGTCTTGTAGAGTCCGGCGGCGCGGATCTCGGCCAACTGCTGCTCGATGATTTTCTTAAAGGAGCGATAGGCCATCTTCTTCGTGAGACGTGAAGCGTCAGGTGTGAGAGAGGCTTGGCTGAAGCGACAATTTCCTATCGACTTAAGCCCAACTCTTCCCTCACGGAACTAAGACTACTTTCCCGCATTGGCCGGATTTGATCAAGTCGAACCCGTCGGCAAAATCGGCCAGGGGGAAGGTATGGGTGACGATCGGCCTGATGTTCAGTCCGGCTTTGAACAGCCCCGCGAGGCGGTACCAGGTGCTGAAGAGTCGCCGTCCGGTAATGCCATAAACACGGACTCCTTTGAAGATGATTTCGTTCGCCAGATCGAAGGTAATCGGGCCGGCGGGAATGCCGAAGAGCGTCACGCGCCCGCCGTTCTTGACCGATCCGAAGGCCAGGTGCAGGGCTGCCGGATAGCCCGACATTTCCAGCGACGCATCCACGCCTTCCCCAGCGGTCACGTCCCGGATCGTCTGGGCCAGGCCGCCGGCCGATTCGGTCGAGGAGTTGAACACATGATCCGCCCCGACGCGTTTGGCCAAGTCCAGCCGATAGTCGCTGGCGTCCGTGGCGATAATGGTGGATGCCCCCGAGGTCCGCGCGATCGCGGCGGCAAACAGCCCGGTCGGCCCGCAGCCGGTGATGAGGACGGTGCGGCCGGTCACGCTCTCGGCCAGCGCGGCGTCGACCGCGTTGCCGAGGGGTTCCTGCAGACAGGCGAATTCCGGAGGAATGTCGCGCGACGTGGTCCACAACACGGTTTGGGGGAGGCGGACGTACTCGGCAAACGAACCGTCAAGATCGACGCCGAGAATCCGATAGTGTTTACAGACGTGCGCCTGGCCAGTTCGGCATTGGAAGCAGGTGCCGCAGGTAATATGCGATTCCGCTGCCACGTAGTCGCCCCGTCGGACCAGGGATACGTCGGCCCCGACATCCACGACCTCGCCGCAGACCTCGTGGCCGATGATCCGGGGCGGCTGGATGCGGCTGTGGGCCCAGGGGTCCCAATTGTAGATATGTGCGTCCGTGCCGCAGAGCGAAGTCGCCTTCACGCGCACGAGCACGTCGGTCGGACCAAGCGTCGGGTCGGGCACGGTCATAGCGGTCAATCCCGGCTGCGCCGCGGTTTTCACGAGAGCACGCATGACTCCATTCTATCTGAGATACGGACTTCTCCCAAGGCACTTGTAAAAAACGGGTTGCGCGGGAATCCACCGGCTATGTAGGATGCGGCCCATGAAGGCACTGTTTCACCGAGGCCTCATGCTCCAGGCTGGATTCTGGAGCCTCCTGTTCCTGTCCGTCCTTATCAGCCCATCTTTCTCATTCGCGTCGACCGCGTCGTCGGGCACGGCTTCCCGCTGGGCCACCTTCGAGTTCAGCCCAACCGACAACGCGGGAGATCTTCAGGTTGGAAAGCCGGTGTCGTTGAACATCACCCTGGGCGGGGTCACGCAGGGGACCTTGCCGATCGTCGCCCTTTGCGAGTCCGTCCACTTCGAATCGACGACCGTCACGCTGGAGGCCGATCCCGATGCCGGGACGTTGAAAGCGACGGTGCTGCTGGAGCCTCTGCCGCTCAGCCGGACGTCGGTTCGGCCCAAGGCGGCCAGGATTCAGGTGACCTTCGCCCGGTCGCGGCAAGAGAAGCTGGAACGGATCATGCGGCGCATCGTCTATGTCACGCTGGATCGGCAGGAGCCGGCCGGAGACTCGAGCGACCAGCCGCCGTCGCGCCCCGATGACCCGGCTCCCGTCGATCTGATCGAAGAAACGCAGCCCGACGCGCTTCCGGTCTCCGGCGGGGAGTTAGCGGAGGAAGATTTGGTCCCCTTTGCAGATCCTCAACGGGGGCGAGCCTACTGGCAACATATCAGCCAGTTGATCAGCCGCAGTTGGGCCAGACAAGTGCGCGGGATCCGGAAGGGACCCAGCAGCGAGACCGTCCGTGTCCGTTTCCGCCTCTTCCCGAACGGCCGGGCGCAATTGATCGAGATCGAGAAGGGGTCGGGGGCCCGTGAAATCGACGAAGCCGGCATTTATGCGGTGGTCAACGCCCAACCGTTTCCCTCGTTTCCTTCCGACTTGGGCGAGGAATCCGTCGACGTGCATATCCGTATGAGAACCGGGGCCCGTCCGCGACCTCGCGACGTGCAGGCCATTACAAACCCCTCGAGCCGGCCGGATAGCCAGGGCCAGGCGCCGAAAAAATAGCCTCGATGTAAGGAGCAGATACATGACGAACGAGCGCACACGGTGGGTAGTCCTGTTGTTGTGGGGATGTTTTCTGGGGAGTCCGGCGACACTGTCGGCCGAAACCGCCCGGTGGACTGTGGATCCGGAGCATTCGGCGGTCGAATTCCGCGTCGCCCACATGGTCGTGTCCAAAACCGCCGGCCGATTCATGGAGTATCAGGGTGTTGTCGATATGGACGCAGAGAGCGGGACCTTCAAGGCGATTGAAGCGACGATTAAGACCGCCTCGGTGAATACAAATCACGAGAAACGGGACGCCCACCTGCGGAACGCCGACTTCTTCGATGTCGAAAAGTATCCGACGATGACCTACAAGATGAAGAGTTACAAGAAAACGGCCGAGGGTTATCAGGCGGTGGGGGAACTGTCACTCCATGGTGTCACCAAAGACATTACATTGACCGGGACCTTCAATGGGGTGGCCAAAGATCCCTGGGGGAACACGAGGGCCGGTTTCACCGGAGAGGGTAAGATCAACCGGAAGGATTTCGGCATGGTTTGGAACAAAGCCCTCGACAGTGGTGGCCTGGTCGTGGGGGACGAGGTCTTAATCAAGCTTGATATCGAGGTCATCAAGGCCAAACCGTAGGTCGCTCCTGAGCCGTAGCAAGGATGATCGAACGACGACGGCGATTCGGGGCTCACTGCCCCTGCTCCAACCTGTGCGATTCGACCCTCAGAGCTTCTCATGAAAGCGATGGTGCTGACCCGGACGGGGGATGTGGAACATTCCCCCCTTGCCTATCGGGATCTGCCGGTTCCACAGCCGGGATCCGGTGAGCTGCTCATCCGGCTCTCGGTCTGCGCGATCTGTCGAACGGATCTCCACGTCGTCGAAGGCGAGTTGGAGCGGCCCAAGTTGCCCCTGATTCCCGGCCACCAGGCAGTCGGGAAGGTCGTGCAGCTAGGCGAGGGCGTCCGCGATCATGCGCCGGGGGATCGGGTCGGGCTCGCTTGGTTGCAGCGAACCTGCGGCGCCTGCGAGTTCTGTCTGAGCGGGCGGGAGAATCTCTGTGCAGCTGCGACGTTCACCGGCTATCAGGTCGATGGCGGCTATGCGGAGTATGCGGTTGTGCCGGCCTCGTTTGCCTATCCCATCCCCGACGGTTTTGCGGACGAACAAGCGGCGCCGCTCCTCTGCGCCGGTATCATCGGCTACCGCGCGCTGCGCCTGAGCGGAATTCAGCCGGGCCAGCGGCTCGGGCTCTATGGGTTCGGTGCCTCGGCGCATATCGCGATCCAGATCGCGCGCCATTGGGGTTGCGAGGTCTATGTCTGTTCTTTGAAACGAGAGCATCAAACGCTCGCGGGCGACATGGGCGCCTGCTGGGTCGGTGATGCGGCGGCGCCACCTCCGAAGAAGCTGCATGGCTCGATTATCTTTGCGCCGGCCGGGGAGCTGGTTCCCCCGGCTCTGCGGGCGCTGGACCGTGGCGGAACACTGGCGCTGGCAGGCATCCATATGAGCCGGATTCCCTCGCTCGACTACGATCGCGAACTCTTCGGCGAGCGCACGATCCGGAGCGTCACGGCGAACACCAAGCAAGACGGCCTGGAGTTGCTGCGCGAGGCGGCGGCGATTCCGATCCGTCCCCGCGTAGAACGGTTCCCTTTGGAGCGGGCCAATCAGGCGCTGCAGGCGTTGAAAGCCGGCCGAATCAGCGGCGCCGGCGTCCTCACGATCCCCTGACGACGATTTGTGACGCACGGGACCGGCGAGGTGGAAACCGAACCCCCGCGCCATGCTAGGATACGACGATGAGCATGCATCGATGGATCGTCGGTCTCGTCGGATGCTGGCTGGCGGCCGGTTCGACGGCCTGGGGGCTGGAATTTACCGCCGATCAGATTACAAAGATCGACGGCCGTACGCACAAGGCGTTCGTCTACTATCGCGATCAGATGTGGCGGATCGAGCACCATTCTCTGGGACCCGTCAACGTCAGCATCGTGCGGAAGGACAAACAGGTCGTGTGGCTGCTGTTGTCCCGGATGAAACACTTCAAGACCATCCCGTTCGATGCGGAACAGGAGCTTCGAGTGACGGAAAAGTTGGAGGGGGAAATCTCCCGGCAGGAACTTGGGCAGGAAACGAGGGAAGGCCATCCGACCGTACTCTATGAGGTGCGGACGAAACAAGGCGAGCGGGTGGAGGACTACTATCAGTGGGTCGCGACCGACATCCATTTTCCCATGAAGCTGGCCAAGAAGGACGGGAGCTGGATCGTTGAGTATCAGCATGTCAAACTCCGCTCCGTATCCGATTACCTCTTCAATCTCCCTGTCAATTTTCAACCGCTCGAGGAATTCGACAAGGCGCCGTCCGGTTAATCGGCCGACGGCAACATGTAACCACAAGGAGGAACCGTCGTGCGCAGAGGAATCTCAGTGGGCCGGATGGGTGCAATGGCGTGGGTCGCCGCGGCTGCGGTTGCGGGGGCGATGGATGTGGGCGATGTGAAGCAGGACTGGACGCCGGAAGGCAAGAAGCTTGCGGCGGAGCGGATCAAGATGCCGGCCTACGATGAGATGGTCCGGATTCCCGCCGGGCCGTTTACGATGGGGAGCGACAAGAAAGTCGATCGCAACGCTTATCTCGTCGAGTTTCCGCAGCGCACCGTGTACCTGGATTCATACGACATTGATAAATACGAAGTGACGACCGTGCAATATTTGAAGTTTGTTCTGGCGACGAATCGGCCGCCTCAAGTTGACTGGAAATTCGACGGGGGGAACTTTCAGGAAACGATGGCGGCGCATCCCATCATGCACGTGACCTGGTTCGAGGCCGACGCCTACTGCCAGTGGGCCGGCAAGCGATTGCCGACGGAAGCCGAGTGGGAAAAGGCGGCGCGCGGCGATCAGGATGGACGCGTCTATCCCTGGGGGAACGAAATGGCAGGGCTGTCCCGTGCGAACTACGGACGAACCGGCCTGTCCGGTCCTGTGCGCGACCGTCCGGAGCGCCTGTTGCTCTATCCGCCGATCATCTCTGTGTTCAAGTATGAGAATGCGGTGAGCCCGTACGGCCTGTTCCAGATGGTCGGCAACGTGGCCGAATGGGTCGCCGATTGGTACGAGAAGGACTATTACAAGACCGCCCCGGACAGAAATCCCAAGGGACCGGAGAAGGGAACGCAGAAAGCCTTTCGCGGCGGCGGCTGGATCGACAGCACGCCAAGTGTGCGCGTCTCGCAGCGCAACGGGACCGATCCTAAGACCTCGATGAATTGGATGGGGTTCCGCTGTGCGCGGGATGCGAAGGAGACGGGCGAAGCGCCGGACGCGAAGCCGACGCAGACGAGTTTTCGGTAGACCGGTCGGAGTGTTCTGCTGAGCAAGAGCGTCGGTCCGCACGGCCGACGCTCCCTACCTCTCGAAGCGACCCTTTCAGTCCCTCGGTGGGTGCCCCGCTTCTTGTTTCGCCACCTTGAGCGAATGAATCCTCTCGCTGAGTTCTTTGACGAGGACGCCCATTTTGGGGTGGGACGGTTCGTAGTCGATCCGCAGGTCATAGTGCTTCAATCGTTCGCTCGCGGTCGGACCGATCGAGCCGACGACGAGCTTCCGGCAGGCTTCCTTGAACGGTTCGGTACGTCCTTCCTGTTCCACCAGCTGCATGACGTGATCGATCTGGGCGGCATTGGTCACCACCATGACGTCGATCGCCCCGCCGAGCACGTCGGCGACGGCCTGCTTCAAGGGACCGGTGTCTTCCGGTAGCGCCCAACGATAGATCGGAACAGGGAAAACCTCCGCGCCTCGTCCGGTCAGGTCCTGGAGCATCTCGGGGTTCGAGGCTCCGTATTCTTGAATCGCGACCCGCAAGCCCTTCACGGGACGGTAATAGTCCAATGTGGCGATGACGTCTTGCCAGGTGTTGGGTTCCGGGACGGTGATGTTGGCGTCGAGGCCGAAGGCCTTGAGGGCGGCAAGCGGTTTGGGTCCGCGCGCGACCAGGATCGGCAGTTTGAGCGCCTCGATCAACTGCGCTTTGGGATAACGGGTGTGGAGCAAATCCAGAAGGGCCTTGGTTCCGACCCCTGTCATGAGAATGACGATGTCGACTTGATGGAGGATGAGTTTCACGCCGAAGCGGAAAACCGCGCCGTTGTCCTGGACGGGAATCGGCAACTCGCGCATGGCGGGGACGACCAGCGGCCGGCCGCCGTAGCGCTCGATCAGCCGCGCCATCTCCGGCGCCATGCGGCTTTCGAAGGCGAGCACGCGCAGGCCGTGAAAATCCTTCGGGACCGGTGGGGATTCAGGCCCTGTGCGCTGGTCCGATCCGGCCATGACCCTGTCCTCAGCAGGCGAACGAGCCGCGGCGCAAGGACCTAGGACGCATTCTTAGCGCAGCGGAATCCCGTCGATTCGTTCCGGATCGTCGGATCGCTTTCGACGCGCGTAAAAATGCGCACGAGCGGTGTCTCGACCTGCCAGCCGGAACTGCGGAGCACTTTGCCTTTCCCGCTCTCAGGGCCGGGGGGATTCTGCGAAGGGCTCTTTTCGTAGTACTTGGCGTCATACCAATCGTTGACCCATTCCCAGACGTTGCCGGCCATGTCGTATACCCCGTAAGGACTCTTGCCCGCTTCGTAACTGCCGACCGGCATCAAGGTTTTTTCTCCGACCCAGCGCTGATTGAAGTTGAGATGCTTGTGCGTCGGTTCCACGTTGCCCCAGGGGAACCGCCAGTCGTGGTTGCCCTTGGCCGCTTTTTCCCATTCCGCTTCGGTCGGCAGGCGCTTGCCGGCCCACTTGCAGTAGGCGTCCGCATCGGCCCAATCGACGTTGACGACCGGGCGGTCGGTCAGTCCCTCGGCAAGGGCGTCACCCTGCCAGAGGTTCCGCGTCGGGTTCTTGGGATTCTGCGGAACGCGATGGCCCGTGGCTTTCACAAAGGCGAGGTAACGGCCATTCGTCACCTCGAACTTGTCGATGTAGTAGTCGGGGAGGTGGACTTCGTGGCGCGGATATTCGTCGCGTCCACCGTCGCGGTCGCCCGGCGGGACGCCCATCGGAAATGGGCCGGCCGGAATCAAGACCATGGGAGCCCCGTCCTTGCTGCCCGGATCGTTTCCGGCCAAGCCGGGCAAAGGCAGCATGAACAAGGTAAGTGCAACAGCGAGTCGAACGGGAACGGACATGGCAACAAGCTCCTTGGTTACGACGGGGACCTGCATGGTAGCACAGGATTTAGCCGATTCGCAGCCCTCCGGATCGCAGGAAATTCGATTTGACGGCGGTCCGCAGGCCCACCTACTATAGCGGCGCGCGTGAACCGTGAGGGCCTACCGATGCATGGCGGGATCAGACATATCGCATTGCGGGTCACGAACCTCGCGCGTTCGCGGGCCTTTTACGAAGCGCTGCTGGGCATGCAGGTCGTTTGGGAACCGGATGCCGACAATGTTTATTTCAGCTCCGGTACGGACAACTTGGCTCTCCACCAGATTGCAGCCGGCGAGCTCGCGGCATACCAGCCGCCGAAGGGGCAGCTGCTGGATCACCTGGGCGTGATTCTCAAGAGTCCCGAAGCGGTCGATCATATGTATCGAGAGACGGCACCGAAGATCGCATCGTTGGGCGGCCGGATTGCGAAAGAGCCCAAGCAGCATCGTGACGGCAGCTATTCGTTCTATTTCGCTGATCCTGACGGCAACGTGATCCAAGCTCTCTACGAACCGACGATCAGCCAACTTGAGTGGGTGAAAGGTACGAAGTGACCCGTACGATGACCGCCGGCCCTTCTTGCCGCACCCCGAGCGGTTCAGGCCTATGAAGATCTGGGACAGTCTCCCCAAGCAGTACTACCTGAGCCTCGCTCCCTGGTGCTGGGTGCAATTGGAAAGCGCGGAGGCGCCCGGACCCTTCCCTTTCGTCGCCGGGGTCGCACCGGAGGTGGTGGCGGGATTGCAGGAGGCCCACAGCCTGTTAGCCTCCTCCATCGATACCGCGATCAGCGACGTCTTTTCGAAGCGCGCGGCGGTCGATGACCCGGATCGGCAGCGCCGGTTGGAGGACGCCTACGCCGAACTGGTCAACGCCAGGCCCTATCTGCGCCAACATATCAAGTGCGGACGGCAACCGGATGGCACCTTTCACTGGGAATTCCCGACCGATCCGACGAAGTCCTCCACGGTGACGAACGGCGGACTGCGGATTTTTCATTCGGTCAAGCGGCAGGCCATTCCGATCGGATTCGACCAGCGGTCGCTCGGGCCGGCGGTCGGCAAGGTTCTGGGGATGCTCGACGGGACCCATCAAACCGATGAGATTAGGACGGTCGTGACGGCCGCAGCGCGCGAAGCCCAGCCGGTCCTGACCAGGCTGATGGAGTCGCTCCACCAATATGAATGTCTGCGTAGTACTTCGCGCCCGACCGTACGCCAAGCCTGGTTCTCGGCCGTCGAGGACCGCGACATGGTGCACTTGGGTCATGCCGCGCTGCTCTACCGGCAGCAGGAACAAGTCTTTCTCTTCGATCCCTGGCTGCTGCCGTGGTTCGCCGAATCGTCGGTTCCGTCCCTCTGGGGTTCACTGCTGCCGAAACCGGCGGCGGTGTTCTTGACGCACGACCACGACGACCATGTGGATCCTCGGACGCTCTTGCATGTGCCGAAAGAGACGCCGATCATCGTGCCCAGCCGGCGCAATCGCAAGAAGCTCTTTTACGATTATCCTTCCCTTCTGCGCGAATTGGGGTTCGGGCGGGTTGTGGAACTGGCCCACGGAGAGACCTGGCCGTTCGAGGGCGGCACGGTCGTCTCGGTGCCCTTCTATGGGGAAGATCCCTGCGATCTCGAGATGCCGCGCAATTGCTACTTGATCAGCGATCGGGGCTACAACGTGCTCGTCCATGCAGACAGCGGCCCGACGAACGGCGGGAAGTCGGCCTTGCAGGACCGCGCCATCGACCGGCTCGTCGACAAGTACGGCCCGATCCCGCTGTTGTTCGCGTCGCAACAGCAACTGCTGGAACTCCGAAGCCATGCAGCGCACGCCCCGCTCTCGCATCCCGGAAAATGGCTGGAGGTCGGCGAGAACGGTTACCTCACGAACCGTTATCTGGCCGATCTCTGTGCGGCGGCGCGCGCCACGCAGTTCGTGTCCTATGCCACTGGCGGGGCCGACTGGTATCCGGATCATCTCTCCTTCATGTTCAGCCACCGGAATCCGGCCAGAACGGCCCTGTTGACGGCCCATTGGGAACGGCCGGAAAACCTGAAAGACCTTCTCTCCCCTCTCGGTTGTGGGTATCATTACGCCCAGGCACTCGATATATATCGGGCTGGAGCCGACGGCCGGATCGGCATCCGGTCCGCGGCCGACACGTTGTCGCCGCTCGCGCTGTACCGGCTCGATCACGGTGATCCGCCCTTCATGAAGTCGGGCGGACGAGCGTAGCGCGGTCTTCTCCCTATCGAGGACGTCGTATGAGTGCAGACAAGCCCCTTACGCTGGTGACCGGCGCCGCGGGATTCATCGGATTCCACGTCGTGAAGCGCCTGATTGCGCGCGGCGACCAGGTGATCGGCCTCGACAACGTCAACGACTATTACGACGTGCGGTTGAAGCAGGCCCGGCTGGCCCAGCTGAATCAACTTGCGGGCTTCCAGTTCATCAAGCTCGATCTGGCGAACCGGCAGGGCATGAAAGAGCTGTTCGTGGAACAGCCGATCCGGCGCGTCGTTAACCTGGCGGCACAGGCCGGCGTCCGCTATTCCCTCGTCAACCCGCACGCCTATACGGACAGCAACATTGAGGGGTTTCTCAATATCCTCGAAGGCTGCCGTCACGCGCATGTCGAGCATCTGGTGTATGCGTCGTCGAGCTCAGTCTACGGCGGCAACACGCACATGCCTTTTTCGATCCACGACAACGTCGACCATCCGGTGTCGCTTTATGCCGCGAGCAAGAAGGCCAACGAACTCATGGCCCATTGCTACGCGCACCTCTACCGGATCCCCTGCACGGGGTTGCGGTTTTTCACGGTGTATGGGCCCTGGGGCAGGCCGGACATGGCCCTGTTCATCTTTACGAAGGCCATCCTGGAAGGCAAACCCATCGAGGTCTACAACAACGGGAAGATGAAACGCGATTTCACCTACATCGACGACATCGTCGAGGGCATTCTCCGCACCCTCGACCATCCCGCCAAGCCCAACTCCGCCTGGTCCGGCGAGCAGCCGGATCCGGGCACGAGCTCGGCCCCGGCCCGCATCTACAACATCGGCAATCATCAGCCGGTGGAGTTACTGCATTTCATCGAGGTGTTGGAACAAGCGCTGGGAAAGAAGGCGGACAAGAAGTTGATGCCGATGCAGGCGGGAGACGTACCGGCGACCTACGCGGATGTCGACGATCTGTCCCGGGATGTGGGATTCAAGCCCTCGACGCCGATCGAGGCCGGCATTCCCCGATTCGTCGAGTGGTATCGCGAGTTCTACCGTGTCTAGGGTGCGGAATCGGAAGGGGCATGACCGATGGCGTTGACGACGCAGCAGATGTGCGAGGCGATCGATCGGTACTTTGCCGCCTGGAGCAGCCTGGATCCCACCGCCTGCGCCGCATGTTTTACGAGCGATGCGAGGGTGCAGGACCCCTACGGCACGACGCCCCGGCAAGGGGAGGCGGCGCTCAAGGACTTTTTCAACGGGATTGCCAAGGCCTTGCGTGAGATGCAGCTCCGGGCGGAGTCGATGTATCCTTCGGGCAACCGTGCCGCCGTCGTCTTCCGTGGAACGGGGGTCGGGATGAACGGCAAGCCGGTCAGCGTCACGGGCGTGGATGTCTTCGAATTCAACCACGCCGGGAAGATCACCAACCTCTGGGCCTACTGGGATGCTGCGGCGCTCCTCGCCCAGTTGAAGAGCTGACCGGCAGCCCGCTTACTGGCAGCCGACCGGAACGAAACCCGTGCCGAAGATTCGGGACAACGCATGGTACCGGGCGTTGTCGTAGAAGGAATAACTCGCACCGCGCTGATTGCGGCCCGACAGGTCTCCGCCGTACGAGGGATCCGTCCCGAAGAAAAACCCGCCCCGCGTCTTCTGAACCAGATTCAGCCATTCTCCGTAGAGCGCACAGGTCTCGGCTTGCACGGAGCCCGACGGTGCAATACTGGCGTACCAATCCTGCGCCCAGCCCGGCGCGGTCTGTCCGCGCTGGCCCATGCCGGCGGGATAACCGAAGGGAGGCGGCATATCATAGTTCGGCGTGGCGGCGTGCGGCGACCGGTAGGTCGGCATGGTGTCGAGCGACGGGACGCTCGAGAGCGGTTTCAAATTCATCAACGTACATCCGGCCTTGTCTTTGTTGGTGTAGAGCGTCGTGCCGTCCGGCTGAGGGCAACTCCACATTTTCATCGGATCGAAGTCGGTGGTGTCGGCTGTCGCGGCGGGAATCATCGCCGGGGCCATCGTCAGCACCATCGCTGCGACAAAGAGAGAAGTAACAGGCCGCATAACGCACCTCCCGTGAAGCAGAGTTTCCGTCGCTTGTGACAAGTTCAGGGCCAATTTCATCATACGCAGAGCTGGTGACGACAAGCTATCCAATGGCCGTCGACAGCGTCTATTCATCTTTGGAGGGGGGTCTAGCGCGAAGCGCGGTCGGCCTTGAACAGGCTTCCATGGCCGATTTGAGCCATGTCGCGAACCAGCATTGACGGGGTAGTCGCCGCGAGAGCCGGCAGGATCATGTCCGCTTCACTCAATTTATCAGGAGGATAGGTCGTGGCGACCGCCACCACTCTCATGCCGGCGGCCTGTGCGGATCGGATGCCGGCCAGGGAATCCTCAATGACCAAACAGTCGGCCGGTTGCAGTACGACAGGATCGGGAACCCGCATCCGGAGCCGCTCAAGAGTCAGCCGATAGATCGCCGGATCCGGTTTTCCGACGGCGCAATCTTCGGCCGCGACCGTGAGATCGAAGTCGCGTTCGATCGCGGTTCCCGCCAAGGCCGCCTGAATCTGGGCCTTCCGCCCGCCCGAGGCAATGGCCAAGAGGAAATGCCCTTTAGCCGCTTTCACGAACTCCACGACGCCGGGAAACAACGCGGGCTTGCTGCCGGCCGTCTGCAGCCGAAACAGGTCCGCCTTGCGCGCGGTGATCCGCTCGAGCAGGGCCTCGTTCACCGCGCCGTCGCGGGCCGCGAGGAGGAGCGATGCGCAGGTGCGTTCGTCCATCCCCAGGTAGGCGCCGTAGTAGTCTTCGACCGACAGGGAGAGCCCGGCCTCGGCCAGCGCCCGCTGGAAACAGTGCACGTGGGGCGTTTCGTCGTCGGCGATGACGCCGTTGAAGTCGAAGATGATGGCGCGCAACGTCCGCTTCCTTTTTGCGAAAGAGCCCTCACTTTACGCAACTGAGTCCCGTTCGACAAGCAGCTTTACCTTGTTCAGGTGAGTCCGCTGCGGTATTCTCCGGCCCAGGCTTCTCCGTATTCCAGCGCCTATGACCGATTACGGTGTGCTCGGCAATTTGCTCGTCATTTTCACGGTGTCGATCGCCGTGGTGTTTCTCTTTCACCAGTTCCGCCTCCCGTCGATCGCGGGATTTCTGGTCGCCGGCTCGTTGATCGGACCTCACGGGCTCAATCTGATTTCAGACGTGGCGACGGTACAGGTGCTGGCGGAAATCGGCGTCGTCCTGCTCCTCTTCACGATCGGCATTGAATTTTCGTTGGTGCAACTCGCCTCGCTCCGTCGGCTGTTGCTGGTGGCCGCGCCGATCCAACTGGGCGGGGTGTTGCTTGTGTCCTGGCTGGGAGCCTTGCTCATCGGGCTCTCCTGGCGCCAGGGGATCTTTTGGGGATTTCTCCTGTCATTGAGCAGCACCGCCATCGTCCTGAAGGCCTTGGCGAACCGCGGGGACAGCGATTCGATTCATGGCCGCGCTACGATCGGCATCCTGATTTTCCAGGACCTGGCCGTCGTGCCCATGATGCTGCTCACGCCGATCCTCGCCACCGGGGGAGAGGACACGGGATTCTCCATTCTGCTCTCGCTCGGCCAGTCGGCGCTCCTCGTCGGGCTCGTGATCGCCGCGGCCTGGTACGTCGTGCCCAAACTTCTTCAGCACATCGTCCGCAGCCGGAGCCGCGAACTGTTTCTGCTGACGATCATCGTCCTCTGCCTGGGGATCGCACTGTTGACGTCCCTGGGCGGCCTGTCGCTGGCGCTGGGCGCGTTCATCGCAGGGCTCATCATTTCGGAGTCGGAGTACAGCCATCAGGCCATGGCGGAAGTCCTACCGTTCCGCGACAGCTTCAACAGTTTGTTCTTCGTGTCGATCGGCATCTTGATGGATTGGCGTGTGGTGCTCGACCATCCGCTGGCCGTCGTCGGGCTCCTGCTCGCCATCCTCCTCATCAAGTTTGTGAGCGGGGCGGGCGCGGCGCTGATGGTCGAGGCGCCACCCCGTGCGGCGATCATGGTCGGCGTGGCGCTGGCGCAGGTGGGGGAGTTCAGTTTTCTGCTCGCGCAACAAGGGCAGGAAAACGGATTGCTGCGCGGCGATCCCTATCAGATTTTCCTGGCGGTCTCCGTGCTCTCGATGATCGTCACGCCGTTCCTCATGCAATGGTCTCCCGCCATGGCCCGCCGGGTGGAAGCCGTGCAGCGGCTGCGTCACTGGCTGCCGAGCCGCACGACGGCACACGCCCAACTCGCAGAAGGCAAGCAGATCCGGATCAAGGACCACGTGATCATCGTCGGCTATGGACTGAACGGGCGCAACCTGGCGCGGGTGCTCGGCGAGACGGAAATTCCCTACCTGGCGTTGGACCTCGACGGCGATACGGTGCGGCGGGAGGCACAGCACGGCGTTCCCGTGTATTACGGCGACGCGACGAACGCCAACGTGCTGCGGCACGTCAAAGTGGAAGACGCCAAGGTGCTGGTCGTGGCGATCTCCGACCCCTTTGTGACGAGACGGACGGTGCAGGTGGCGAAGGGGCTCAATCCCCGCATCCACATCGTCGTGCGGACTCGCTATCTTCGGGAACTGGAGGAACTCCACCAAATGGGCGCGGACGACGTGGTGCCGGAAGAGTTCGAGACGTCGATCGAAATCTTTGCCCTCGTCTTGCGGACCTACAACATGCCGCAGGAGTTTGTGACGCGCAAGGCGGAGCAGATTAGGCGGGAAGGGTATGCCTTGCTGCGGCGGAGCGAGTTGCCGGAGCTGGCCCATCACTTGCGCGGCGGCACGCTGACCGATACGGAAGTGGAAACCTGTCGGATCGAGGACGACTCGCCGTCGGTCGGCAAGACCTTCAACGAGGTCTCGATCAGGCCGAGGACCGGCGCCTCCGTCATCGCCTGGACGCGCAACGGCGTCACGGAGTCGAATCCTCCATCGAAGGCCAAGCTGCAGCCCGGCGACGTCGTCGTGTTGCTCGGCACGCGGGACCAGATCCGTCGGGCAATGAGTCTGTTGGTCGAGTCCAAATCAGAGTGAAGGTCACCGCCCCGTTCCCGTCATCAGCCGATAGGCCTCGTCCAGCGTTCCGACTTCCACGACCTCGACGTGAAGTTTCGAAGCCACCTGGGTAAGATCCCAGTCGGGGGTCCGCAGTTGGCCTCGTGGGATCAGGACGGTGGCAAAATGCTCGCGCGCCGCCGCTTCCACTTTTTGCGGCACCTGTCCGACATCCAGAATACGTCCGTCCAACGTGATTTCTCCGGTGAGCGCCACGTTCGGTCGGACCGTGTCGCCCTGCCAGGCTGCGAGGACGCCGACGGCGACCGCGCTGCTCGCGCTCATCCCTTCGGTCAGCGCGTTGTGGGAGCGGTTCTTGATCGTCACGAGCCAGTCGGTGCCCTCCAGGTCCAGGTATCGTAATGACGCCCGCACGGCCCGCTTCACTCCGTCTTTCCAGTCGTTTCCCACGGCCGCCCCGCCGCCGAGCGCGATTTCGTTGAATTGCACGACCGGTCCATCCGACTGCGGCCGACGGTTGATCTGAATGACGATGTAATGGACCACCCCGGTCTGGCCATCATGCCGGACGGCAAGGGCGGGAACCGCAGCCAGGCGCACCTCATCGAGGGCCTGTGCCGAGAGCGGGAGAGCGAGAAGGAACGGCAGAACCAAACGGCCGAGGCGGGCGCGACGGCTCATCGTAACGATCAACTTCTCCAGCGGAGCGTTACTCGGCCTCTTAACGGATGGTCGAGCGGCTGGCCGGTCTGGATGGATGCGAGGTGCGCGGCTTTCAGCTTGTAGTACCACTTGGCCGGCGTATCGGCGTCGTCGATGAGCATCAGGGCTGGCTTGTATTTGAGACCGACGGCTTGGCGCTCCATGGCCTGTCGATCCTGCACCATGAAGATGTTCGCGAAATAACGAAAAAGCGTTTTGGAGAAGGGCAGCCAACGAAGAGCATTCCACGCGGCGCAGAAATCGATCCGGACCTGTTGCTCGGAGATCGGCGTCACGGTCGCTCTGGTCGAGACGAACATGTTCCCGCATTGCACGAACTCGAATCGTTGATTGGGCAGGACGAAGTCGATCGTTGTGGTGAGCGGACCGCCGTAGAACATGTTCAGAATCTTGTAGGGCCCGCTGTTCTTGGACGGCGCATGCGGCACCATGCGGAACCCGTTCGGAATCGGCTCGAACGTCTTGGCTTTTTCGTGCATGCTGGACTGGGTGCGCCACCAGGAACTCTGGTGGACGAAGGGTCCATGCGCCGGGTCCATCAAGCCGACGATGCCGTCGTCGATCGTACAGTCGAGAAGCGTTGAGATCTGGATCATGCGATAGGGCGAGGAGGGGAGCGGGAGCGCCGGCACCTCCGGTACGGGCAGATCCGGCCGCTGCGGATCAGGGATGAACACCCACACATACCCGTCCCGCTCGCGGCAGGGATAGGTCGTGATGCCGATCTTGTCCGCTTGGATCGGCGAATCATGGACGAGCGCGGGAATCTCCCGGCAGCGGCCCTTCGTATCGAATTGCCAGCCATGGTAGGCGCATTCGACGCAATCGCCCTTCATCCGGCCGAACGACAGCGGCATGCCGCGGTGCGGACAAATGTCGCGCATGGCCGCGACGTCGCCCTGCGGCGTCCGGCACACCAGGATCGGCAACCCAAGGAGCACGGCGCCTTTCAGGCCGCCGGCCGTCAGGTCGGAGCTGATGCAGGCGGGATACCAGAAGCCGAAGAGCGGCGCGCTCTTGGAAGGCTTCAGCTCGGTGATGAGATCGGAAGTCATGCGGATCAATAGGGAAGGGTGCGGACCGGCCACCAGTGACGCAACAGCAGGGACTATACTGAGCGCAAGAAGCGTGGTCAAGCGCAGGCATGCTGGACGGCCGTTGCCGGCGTTTCGGCTGGCACGAGGCGTTGGGTCCACGCCTCTTGTTGACAGGAAAAAGAAGCGGAGACTATAGTCCAAACACCTGTCCAGCGCAGTCTGAATCGCTTCCAACGGAAACGAGGGCGCTATGTTGACCACACAGACGGATCCCGCAGTGGCCTTGGCCGACTTGCAGGCGTCGAAACCGGATAAGGTGACGATCGTCCTGTTAAGCGGCGATCTGGATCGAGCGATGGCCGCCTTCATCATCGCCACCGGAGCCGCGGCGATGGGTATGCAAGTCACGATGTTTTTCACCTTCTGGGGGCTCAACACGATCCGGCGCAAGGGCGCAACGAGTTCGGCCAAAGACTGGTTGCGGCGGATGTTCGGAGTCCTGAACAAGGGCGGTGCCGAGAGCCTGCCGCTCTCGCGGTTCCATTTCGGGGGCCTGGGCACCAGAATGATGCAGAAGGTGATGAAGCAGAACCGCATGCCCGGCGTGCCGGAATTGATGGAGACCGCTATGGATCTCGGCGTGCGCTTCATCGCCTGCACGACCACCATGGGGCTCATGGGCATCACGAAAGACACGTTGATCGAGGGGATCGATCAGTTCGCCGGCGTGACCACCTATTTGGCCGAAGCCAAGCAGGGCAGCGTCAATTTGTTCATCTAAGCCATACGGGCGATTATCTATGGGGAGCACGATGCAAGCCGATGTGAAACTCGACACGCTCGGGTACTTTTGCCCGATGCCGATCATTTTGACCTCGAAGAAGATCAAGGAACTGACGCTGGGGCAGGTGCTCGAAGTCGTCTCCGACGACGAAGGTATCAAGAAGGACATGCCGGCCTGGTGTGAAACGACCGGCCACCAGATGTTGGGTATGGAAGAAGAGCAGGCGAAATCGGGACGGATTTACAAGGCCTTCGTGAAAAAGGCGAAGTAATCACGCAGTTGGTTGTGTGCCCATGCGGGAAGCCGGAGCGATGGCGATCATCCTCCGGCTTTCTCATTTCAAAGAACGGCGTCGATGGATCGCATCGTCGAATGTGTGACGAACTTCAGTGAAGGCCGCGATCGGGTGATCGTTCAGGCCCTAATCGAGGCCGTGACTTCGACCCCCGGCGTGAAGCTGCTGGACCAGACCTCCGACCCGGACCACCACCGGTCGGTCCTGACGTTTTGCGGATCCCCAGAAGGCGTCGTGGAGGCGGCCTATCGTGCGATCACGGTGGCAACCGAACGGATCGATCTGCGCCGGCATGAGGGGGTCCATCCGAGAGTCGGTGCGACGGACGTCGTCCCTTTTGTCCCGATCAGAGGCGTCACGATGCGGGACTGCGTGCGCCTCGCCAAACAGCTCGGCGCACAGGTCGGGCGCGAGCTCGGCATTCCCGTGTTCCTCTACGAGCTGGCAGCGGTACAGACTCATCGTGCCCCGCTTGAGGTGATCAGACATGGCGGTTTGGCAGGCCTGGCCTCCCGCATGGAGTCGGATGCCGATTGGCAGCCGGACTTCGGTCCATCCAGACTCCATCCCCGAGCAGGGGCGATCGTCATCGGCGCCAGGCCTCCGCTGATCGCCTTCAACGTGAATCTCCGGTCCCGGGATGTTGGTCTAGCCCGAGCCATCGCGAAAACCGTCCGCCAATCGAGCGGCGGCATTCCCCATCTCAAGGCGATCGGTGTGGCATTACCCAGCCGGGGGCTGGTGCAGGTGGCGATGAATCTGACCGACTATCGTGTCACGCCGATGCACGCCGCCTTCGAAGCGGTGCAGGCGCAGGCTGCGCTCCGCGGCGTTGCTGTTGCCGGGAGCGAACTGATCGGTCTGGTGCCGCAGGCGGCTCTGGCAGAGACGGCGGCTGATGCGCTCCAGCTCGAAGGGTTCGACCAAGAACATCTGTTGGAAGCGAGGATTGAGACGGCGCTGGCCGGGACTCGCGAAAGCTCTTCCGGACGAGCCGCCGATATTCGGCAGTGGTCCGTACCTCAGCTGCTCGAGGCCATTGCCGATACGACAGCCGGTCCGGCCGGCGCTTCGGTCTCCGCGCTGGTCGGAGCCATGGCCGCTTCATTGGGAATCATGGGAGCCCGGCTCGGTCATCGACAGGCCATCGGTCGGCGCCTCTCGGCACAGGCGAAACGGCTGGTCGAACTGGCTCAAATGGACGGAGAAGCCTACCGCCGATATCAAGAAGCCGCCGAGATGGCTCGCGGAAATCCTGCTCGTACGAGGGAGCGCTCATCGGCTCTCCATCGAGCCACGGAGATCCCGCTGGAGATGGCGGAGCGTGTTGTTCAGGTCTGGCGGGACCTTAGCCGCTGCCTTGGGCCGGCGAAACCCAGGGTTCAATCGGATCTGCTGGCGGCCTTGACGCTCGCCCTAGCGGCCGGGGAGGCCGCGCTGAGCACCGCGCAAGAGAACATGAGAATACAACAAGATCCGCGACTTAAGGCGGCTATCCACAGGAGAATCCAATGGACGAGGAAGCGTCTTGAGGAACTCAGGGCCCTATGCTACACTCCGCCGCCTAATCAATCGGGCTCAGGGGCAACCACGAAACAGGCTCGGCCTGGGAAAGTACGTAGACAGCGCGAATGGAAATCAAAGTCTTCAACAACAACGTCGAAAAAGCACTCAAAGTTGCGAAGAAAAAGCTCGCGGGCGAAGGGCTCTTCCGGGAACTGAAGCGACGCCGGTATTACGAGAAGCCGAGCGTGCGGAAGAAGGCCAAGCAGCGCGAGGCGCAACGCCGCCGCCAAAAGTGGTTGGCGAAACGCAAACCGGAATAAGCGGCTTCTCTGTCCATCCGGTCTCCCCGGATGCTGTTCCGCCGTCAGCCCCTTCGGTTGGCTGTCCATGCGTCAGGATCAGATCCACAAGGCGATTCGCATCGTCAGGCGCGAGGTCCGTCAATGGCCGGATCCGGTGGTGGGGGTGGTGGCTAACGAGTCGGGCCGTGATCCCTTCCGCATCCTGATTTCCTGTCTCCTGAGTCTTCGCACCAAAGACAAAACGACGAGTGAGGCGAGTGCGCGTCTGTTTGCGCTGGCCCATCGGCCGGCCACGCTGGTGGCGCTGCCGCTGAAAACAATCGAAACCGCGATTTACCCGGTGGGGTTCTACCGGACAAAGGCTAGGTCCATCCACCGGATCTGCCGGCGTTTGCTGGACGTCTACGAGGGTGTCGTCCCGGATTCCATCGACGAACTGCTAACGCTTTCCGGTGTCGGGCGCAAGACGGCCAACTTGGTCGTGACGGTGGGCTACAAGAAGCCTGGTATCTGCGTCGATATCCATGTCCACCGTATCTGTAACCGCTGGGGCTACGTCAAGACCAAGACACCGGAGCAAACCGAAGAAGCCCTGCGCAAGAAACTGCCGAAGCCATATTGGATCACCTTCAATGACCTGCTTGTGCCCTACGGCCAACACCTCTGCCAGCCGGTCTCGCCCCATTGCAGCCGCTGCAAACTCGTCGACTATTGTGATCGGGTGGGGGTTACGAAGTCACGTTAGATGTGAGGAGTAATGAGACAATTTCTTCTCGCCTGACGCCTCACGGTTCACGCCTTACGATTGTCAGATGAACAGCTTCGTTTCGGCGTTGGTGGTGAGAGAGAGAATTGCCGGGAGGCCCATGACCTCATCGACGTGCTTGGCGAGCGCGTCGCCGTCGACCCCCATATACTCCAGCCCGGCGCTGCAGGCGATCACACGAAACTGGCCGACCAACTTCGCTTCCTGAAACATCTCGGAAATCTTCGGTACCTTTTTCTCTTTCAGCAGGCGGGTGACCTCGTCGGCCGACTGGGCATACTCAGGAGGAAAATCGACGCGGTCGATGTGCCCCTCCGCCAGTTTCTTGATCGTCCAGAACAGCAGAATCACGATCACGTCCTTCCCCATCGCGGCGGCCGTGAGGCCGAGGGTGGCGACCTGGTGCAGCTTGTCGTAGGTGGCGTTGTGGGCGAAGAGGACGAACTTGGGTTTGGGCTGGCTCATGCTTATTTCTTCTGGACCCGGGCTTTCACGCTGTTTACATAGTCGGTGATGGCGCCGTCCACTTCGACGGGAGCCAGGGGACGATCGTGGGTCTCGCTTTCGTCGAGCAGGTACTTCTCGCCCTCTTTTTCCTGCCGCACCACGACGGTATTTTCCGGTGTCACCTCGACCAGCATGTACCATTCGCGGGCGCCCAGGGTCATGACGACTTCTTTACCCAGTCCCTTCTTTGTGATCTGCACAGCAAGTTCTTCTGCGGCCTGGAGCAGTGCAGGCGCGAGCGCGAGCCACAGAACGGTCACAAAGCCGAAGAGGGCGGCGGTGTCTGAACGGAGGCGGGGAGCGGTGTGCGGCATGGCCGAATTATAACGCCCGAACCCCATGCAGTAAACCGGCGTTCCAAGGCGGCCGTCGGCTTGAGCCCCCCTATGGTGCATGTTAGGATGCCGGCCCCATGGATTGGCTGCTTTCCACCGTTCAACAATATGTGTCCACCGACACGCTCATCTGGCTGACGGCCCTCTCCATCGTCTTTTTTATCGGTTCGCTGATCGCGATTCCCTTCATTCTCGTGCGGTTGCCGGAGGACTACTTCGACGTGCGGGTGCCACGCCCCTGGATGGAGAATCACCATCCCGTGCTCCGGCTGGTCGGGCACATTGTCAAGAATGCGGTCGGCGCGGTCTTTGTGTTCGTCGGTTTCCTGATGCTGTTTCTCCCGGGTCAGGGCATCCTCACGATGCTGATCGGGATCTCGATGCTCGACTTTCCCGGCAAGCGCCGCGTCGAAGCGAAGCTGATCGGCCAACCGACCGTACTCGGCGTCATCAACGGCATGCGCGAAAAGTTCGGCAAGCCGCCGCTGATCCTCGCTCCGGACCCCTGACCGCCATGACACCGCCCGCATCCCATCGCAAGACGCTCTACCTGATCGACGGAAGCGCCTACATCTATCGTGCGTTCTTCGCGCTCCCGGCTCTGAACAATTCCAAAGGTCTGCAGACAAACGCGGTCTACGGGTTCATGACCACTCTGCTGAAGATCCTCCGCGAGCGACAGCCAGACGGGATCGTCGTCGCCTTCGATGAGAAGGGGCCGACCCTCCGCCATCAGGCATTCAAGGAGTACAAGGCTCAGCGGCCGCCGATGCCGGAAGGCATGAGCGCGCAGATTCCCTATATCCATCGTGCGGTGGAGGCGTTGAACATTCCAGCGGTCAAACAGGCCGGCTACGAAGCCGATGACCTCATCGGCACCTTGGCCCATCAGGCGGAGCGAGGCGGCTATGATGTCGTGATCGTCACCGGCGACAAGGACATGCTCCAGCTCGTGACGCCGCACGTCCGCATCTATGATCCGGTGAAAGACAAGTGGTCCGGCGAGGCGGAATGTGTCGCCAAATTCGGCGTCGAACCGGCCCGCGTGGTGGAAATCATGGGCCTCATGGGTGATGCGACGGACAATATTCCCGGCGTGAAGGGCATTGGCGAAAAGACCGCCATGAAGCTCATTTCCCAGTTCGGCACGATCGAGGAATTGCTCCGGCGGGTCGAGGAGGTCACGCCGCCCCGCGTCAAGGCGCTGGTGGCCGAGCAGGCCGCCAACGCCAGGCTCAGCCGCAAGCTGGCCACCATCGACATCCACAGTCCCATCGCCTTTGAGCCGGAGGCCTATCACGTGAAGCCGCCGCACCAGGATCAGCTTCTCGAGCTGCTGCGCGAGTTGGAATTCACAACCCTGCTGAAAACCTTTCAGGCCAATGCACCGGCCGATCCGAAGTCTGACGTATCGGAGACGATTCAGGATGAGCAGGCGGCAACGGGCTTCGTGGCCGACCTGCCGACGGATGGTCCCCTCGGGGTCTGCTGCCAGCTCTCCGGCGGTCCGGCGGTGCAAGCGGAGGTCAAAGGCCTCGCGCTTTCCGCGGGCGGGAAGACTGTCTACATCCCGCTCGATGTCCAGGCCTTCATGCGGCCGATTACCGCGCTGTTGCACGACCAGGCCCACAGCAAAGTCGTCCATGACCTGAAGGCGACCCTGCTCGCGTTTCACCGCATCGGGATTTCGCTCGCCGGGCCCTATCTCGACACGATGGTGGCGGATTATCTGCTCAATCCCAATCGCCGCGACCACAGTCTCGACACGATTGCGATGGAAGCACTGGGTCAGCGGTTGGGCCGTCATCAGGCCGAAGCCAAGGCTCCGCAATCGCTGTTCGAAGAAGACGGAGGCTCGCGCGAGGAAGCGACGGAACAGGCGGCCGTGCTGGCCAAGCTGGCGCCGAATCTGACGAGTCGTCTGATCGAACAGGGCAGCCTGAAACTCTTCCAAGAGGTGGAAATGCCGCTCGTTCCGGTGTTGGCCGAAATCGAGCGCAACGGTTTCTTGCTCGACGTCGAAGGTTTGCAGGCCCTGAGCAAGGAACTGGAGCATGAACTCGACAAGATGATGGAGACCATCGCCGGTCTGGCGGGCGGCGAGTTCAACATCAATTCACCCAAACAGCTGGCCGTCGTGCTGTTCGAGAAGCTCGGCCTCAAGCCGGGTCGCAAAACCAAGACCGGATACTCGACGGACGAAGACACGCTCACGCAGCTGGCCACACAGCACGACCTGCCCGCGCAGATCTTGAACTACCGCAGCCTGAGCAAACTCAAATCGACCTACGTCGACGCCCTGCCCGAGTTGGTGAATCCGGAAACCAAGCGGCTGCACACGTCGCTGAATCAAACGGTCGCCGCGACCGGCAGGCTCTCCTCGACCGATCCCAATCTGCAAAATATCCCGGTGAAAGGGGACTACGGCCTGCGGATCCGCGAAGCGTTCGTCGCGCCGAAAGGCCATGAGCTGCTCTGCGCCGATTACAGCCAGATCGAGCCGCGCATCCTCGCGCATCTGTCTCAAGACCCTCGATTGCTTGCCGTGTTCGCCAAGGGCGACGACATTCACATGGCGACCGCGATGGAGATTTTCAGCCTGCCGGCGAGCCAGATCACCAAGGACATGCGCCGCGCCGCCAAGACCGTCGTCTTCGGCATCGTGTACGGCATCAGCCCGTTCGGGCTGTCTCAAAATATCGGTGTGCCGCAGGCGGAGGCGAAGAAATACATCGATACCTTCTTCGAGCGGTTCGCCTCGGTGCGCGCGTTGATGGACCGGAACATCGAAGAAGGCAAGACGAAGGGGTACACAACCACGATCCTCGGTCGCCGTCGGCCGATTCCCGAATTGCAGAGCGGCGATCCCGCGCAACGTGGTTTCGGCGAACGTATGGCGGTGAACAGCCCTATTCAGGGGTCGGCGGCGGACTTGATCAAAATTGCGATGATCAACGTGAGCCGGGCGCTCCATCACGAGATGCCGCACATCAAGATGATCCTCCAGGTTCACGACGAACTGATCTTCGAAGTGCCGGAGAAAGAAGTGGAGGAGGCGAAGCGGCTGGTGAAGCGGGAGATGGAAGGGGTGGGGAAACAACTCGGCCTGTCTGTGCCGCTGAAGGTCGATTTGGGCGTCGGCAAGAATTGGCGCGTGGCGCATCCGTGATTCTGAACGGGCAAGCCCGATCTGCTCTGCTCCTCGCTTCAGCTCGACCGCACTATGTCTGCCATCCGCTCGATGCCGAAACTAGTTCCGCTCCGAGCGTCGCTCGAACGGAACCTCGAACATCGGCATTGCCGGTTTATAGCCGGCCGCGTCTGTTCGACAAGTGCGGTGCACGATCCTCCGCGAAAGTCGCTCGCAGATCAGGCTTGCCTGTTTGAATGGTTACCAATTTGAGATCTGCAATCTGAGTTGTGCAATCTAGAAGAGGGGAGGCGGTCATGAACCAGGGACGTGCGATGACCATGGCAATGGCAGTCGGCGCGAGTTTGCTCGGGGCGGCGGTGGTATTCGTGCTGGGACAGCCCTTTACGGTAAAGGCGCAGGAACAGAAGCGGTTTCAATACCGTGTCGTCGAAGTGCTGCATGAGACGGACGCGATGCAGCGCATGTTGAACGACTTTGGCGGCAGCGGCTGGGAACTCGTCGCGATCAGTGCCGGCGACCTGACGTCGCCAAGGATGATTTTCAAGAAGTAAACATCGCCGGCGGGAATCTAGTGTCGACACCCTGCTACGATCACGTCGCGAATGCTCATGCAGCTTTACCCGAGCAAGGAGTCTCTCGTTCAAACCTGTGCCCTCCGTTTGTCTAAACCTCCATTCAATCCCTAACCAGAGCCGGTTTGCGCGGGGTTAGCTGTGGCACCTCTCTTGCGGTACTCCCAACGGATTTTGCCTCAATCATCCGTCAAGTGATGTAGCCAAAGGGGGATTGGCCATGGTGCATGCCGTTGAACTCGACAATCAAACTGCGTCCTTTGTGCGTCAGCTGGAGGAGCAGCGAAAACTCGAGAAGCATCTCCTGGTGGAGCGCGTGCGGGGGACGAAGGAGGGGGTCGATTCGGTCTTTGCCGATATCCGGTCCCGCGTGGCGATGCTGGAGAAGTTGAACGGCTCGGCAAGCGCCAGTTGCATCGCACCAATCGGATGGAGCCAGATGATTTTCACCGGCGCGGCGAGCGTGTCGGCGCCGAATACCATCGGATTCGGCGACCGTGACGAGACGCTCTGCAAGCTCGATCAGATCCGCTATCTGGAAGACACCAACTATCTCCGCTTGGCGGAAAACCCCCATTGCATCGAACATGTGTTGCCGAACAAGTCCGCCCAGGCGCGTGTCGGTGCGAATCCGACGATGTGGGACACGTTGGGCTACAGCCACATCGGCTACGTCACCTTTCTGAGTCTCCCGGCATCGTTGGAGCCGACGACCGTGTTGCTCATGTCGCGCCTGAACATGCTGTTCAACTGGGTGGAGGCCAATGCGGTCGGGGATCAGTGGTACGCGCATGTGGCGGCGACGGCGCGGCTCTGGGTGGCGTACGACGGCGAATTCCGGCAGGCGCCGCCGGCCCAGTTCATCAACCTGCTGGCGGCACCGAAGCAGTTGAGGACGCATCAGGACATTGCGTCGCCGGCCCCGAGCGGGGCGCTGACGATGCAGGTGGATGTGTCGGCCGGCAGCGGGACGACCTTGAGCATCTATGAAACGATCGAACTTTCCGCGACGACACCGAATGGTCACGCCTATCTGGACGGTGTGTTCTCCTGGGAACCGCTGGCGGTTCAATTGCGGGAGGGATAACGAGAAAGGCAGGGCTCCTTCCTTGTGGAAGGAGCCCTCTGTCCGGAGGCCTACTCCGTCAGACGAATCTGCTGCTGTCCGCCAGCGAAGCTCGATTTGGCCACCTTGGTTCCGCTCATCGATATCTGAATCTCAATCGCTATTCCGCCGTTGGCCCCGAGTATGCCGCTGTTGACCTGCTCCACGAACTCGAGTTTTTGACTCTTGTCCATCCGGCTCCACCCCTTGTGATCCACATCGACGGCCAAGAGTTTATTGTCAACGTTTTCCGCGGAGACCATCGGATCAATAAACCCCGGTCCTTGGAGGAAACGGGCCGCGGCCGCCACGGCCTTGCTATGTTCGGCGGCGTCCTTGGCCGCTCTGGCGGCACCGGCATAGACGGATGGGGGGCTGAGGGCCAACGTGATGCCGAGGGTCAGGGTGATGATGGCAGTGCGCTGACGGACAAACCATGAATCCTGCATGAACAACCTCCGTATGAATGATGATGAATGATACACGGGACCCGGAACTCTGTCGGTCGGATGGGGGCAAAACTTCAGTCCGCCGGATGATGGGATATGAACAGGCCGCATATCGAACGGTGGGGCTCAGTACATCCGGGCGGCAATCTGTGTGCAGTTGAAGAGCAACGTGTGGCGGCGGGTATACACGGCGTGGCCGTAGTAGTGGTCGCGCGGGTTGGTGGAGCCGGTCGAGTCCTTGTAGTCGACGAGGAGGCAGCGCCCTTCGCTGGGGAAACGGATCGCCCGCCTGGCGCATTCCAGCCAACGCTCGAAGCCGTCGAAGGGTTCGACCATTTCCCACAGGGCCTTGTTCGCAGCCTTCGCCGCTTCGGTTTTGGGCATCGCGTCGCTGCCGGCCACGGCGAGTTCCTGGACATAGTCGCCACCCCAGGCGATCGGCATCTCCATTGTGATCTGCGGCAATTCCATTTTCGCCAGCCAGGTTTTTCCGTCCGTGCGCAGGTTCCGATGGTTCACGATGTGGAGCAAATGCCCGATTCCTGACGGATCCCAGCCGTAGCGCACCGGTGTGCCGAAGGTGACGAGATCCAGTGCGGCGCCTTTCAACAACGTTCCGGCGGTCAGCAGGGGCTCGACGCGCCGGATGGCGGCCATCAGATCGGCCTGTTCTGTCTGTTCCGCGTAGGCGGCCAAGAGGCCGAGCATCTTCGGCCGTTGGGTAATCTGGCTGGGGCAGAGAAAGTTCGACACGAGCGCGGCGACCAACCCGGCCTGGCCGTGAGCCAAAAGCAGCAGACGCTGTCCCGGGCCCAAGCGCTGCTGTTCACAGAGCTCGCGCAGGCTGTCGAGCAGGCGGATCGAAGCGATTGCGCGGCCGAGATGGTGGTGTTCCGAGGACCAGAACAACCGGACACAGGCGATGGGAAGCGCCGCGCCTCGGTTGAGCCCCTTGCGGGCCTGTTCCACATAGGCGGCGGTGAAATTGCCGGCTTCGCCGAGTTGGTCGTCGAGCAAGTGTTTCGTGGCATCGTCGTCCGGCAGCGGTGGGGTGAGGCCGCCAGGGAGCAGCGGAATCCCGTTGCTCTCTTGGCGCATGGCCGCGAGCAGGGCATCCAACCCCGAGACGCCGCGAGAGTAGCCGCGCTTCAAGCCGCCGACTTCGTCCAACCGTTGGATGCCGAAGACATCGCTGCCGTGAATCGCGCCATGCAGGAAGATCACGGCACGGACGCCCGCTTGCGAGAGCGTTGCTCCGCATCGCCCCATAGCGTCCAACCAAGCGGGCGAGTCCGGTTCGGCGTCGGCCATGAGTTCGGCGGTGGTCAACCGGTCTCCCGGGCTTTTGCGCGACAGCTCGTCGTGGTGAAAATTGTTTTCGATCGGCATGGCGGGATTACATACCCGAAGTGCCATCGCCTCTGCAACGGGACCAGGTCGGGATGGGTCAGCGGGTGATGATCGGCGTGGAATCCGGGTGGTCGGGTGCCTGTTTGGGCTGGACCTGGTTTTTGGGCATGACGGCGGTCGCGTGGCAGATCTTGTTCGTTTCGTCGATTTGGCGATCGACGATCTTCACGCCTTGCAGATATTCCTGAACGATTTCTTCGCGCGTCACTTCGACATCCACTTCGGCGTCTTTGCCTGATCGTTCACGGATCCGGTCGATCATGTGTTCCTTCACCAGAATGCGGATTTGTTTGGCGAGGTCCGTGCGGGCCGAGAGTTCCGAGACGCGCTGGCACACGATCGGGCCCTTCGCCAGATCGCCGTGCCCTTTCCCGATCAGGTACTGGTCCGAGGAGTAACTGCTGCGGTCTTCGAATCGTCGGGCCGTCGTTCCGTTCGGCGCGGCGGTCGAGGGTTGGTCCGCTGCCTTCAGCCGGTCGAACGATTGCTCGGCCCGGCTTCGCACGTCGCCGACCTCTCCGGCCGGGAGATGCGCGGGAAGCGCGCCCAGGCACACGACGAATCCGCAGGTTATGGCCATCCGCTGCATGTTATTTCCCTCGTCCTCGACCCCCGCCTCCGCTGCCGCGTCCTCCTCCGCCATAACTTCCTCCGCCACCTGAGCCCCGTGGAGCGACTTGATAGGGCACGCGAGGGACCTGTTGCGGCATCGGAGGATGAATCTGATTGATTGTCGGGGGCAATCGTTGGGCTGCGGGCGGGCGGTTCATCTGTGGTGTACCAGGCGGCTGCAAGAATTGTTGGAGCGCCCGGGCCGACCGAGAGCCCGGAGCCGGGTGCCCGTTGGGAGCCGGCAACAAGGGATTCAGTTGTCGGATATCGGTCAAGGATCTCGATCCGGCCGCCGACGGTGACGGATGTGGACTCCCTCCTTGATTACTCAACTGCGGCGGCGCCGTCGTGTTGTGGGTCACCTCGTTCAAGGAGCGGGGGACCGGTTGGGAACTGGGGCCGGGGACAACCTGGTAGGTCGGCATGGAGCCGCTGCTTGTGCCTGGCGCATGCGGGCTCGGCGGCTGCGGCGGCGCGGGCGGTTGGCGTGTCGTGATCACTTGCTGGGCGACCTGGACGTGGGGGCTGGTCGGATAGAGGCCGCGAGCCACATTCAACAGGGCCTGCGTTTGCGCCACGCCGACCCAAGGATAGGGATAGACCACGGGGGAAACGATGACCCAGTCAGTCCAGGCCTGCGCCACCATGGCATTCGATTGCACGCGGTTCAAGATGTCCTGCCGCTGCTGACTGGCCTGCAGCGCTTGGTCTGGCGTCGAGGCGTTAGTCAGGGCTTGGTTGGCGGCGTCGAGTTCCTGCTGTAGCTGCTCGTTGTCCTGTTTAAGCGCCACGAGCTGGTGGCGCGCGTCTTCGTTTTCGCGCAAGGCCGCGATCGCGTGCGTTACTTCTTCCGTATCGATCTGGGCCGTGAGATCCACGGTCACCAAGACGCTGTCGCCGTCCAGCGTCAGATTCGTCTGCTGGTCGAGCACCAGCACCAGCCCTGCCGTGAAGGTATGGATTTCATCCTTGGTGACGTCAACTCCTTCCACGACCGTGACGCTTTCCAGATAGGTGGCTACTTGTTCCAGGGCGTTCCGTTTCGCCGCTTCCGTCGCGAGCCGCACCGCATCTTCCCTGGTATCGCGGTCCCCCATCCGATGCTGGCCTTGGGCCGTGACGACGCGGACCTCGGCCTGGGCGGCTGTCATAGGGATGACCGTGGAGGCGACGAAGATGGCGATTGAGAGGAGGGAAAGAAGGATCGCACGTTCGGATCGGCTGGTCCCGGCGCTCATAACGTCCTCAGTCCGGCCATTGCCGCGAACCTCGCTACGAGGATTGACGCACGCACGTTCCGTCGGTTGACACGCCCTTCCGATCCGAACAGTTTGAGCATAACACCCGCAAACCCGTTATGCCAGCGGTCCGGGCGGGATCCCATCCGGCTTGCCTTCCAGAAAATTCGCGTGCTAAGGTACCGTTCCCCTTTGAGGACACGTGTTGAGAAGAAGGTTGTCTATGGCTTGGCGAACAGGGCTTTCCACCATCGTACTTGTCGGTTGCTTCCTTCTGGCGCTTGAGGCGGCGGCCTCTACCCCCAAATCCGTCGGGCAGGCTGAGGTCCAGGCTCCGTCGGCCCCGCTGACCGAACATGTCATTCTGTTCGTGCTAGAGGGATTCGGCCAGGACTCCCTGAAGGGCGGGGCCATGCCTACGCTCGGCCGTCTCGTGAAAGAAGGAGCGGTCACCTGGTCGGCAACCGCAGTGAAACCGGCGCTCCGGCTGCCTACCATGGCGTCTTTGATCACCGGTATGCCGGTCGAAAAACACGGCATCACCTGGAACGAATTCGAGTTCAGCCGGGGCTACCCGCGCGCGCCCAGCGTCTTCGACTATCTCGACTTGAGCGGCGGCCGCGACAGCGCCATTTTCTTCATGGACGAATCGCTGTACCAGTTGGCCAGGCCGGAGCCCTATACCGATTATCAAATGTGCGGTCCGCTGAAACCGGAGTGCAGCCCGGAGCGCATCGTCTCGTACATCCGACAATACTTCACGAAGGCGACGAGCGGGCATGGGTACGGTCACGCTATTCTCTCGCTTCCGCATTTGCTGGTCGTGCATTTGCCTGAGGCGGGACGGGTCGGCGCGGCGAAGGGCTGGAATTCGAAAGAGTATCGTGAAGCTCTGCGTGCGGTGGATCACGCCATGGCTTCGGTGCTGGAGTTGTACAAGGAAAAAGGCCTCGCCAAACGTACGACCATGTTCGTGACGTCGCTGAGCGCGGACGGCCGAGGCGGGTCGGAACAGGTTTCGCCGGTTGTGCCCTGGATCGCCTCCGGCGTCGGCATCAAGCGAGGCCATACGATTCACCAACCAGTCTCGATCATCGATACCGGTGCTACGGTCATGCGGACCCTTGGACTGGAGACCCATACGGAATGGGAGAGCCACGTGGTGGAGGAGATCTTTCAATTCGCCTTCGTGCCGGCGGCTCCGAATTCGAGCGCACCGACCGTGCCGCAATAGTCATGATGTTCTGGAGTCGGCTTGCAGAGGCCCTGTTCGTGCTGCTCGTGACGGCGTCTTCTCTCGAGGCGGGCCCGCCCGCCGCCTATACGACGGAGCACTCGATCACCATTGATTCGACCGTGATCGATCCCCCCTCGTGGTGGTATGTGCCGGGAGTCACTTCCTCAATCTACAATTCCGATCCCGAGTCGATGGATGCCTTCAAGACAACCGACAAGCGCACCATTCAGTTGAAGCCCGGCAAATATAAGTTCGTCAGCTTCACGTTCGACTTCCCATTTTCCGTGACACTCGAAGGCAAGTTGGAATTTTCTCACTCGCTCGATCAATGCGTGGAGGGACGAGGGACGCAGACGCTCGTCGTCCGGTGCAAGCGGACCTACCCGCACGGAGGGCAACCTGATTACACGTATCAGTAAGGGCTTGGTGTTATGGCGCAGGCATTAGACGATCTTCTGGAAGGGTTAGAGGACGTCGACGACGCGACGCGCGAAGAGGCGGCGAAAGCGCTTGCGGAGATCGGTGACCCGAAGAGCCTTGACGCGTTGATCGCGGCCTGCGGTGACGAGTTTTGGTCGGTCCGGGCCCATGCCGGGAACGGCGTCGCCAAGATCGGCGGGCCCAGAGCCGTCGAGGCCTTGGTCGGACTCTTCAACGATCCGATCATGGAAGTGCGCAACCAGGCGGTCGACGCGGCAGCCAAGCTGGGCACGGTGATTCTTGACCGCATGCTGGCCGGGCTCAAAGACGAGCGCTGGCGGGTGCGGGAACATGCTGCCAAGACGTGCGGGGAACTGCGGGACCGAAAGGCCGTCGATGCGTTGATCCTGACCTGCCGCGATCGTGACGGCGCCGTGAAGAGCGCGGCAGCAGAAGCGCTGGGAAAGATCGGGGATCCGAAAGCCGTGCCCTCCCTCATCAAGCTCTTCCGCGACACATCCAAGATCGTCCGGGAGACCGCCGGGACGGCGCTGGTCTACATCGGAGAACCCTCGGTCGACCAGCTCATCGAGTGTTTTCAAGACAAAGATTTCGTCGTGCGATGCCACGCGGCGCGCGCGCTCGGGGGCATGACGACCGACTATCAGATCGGCCGCACGTGGGTCCGGGCTCCCAAAGTCGTTGATGTGTTGATCGCAGCGCTGAAGGATCCCGATCGCGCCGTGCGGGAGGATGCCACGATCGCCCTCGGGATGATCGGCGATCCCCGCGCCATCGATGCGTTGATCGAAGCGATGAAGGACGGCGCCGTCAAGCGGCATGCCATCGCCTCACTGGGGATGATCGGCGATCCTCGCGCCTTGCCCCCGGTGCTGGATGCGCTGAAGGGCAAGGGGATCCGCCAGGACGGGACGCCGACCCCCGGCTGCATCGTCAGCGAAGACGCCTTCATCAAAGAAGCGGCCGCCACGGCGCTCGGGCAGTTCCGGGATCCGCGGGTTATTCCGGACCTGATCATGCTGCTCAAGGACGGCGTGTTGCGCGAGAAGGCGGGCGCGGCGTTAGTGACGATCGGTGACACGGCGATCGAACCGTTGATCGCGTTTCTCTACGATCCCAAGGCGTCTGAAGTTGCGTCGGAAGGCGAACGGGTTCTGTCCTATGCGTCGGTTCGTCTCAGCGCCAAAGATGCCCTGCGGCAGCTGGTTGTGGACACGCTCGAAAAGCTCGGTTGGCAGCTGCCGTCCGAGGAGCTGGCCGTCGATTCCAGCTCCGTCGACAACGCGCGGGTGGACCGTCCGCTCGGCGAAACCGGACGATTCGGACCGTCGGGCGATTTTGCCAAAGGTCCGGGATGAGCCGGCTTGGCCGGGGTATCCTGGCCGCTTCGATCCGGCCTCTTACTTCCTCACCGCAATCCCGTGCGTGTCCGCCGTTTCCTTCCCGTCCTTCATGTTCGTGATCGCGGCTTGGCCTTTGTAGTGGCCGACTTTGCCTCCCGCGTCGACGTGGACCACGCCCACGCCAGGAATCGTTCCCTTCGCGTTGTTCACCCCCTTATCGTTGCCCGTTAACGGAGCCGGGCCGCGGAATCCGACGAAAACGTACTGTCCGTCCGGTGCGACGTCCATCAGATCGGGAGCCGGATCGGCATTGCCGCTCGACACCAGATCCACTGATCCCACGCTGAGGTTGCTCAGGGTATCGAGAATTTCGATGTTGTTGCCGGCCCGGTCCGCGCTCCAGAGGTAGCGGCCGACGGAGGCCATGCCGTGGGAATCGGCAAACTGGTTGTCACGCTGGGAGAGCAGTTTGGCGGAGATAGACCCGGGCAACTTGCTCGTATCTAACGCGTACACGTCGTAGGAAAGCGGCGCGACCGGCCAGCCGCCTCCGGAATTGATATACAGGGTGCCGCCCGCTTCGATGCCGCCGCAGCCGGCCGGATGGACCTGATTATTGTCCAGTGTCGCCACGATTTTGAGTGGTGTGGCGGTCACGTCCACCACGAAGAGCCCTCCTCCCCGGAGGGTGACGAAGGCGTACTTGCTGGATGATTCGGTGATGGGGCAGATGGGTGCCGTATCGGGACGCTCGCCGCTTTCCATCGCTCCGAGGTTCATGACGTCCTTCTCGGGATCGAAGGTGAACTTGTGCGCCGTATAATCGGTCCAGATTCGGATGAACTTCTTCTCGGCGATGTTGGCGGCGATCGCCATTTTCTGATCCGGCGTGGGCCAGGCCGCATGCACGTTCTTACCCATCGAGAGGCAGGCGTCAGGCTTCTTCGTCGCGGCATCGAGGAAGAGCACATGGCCGCTGAGGAACGAGATGATCGCGTGATCCTGCTTGGCGTTGAAGAAGAGCATGTGGGGCCGGCGGACCGGTTTCTTCGTCGCCTCTTCGCAGAACTTGCCGAGGTCCCCCGCGAAATCGATCGTCTGGATCGGTTTGGCCGCAGAGGGGTTTGCGGCGAGTTGGGCCCCGTCGAAGATATGGAGATAGCCGCCGCTTTCCTTGCCCGTGTCCGATTGGTCCGTCAGCCACACTTCATAGGCCCAGGCCGACGGGACGACTTCGATGACCAGCAGGCTGAGGGCGAACAGACCGATGAACCTCAAGGGACGGTTGATGCGCGATTTCATAGAGGCCTCCTTTTCGGGTAGACGGAGCGTCGGGATGATCACGAACAGGATGATGATCGTACGGTGGCGGGTGGAGGGAGTCAATCGCGCCCAAACCGGCGTCCTATCTGTGCATTATCGGTCTGGGTCGCCCAGCAGTCGAGGCGGCGGTTCCGTTGACCCTGCGAAAATGGCTGTGTTAGGCTGCCCAGTTCCTAATGAGGTCCAGCATGGCCGATGCGGTGGCAGAGCAGATCGCCGCGCTGAAAGATGACGATTGGGCCATTCGTGAGGAGGCGGCCCTCGCGCTCGGCACGTTCAGGGATCCGCGGGCGGTGACACCGCTGGTGTCCTTACTGCGCGATTCCGATCGCGCGGTGCGGGAGGCGGCCATCGGCGCCTTGCGGGCGATCGGCGAACCCTCCGTGCCCGTGCTGGGGGCCTGCCTGTCCGATCCGCAACTGACGGTGCAGGAGGCGGCCTCCGCCGTCCTGGCCTCGATCGCAGACGAGCGGGTGCTGGCTCCCTTGATCACCGCGTTGCGGAATCATGATTGGATCGTTCGGATGCATGCGGCGAAAGCTTTGGGGCGGATTAAACAGGCGAGCGCGGTCGAACCGCTGGTGCCGTTGCTGCAGGATTCGGTCAAGGCAGTCCGCGAAGAAACGGCGCTCGCCCTGGCGGCGATCGGGGATGCGGCGATTCCTTCGTTGCTCGCGGCGTTGACCCATGGAGAATGGTTGGTGCGTCTCCATGCGGTCGAGGCCTTGGGCAAAACCAAGTCGCCGGCGGCGGTCGAACCCTTGTTGTCGGCGCTGTTCAACGACTCGGACACCGCCGTCAAGGAAGACGTGATCAGAGCCCTCGGCCAGATCGGCGACGCCCGGGCGTGGGAGTTCTTGGTGCAGGTGATGAAAGAACCGGCGTTACGTCCCTTGGCCGTCGAGTCGCTCGGGCAGATCGGCGACCGCCGGGCTGTCCCTGTCCTGATCAAGGTGCTGGAAGGGGAAGATCGGCCGGCAGAGAGCCGGATCGTGGCCGGCTGCGGGGACAGGTGGGATGAAGAAATGGCGACAAGAGGAGCGGCGGTGCGGGCGTTGGGGGTGCTCGGGGATGAGCAGGCGATTCCCGCGCTGCTCAAGGCTTTGCGGGATACCGTGACCAGGCCGGATGCCGCCGCCGCCCTGACGCGGTTCGGGTCGACAGTCGTTGCGCCGCTTCTCACGATGATGACTCAGGAACCGGACGAAAACCTGCGCTACCATGTCAAAGAGACGTTGACGAAGGTGGGTTGGAGAGCGGGCCGAGTGTAGATCGGCGAGCCCCATGTCCAAGGAAACAATTGAAACGCTCGTCACGGAACTGGTTCACGAGGAAGATTGGCGACGCATGCGGGCCACCGCAGCCTGCCTCGCCGGCGGGCCGAAGGCGGTCCAGGCGCTGGTCGAAGTGCTGGGTGTCGGAACCCCGGAACTGAAACGCGAGGCGGCGGCGATGTTGGCGCGGATCAAGGATCCACAAGCCGGCGTGGCGCTCGTCGGGCTGCTGGAGGACCCGGACGAATCGGTGCGAAAGTCCGGCGCGACGGCGCTGGAGCAGATGGCCGGCATCCTCGACAACGCCACGGCCTCCGCCTTGGTGGCGCTGCTGCCGAAAGCGGAAGCGGGCGAGATGAAGCAGCTGGTCACGCATCTGGTCGGGGCCATTCCCACGGCGGTCGGGCCGCTGTGCGAGATGATGAAACATGCGAACCCGGATGTGCAGGTGACGGCGGCGACGATGCTGGACCACCTGCTCGATCCCCGGTCGGTCGACGCCTTTATCGACGCGATGGGCCAGCCGGCGGTGCGGGACATTGCGGTCGTCACGCTGAAAAAGTTGGGCGCGATCCGCGAACGAATCGACGACACGTTCGACGCGTTGCGGGACGTGGAGGGCGCGAGCGAACGGGAAGAAGCCCGCATGGCCACGGTGATCAATCTGCTCGGGATCGGCCGGCCGAGCGTGGAGATCTTGATCGAGTACTTGGAAGACGACGATTGGCTGGTGCGGGAAGCAGCGGCGGATCTCTTGGGCAAGATCGGCGACGTGCGCGCGGTGGAGCCGCTGATGAAGCGGCTGGAACAGGATAAAGACACGGGCGTCAAAGAATTGGCCATTAAATCACTGGGGCTGATCGGCGATGCGCGTCCGACCCGGCTGTATTTGGAGTCCATTCCGATCCGGCCCCTGCGCGTCTACGCGATGGAAGCGCTGGCCAAGATCAAGGACGTGGAAGTGCTGCGGCCGCAGAAAGAATTGTTCGATCGGCTGCGCAACGATCGCGACGGCTTGGTGGCCTACAACGCCGGGTTGATCGCGGACAAGCTGGAGGCGCTGGCGGGCACGATGGCCGAGGCACCGGAAGGACAGGAGCATGAGTGACGAGGGACAGGCGGAGCGCATCGAGCAGTTGATCGGTGCGCTCCGTGACGAGAACGACGCGCTGCGGGACCATGCGATCGCGAGTCTGGCCCAGATGGGCGAAGAGGCCGTTGAGCCCTTGATCGGGCTCATGGCCGACGAAGACGTGCTGATTCGGGAAGCCGCCACGACCGCGGTGGTCCGTATCGGGCCGTCGGTGCTCGGCCGGCTCATGGAGGCGGTGACGGACGACGACTGGGCGATCCGGGAACAGGCGGCGTCGGGTTTGGGTAAGCTGAAGGATCCCCGCGGCGTCGAGCCGCTGGTGCACGCGCTCAAAGACAAGGATGGCGCCGTCAGAACAGCCGCGGTCTGGGCGCTGGAGCGGATCGGGGATCCCCGTGCGGTACCGGGCTTGGTGGAGGCGCTGACGGACAGTACGGTTCGTGAGGATGTCGCGCGGGTGCTGAAGAAGATCGGCGACGCGCGGGCCGTCGACGCTCTGATCGACGGGTTGCTGGGCAACAATTGGATGGTGCGGCGGCATGCTGCGGAAGCGCTCGGCAAGATCGGCGACCAGCGGGGGATCGCGCCGTTGATCGGCTCGCTCAAGGACGAAGATTGGCTCGTCCGCCGTAATGCGGCCGAATCGTTGGCCCGCCTAGGCGCCAAGGAAGCCATCGAGCCGTTGATCCCGCTGCTCGAAGATGAGAACACCATGGTGCAGGAAACGGTCGAGGGGGTGTTGGCCAGTCTCGGATGGAAGCAAACGGCGCAGTGAAGTTCACTAGGCTGTAAAGGAACCACATCATGGCAGATGAAGCTCCGGTAAAACTGATTCAGATCGGTCCGAAAGGGGGCGCGAAGAAAGACGGATTCAATCTCGTCACGGAACGCGTCGTGGCTGTCAACCCCGAGGCCAAGCAGGTCGAAGTCGAGCTGTTGGCCTATGACGGCAAAACCGTCGTGCTGGACGTCGACGAGGAAGCGCTCGAATCGCTGAAGCAGATCAAGGTCGGCGACGGGGCGACAATTCGGGTCGTCGAAGAAGGTGGTAAACGCCTCGCCAAGCAATTCCGCATCCGGCCGAAGGATCCCAACGCCGCGAAGGCCGACGCGATGCTGCTGGATCTCAAAGATTCGCACTGGCTCAACCGGAAATATGCAGCGGAAGTGCTCGGCGAGCTCAAGGAGGTCCGCGCGGTTCAACCGCTGGTCGATGCCTTGACCGACGAAGTCGGCGATGTGCGCCAGCGGGCCTACGATTCTCTGATCAAGATCGGCGGTCCAGCCGTGCCGTCCCTGGTGCCCCTGCTCGTGTCTGAGGAAGACGAGTTGCGGCAGTCGGTGACGGAAATCATCCGCAAGATCGGCAAGCCCGCGGTGGAGCCGCTGGCCACGGCGCTGGCCGAAGCCGACGACCGGCTGAAGACGCGTGTTCTCAAGGTGCTGGACCGGATGGGATACAAAGCGAAGGCGAAAGAAGCGGCGAAGGTGGAAGTGCCCAGGCTGACGTAACCGCTAGGCCGGCGGGGACGCGTCCTTGTTCGGCCGGCCGACCGAAATGTGGCGGAAGCCGAATCCGGTCACGCGGCCGGAGTCATAGACATTGCGCAGGTCGATCAGGACTGGCGTGCGGACCAGCGTCTTGAGTTTCGGAAAGTCCAAGTTGCGGAACTCGTTCCATTCGGTCATCAGAATCACGCCGTCGGCGCCGGATGCGGCGTCGTAGGCGTCTCGACAAGGAACCAAGCCTTTCACGGTTCGCGTGGCTTCTTCGAGCGCAGCCGGATCAAAGGCACGCACGGTGGCGCCCTGCGCTATGAGTTCCTGGGCGATGGCCAGCGACGGGGCGTCACGGAGATCGTTCGTATTCGGCTTGAACGACAGCCCCAGCATGCCGATCGTCTTGCCTCTGATTCCCCCCAAGGCCTCGCTGATCTTGCGGATCATCCGCTGGCGCTGGTGAACGTTGACCGTGGCCGCAGCGCCCGCGATCTGCATGGGGTGGCCGGCTTGCTCACCCATGTGCACGAGTGCCGCCAAGTCCTTAGGGAAACAAGATCCACCGAATCCCGGCCCCGCATGGAGAAACTTCGAACCGATCCGCTTGTCGAGCCCCATACCCTTGGCGACCATCTGCACGTCGGCGCCGACCGCTTCGCACAAATTGGCAACTTCGTTGATGAAGGAAATTTTTGTGGCGAGGAAGGCGTTGGAGGCGTACTTGATCATTTCGGCCGTTGGCACGTCCGTCACGACGAACGGCGTTTCAATCAGATAGAGCGGGCGGTAGAGATCCTTCATCAAGGTCGTCGCCTGCTCGCTTCCGGACCCGATCACCACGCGGTTCGGGCGCATGAAGTCTTCGATCGCGGATCCTTCACGGAGAAATTCCGGATTCGAGACGACGTCGAAAGGAATCGGTTTTATCTGGTTCGTTGCAATGACGCTCTGCAGTTTCGCGCCGGTTCCGACGGGGACCGTCGATTTCGTCACGATCACTTTGTACGAGGTCATGGCCCGGGCGATCCCCTTGCCCACGTCCTCGACGTAGGAGAGATCGGCCGATCCGTCGCTCTTCGGCGGCGTGCCGACAGCGATGAAGATGGCCTGCCCGTGGTCGACGGCGCGACGCAACTCCGTCGTGAAACTCAGGCGGCCGGTTCCGATGCCTTTGGTCACGAGTTCGGACAGGCCCGGTTCGTAGAAGGGGACGTCTCCCTTTTCAAGCCGGGCGATGCGTTTCTCGTCCGTGTCCATGCAGAGGACGTTGACGCCGAATTCGGAAAAGCAGGCTCCGGTGACGAGGCCGACATACCCGGTTCCAATGACGCTGATTTGCATCGGAAGAACTCCTTCACTGAATAGCGAAAGTATACGCTCGCCTGTTGACGTGGGCAATGATGTTTGCGGATTCAGTCATGGTGGAATGGCCTGACGGTTTCATTGACAGGGTTCCCACCGCCGCGTACCATGGCGCCTTTCGTCCTGAGTCACAACCGATGAATCGATCCGGCATTTCAGCTACTGTTTCTCCCGCATGAGTCCCACGGCACCGTCCCATATTCCCCGCTGGTTCCTGCTCATGACCGCCTTCGTAACCGGTGCGGTCGTGATGGCACTGGAAATACTGGGTAGTAGGCTCCTCGCGCCGGTGTTCGGCAATTCCCTGTTCGTATGGGGGGCGCTGATCGGGGTGATCCTGGCGGCCATGAGTAGCGGCTATGCGTTCGGCGGGTGGAGTTCCGACCGCTATCACGGGGCCCGGGTGCTGGCGGGATTGCTGCTGTTCTCCGGGGCCTGGACGTTTCTGGTGGCCTGGCTCAGTCAACCGGTGCTCTTTCGCGTGGCAGGGCTCGTGGAAGATCCGCGCTGGGGCCCTTGCGTCGCCGCCGCCTTGCTGCTTGCCCCGCCCGCCTTTGGGTTGAGCGGAGTTTTGCCGGCAATGTTGCGGCTCGCGGTCTCCGATCTGGAGCATCTCGGCCGCCACACCGGGCGGATGATCGCACTCTCGACGGTCGGCAGCCTCGCCGGAACCTGGGGGACGGCGTTCTTTTTCTTGTCGTGGATCGGAAGCCAGGCGCTTGTGGCCTGGCTTGGAGCCATTCAAGCGGGGTTGGGGCTCTGGTGGTTGATTCAAGGAGCCAGAGTTCGCCCCGTCCTCTTGGCGCTGCTCATTCTGCTCTTAGGCGGCACGGCGCTGGGGGCGTGGTTTCCTCTGCAAATACTGAAGCCGCCGGTCTATCAGGAGGATAGCCCCTATCAACAGGTCCGCATCAGGGACGATGATCTCTTTCGCTATCTCGTGCTCGACCGGACCTTTCACGCGGTCATGTGGAAGTCCGAGCCGATCACGTTGTTCCTGCCCTATAGTCAGCTCATGGTCGCATCGCTCGCCTGGGTTCCTGAACCCAAGCGTGGACTGATTCTCGGCCATGGAGGCGGGTCGCTCGCGAAATGGTTCGCCCGCTTCTGGCCTGAACTCGAACTGGATGTGGTGGAGTTCGATCCAGTCGTCGTTCGTATGGCGGAGGAGTACTTCGGCTATCAGGCTCCGGCTTTCCATCACGTGTATGTCAAAGACGCACGGGCGTTCCTCAGCGGGACACCGCATGCCTATGACGTGATTTGGGTCGATGCCTTTGCGCGCCACATGATTCCGTTCCATCTGACGACGGCCGAGTTCTTCGCCGAGTTGCGATCACATCTTGCCCCGGAAGGCATCTTGGCGGTGAATCTGGCCTCCTCCGGGGAGGGGGGCGATCTGCTGCGGGCCAATGCCGTGGTGCAGACGATGAAAGAGTCTTTTCCCTCCGTGCTGTCATACGGTGTGAAGGGCCCCTGGAAGTCGCAGCAGACCAAATCGGAGAACCTGATCTTCTTCGCCGGTGGTCCGGTCGGTCGGACGGCCGAGTCGGAGTTCCTCTCGCGCGTGGTGGCGCTGGTCGAACAACAGCGCCTGCCCCAAGAGGCGATCGCCCTGTTGCAGACCCGTCGGACGGAGCCCTGGAATTCCGGCGTCGTCCTGCGCGACGACTTTGCCCCCTATGATCTCTTGATGGGTTCGAGCCGTTCGGCCTCCGGTCCAGAGGTGGGATCAAACTGATAACACATTGAAAGGGTTGGTCAACATCTGTTGATAAGAAAATCATCTATCGCCGCCATCCCCCCCATGCGTAGGATCATTATCGTCCTTGCTTCCGTTTTCCCCGCTATGCTATAAGGTTGCCTCTCAAAGAGAAGTATGCACATGCGCATCGATGCGGGATTTCAGTCGAGTCGTAGTCGGAGTGGTCAAGGCTACCAGTGGTCAGCGGTAGTTTTTTACCAACCTAATCACATCTCTTCTTCTTTTTAAGGAGGTAGGTCATGGGCAAGACGATGTTAGGGGTCTTCTTCGGCCTCGTGATGGTCGTGGCTGGAGCATCCGCAGCGTTTGCGCTCCAGGCAGGCGGAGTCGAAATCGGGGATATGGAAACGGGGTCCGTCGTGGGACAGCCCTTCAAGGAACTGGAAGTCGATGCCCAGTTGTTCGCCGTCGAGATCGGCAACATGAAGACCTGGTATCCACCTGTGACCGTGATCGACTTCAAAGTTCGTCCTGGTCGCCCGGTCCTCATTAAGGTGACGAACAATTCAACCGCAGATCATGGTTTCCAGATGACCGACGCGGTCAACGCCGGTTCGCCCTTCGTGTTGAAGGCGGAAGTCGTGTTGAAGCCGGGCGAGACCAAGGTGATCGGCATCCCGACGAGCGACCTGTTCTATGCCACCCAGGGCAACACGCTAAACTATCGCTGCCACCTCCATCCGGCGCATGTCGGTGGCAAGCTCGTTATGATCAAGTAACCCAATCGACAGTGATTCACAGGACGAGGCCCCCTCTGCCGTCACGGCAGAGGGGGCCTCGCTGTTTCTAGGCAAGAGGATCGTCGCGCCTACGCCTCTTCTTCGCGACAGTCCGTTCCAGGGGACAGAGGTACGTTTTGGCTGCCGCGGAGTTCCCCAGCCACGATCAGCAAGAGGTATCGGCTTAAGGTCGGTTCTTGAGTCTGCCGTTCTTGAACAATCGTATGGACGTCGACGATCATTTCGTCGCCGTCCCACTGGGTTTCATTAATGACCCAGTAGTGGCTGACGGAGTCGGGAAACTGGCGCGCCACGAACTTTTCGATAATGTTGCTGATGTCGCCCGTACTGGCTTGGGCGAGCGTCGGCAGCGCCATGGATATGACAAACATGATGAGGAGAATCCAGCGAGGCCCCATGAATCACCTCCATGGGAAAGGGGGAGGAACGCGCACCGGTGATCAAGTCCTGATGCGATTCTACTGCCAGCAGGGGCGCTTGTCCATAAAGGAGACGAAGTGAGCCGCTGCAGAAACACAAAGGCCCCGCAGTTCCAGAGGGAGCTGCGGGGCCTTTGTCAGTACATCAGCCTGCAAATCAGTTGCGGACGCCGCTCCACACTTTGGCCGGGTCGATCGCTTTGTCGGGGTTCAGGGTCTTCGCTTTTTCGAGCAACACGTCTGTCGTTTCCGGATAAGCCGGGTCGGAAATGCAGCAATTATCGACTGGGCAGACGGCGGCACATTGCGGCTCGTCGAAATGCCCGACGCACTCGGTGCAGCGGTCGTGGGTAATCACATAAATATTGTCCCCGACTCCCTGGCCGTCGCCTACATGGTTACCTTTCGTTTCCGCGTCGCTGCGAGTTTCAAAAATCGCCTCGTTCGGACATTCAGGTAGGCAGGCTCCACAGGAGATACATTCATCGGTAATCAGCAGTGCCATGACCCTCGCCTCCTTCTCACTACAGTGAACACAAACCAGGTTGACAAGCCCGCGACGCCGCGACATAGTGCGCGACGAAATGTGCGTCATTCTAGTCTGCGGTACTTTTCCAAGTCAACAGAACGGGACCTGAACAGAAGGCCTAGAATCCTTGATATTATGGGCCTTTGGGCCCAGTTTCGAGCCTCGCTGGAGGGAGTGCGAATGGCGACGGTGGTGGCCAGTCAGTCGAGCGGTGCCGGAGAGAAAAAGAAGCGGATTGTCACGCTCGTGCTACTGGCGATTCTGCTCATGAGCGTCTCCATGTTCATGATGCAGGGGGATGAATCCAAGAACATCATCGTGACGTTCCCCAATGGGACCGAGATCGAAGTCGAGGTCGCCGATACGCCCGAAAAGCTCCTATTCGGACTCGCCTTTCAGGAGGCATTGCCCCCGAACGGCGGAATGATCTATATCTTCGAAGCGACCGGTCCCCACCGGGTCACGACGAAGGAATACCGATTCTCCGTCGACATGATCTGGGTCGACGAAAGTCATCATATCGTGTCGATCTTGGAGAGCGTGCCGCCTTGCCGTCAGGCGGATTGCCCCTGGCATGGGTCGACCACGGAGGCGGTACGCTACTTGATCCAGACCGAAGCGGGATTTGCCAAACGGCAGGGGCTGGAGTTGGGCGGGGAGTTGAAATATACCCTGCGGATGTAGGCTCTCTTCCGGGAGCCTAGCCCGTCGTCCCATGGGTGCGAAGAAGGGGTGGTTGCGGTGAGCCTAGAAGGGTATCAGCTCGTGGGCAAGGTGGAAGAACTTCCGCCCGGGAGCTCTAAAGTGGTGTCGGTCAACAATCGGGCGATCGCGCTCTTCAACATCGAAGGAAAGTTTTTTGCGATTCACAACCTTTGTCCCCATGAGGGTGGTCCCCTCAACGAAGGGCGGGTGAAAGGATTCGTCGTGGCCTGTCCGTGGCACGATCTGGCCTTCGACCTACGCAACGGGCAAGGAACCGACGGGGGCGGCTATTGCGTGGGCAGTTACGATGTTCGGGTGGAAGGGGGCGATCTCTACGTGGGGTCCAGACGAAAGACATAGGCGGAGAGTCGGCCTCTCCCTTACCAGACGGAGCTTGGAGCATGATGTCACGCCCTGCTGATCAGAACGCCCGCGCTTCCGATGGCGCGAAACCAATCGAGGTGCCACTCGACGGATCCATTCACATCCATTTGTGGGAGGATCGGACGCGCGGTGAGCTCTGGGTGCCGACCTTCGATCAAACCGGTCTGGCGTTGCTGGCCGACGACTATCTTCGCGTGGCCGGCAACAATGCCGTGGACAACGGCCAGCGCTCTTTCGAATTTCAGGGGCTCAAGCCCGGCACCTACGACGTGCTCTTCGAGAAACGCATGGGGTGGAAATTCACGGCAGAGGACCGCCGGCTATTTCAAGTCACCGTCACGGATGCCCCGACCAAGCGGGGAGGCTGACCGTGACCGATGTCGCCTTCGTCAATGGCCGATTCCTGCCGCTGGCCGATGCGACGGTCTCGATCGAGGATCGAGGATTCCAATTCGGCGATGGGGTCTACGAAGTCATCCGCACCTACCGGGGGAAGGCGTTCGAAGCCGATGCGCATCTTGAGCGGCTCGACCGAAGCGCCGCGGCGATCGAACTCGCGCAGCCCTACCCGCACGTGCAATGGCGGCAGCTGATCAACGAGGGTATCAAGCGGGCGGCGTTCCCGGAGGCCAAAATTTACATCCAGATTACCAGAGGGGTCGCGCCTCGCGACCATGCCTACTCTGCGAACCTGCTTCCCACCGTCGTCATGACCGTCCGAGAATTACATTCCCTCAGCCAGAGTGTACAGAGCGCGGGGGTCCGGGCAGTGACGATTCCCGACATCCGGTGGGGACGCTGCGATGTGAAGAGCATCAATCTCCTGGCCAATGTTCTGGCCAAACAGCAAGGCAAGAAGGCCGGAGTCTTTGAAACCATTCTGGTCAGGGAGGGGGAGATTACCGAGGGGGCTGTCAGCAACGTCATGGCCGTTCTGGGCGGCTGCCTCATGACGGCACCGGAAGGACCCTCTATTTTGTCAGGTGTGACCAGAAAAGTCGTGCTCCAGCTTGCCCGGGACCTGGACATCCCCATCCAGGAACGGCCCCTCACCCAGGCCGAGCTCTACCGCGCCGACGAAGTCTTTCTGACGGGCACGACCGTGGAGGTGTTGGGGGTGGTGCAGGTAGATGGAAAACCGATCGGGCGCGGTCGTCCCGGAGACCTCACCGTACGCTTGGCCAAGGCCTTTTCAGAGCGAACTGCCTGACCGCTCCCCTTGCTTTGACTAGGACGACATGTTATGGTGCAGCCGCTTAAAGTGGGCTCAGGCCCACTTTTTTGTTTGAACTCGTGAATGTACCGGCCGGAGAGGCAAGGGGAGGACCGTCGGTGAAGGAATCCCGACCGGTCGTGGACCGCGTGAGCGAAGCGGTCTCGCCTATCCTCTGGACCTTGGGCCTGGAATTAGTGGATGTTGTCTGTGTCGGGCAGGGCCCCCGTTCGGTCCTGCGGGTGTTTATCGACAAGCCGGGCGGTATCACGCTCGACGACTGTGAGCGGGCGCATGTCGCGCTTGGGCCGGCCCTGGATGTCGCGGATCCGTTCCCGCATGCCTACACGCTTGAAGTGTCCTCGCCGGGGTTGGATCGGCCCTTCAAACGGATTCAGGATTATCGCCGGGCGGTCGGGAAGCGGGTGAGCGTCAAGCTTCGAGAGCCGCAGGCCGGACAGTGGCGGCTGGCGGGACTCTTGATCGAGGCGACCGACGAGGCTATCGCCCTGACCGTCACGGAGCCTCCTCCGGAACGGACCGTGACGCTCCCGTATGGAGCGATCGCCGAGGCCAGACGGGTTGTGAGCTTAAAGAGATAGGATCGGGGAGCCAGAAACATGAATCGAGAACTCATCGCAGTCATCGACGAAATCGGCCGGCAAAAGGGCATCGACAAGTCGAAGGTCATCGGGGCGATCGAAGCGGCTCTGCAGACCGCGGCCAAAAAGCGGTTCGGCCAGGCCGAAAACATCCAGGTTGAAATCGATCCGAAGACCGGCGAAATCTCCGTCGTGTCCAAGAAGACCATCGTCGAGTCGGTGACGAATCCCAAAGCCGAAATTTCGCTGAAAGAAGCCCGGGCATACGATAGCGAAGCAGAAGTCGGCGACGAAATCGGCTCGTTGATCGAGATGGATGAATTGGGCCGCATCGCCGCGCAGACGGCAAAGCAGGTGATTTTCCAGAAGGTGCGTGAGGCGGAATGGGAAGCGGTTCAGAAGGAGTATTCCACCCGGCAAGGCGATTTGGTGAACGGCATCATCCTCGGGATGGAGCGCCGCAACTACCTGGTCGACCTAGGGAAGACGGAAGCGGTGTTGCCCATCCAGGAGCAGATTCCTCGGGAAACCTACCGGCGCGGCGATCGGGTGAAAGCCATGCTGCTGGAGGTTCGGCGGACGCCCAAAGACGTGCAGGTGATCCTGTCCCGCAGCCATCCTCAATTCGTGGCCAAGCTGTTCGAGCTGGAAGTGCCGGAAGTGTCGGAGAAGATCGTCGAGATCAAGGCCGTCGTCCGGGAACCGGGTGACCGGACCAAGATCGCCGTCACGTCCCGCGAGAAAGCCGTCGATCCGGTTGGCGCCTGCGTCGGCATCAAAGGGTCCCGCGTACAGGCGGTCGTGCGGGAATTGCGCGGTGAAAAGATCGACATCATCACCTGGACGTCGGATCCCCGGGTCTTCATCGCCGAGGCGTTGAACCCGGCCTCCATCGAGAAGGTCGGCGTCGACGAGGAAAAGAAGTCCGCGCTCGTCGTCGTAGCGGATTCGCAGCTGTCACTCGCCATCGGGAAGAACGGGCAGAACGTGCGGTTGGCTGCCCGCCTGACCGGCTGGAAAATCGACATCATCAGTGCGACGGAGTATGAAAAGGAAAAGGCGGAGCGGGACAAGGAAATCAAGGCCGCTCTGGCCGAGGAAGCCGAGGCCCAGCGCCAGCAGGAAGAAGCCCGGATGCAGGAGAAAGCTCAGGAGGCCGCCCAGGAACAGGCCGGCTAAGGAGAGCAGGTGTTGAATCGATATGCGTGTCTATGAATTGGCCAAGCAGCTCGGGATTGAAAACCGCGAGCTCATTCCGGAATTGAAGCGGTTGGGAGTGACCGTCGCCTCGCACAGCAGCGCGCTCGACGAGGACACGGTTCAGAAAATTCTGGACAAGCTCGGCCCGAAGGGCAAGGCGACTCAGAAGCCGGCCGGGAAACAGGCTGAGAGCGAGACCGGTCGTTCCGAAAAATCTAAGCCCGGCGAAGAGGGCAGCCTGAAAGCCGCAGCCGCAGCGGAAGAGGCCAAGCCGGACAAGCGCCGAATCCTCATCAAGCGCAAGAAGGCCGATGAAGGGACGGCGGAGGATGCCGGTACGCCGTCGCCGGTCGAAGTTTCCGCCGCGCCGTCCGTCGAAGCAGCGCCCTCGCCGTTTCCTCCGGCGAAACCGGCTCATCCTCCCGCCGAAACGCCGCTGCCGCCGCATCCGGAACTTACGCCGTACATGCCGATTACCACGCCGCCGGCTTCCGCGCCGGCCGCTCCCGTCACGCTCAAGCCGGCCGTCGGCGCGCCCCTCGATCCGGTCCTGGCCAAGAAGAAGGCGCTGGAAGAGCTCGAAGCAGAGGCCGCCAAGGAAAAACTGAAGAAAGTCCGCAAGCCCGGCCGTCCACGCGAAGAAGATGAAATGCGGGTGCGGGAAGACGCCACGCGTTGGCAGGATCTCCGGGCCATCCCGGTCCAGCGTCGCGAAGATCGGTCCAAGCACGTCCATCACAGCACGGCGGCGGAGATCACCAAACCGCGCCGCAAAAGCGTGAAATTGACCCCGGGCACCACGGTGAAAGAATTCGCCGAGCTCATCGGTCAGCGCCCCGCAGACATCGTCCGCAAGCTGATGGATATGGGACAAATGCTGACTTTCAATCAACCGATGAACACCGATGTGGCGCTCATGATTGCCGAGGAAAGCGGGATCAAAGTCGACATCGCGGTGGAAAAGGCCGGCGAGGCGTTATTGGAAGATATCGTACAGACGGAAGGGGAACTGCGTCCCGAACCGCGTCCGCCGGTCGTCACGATCATGGGTCATGTCGATCACGGCAAGACCTCGCTCCTGGACGCCATCAGGGAGACCAAAGTCGCCGAGGGCGAAGCGGGCGGTATCACGCAGCATATCGGCGCTTATACGGTGTCGGTGCGCGGGAAACAGGTGACGTTCCTCGACACGCCGGGCCACGAAGCCTTCACGGCGATGCGCGCGCGCGGCGCCAAAGTAACCGACATCGTCATTCTCGTCGTGGCGGCCGACGACGGGGTGATGCCGCAGACGATCGAAGCCATCCGTCACGCGCAGGCCGCCGGTGTGCCCCTGATCGTGGCGATCAACAAGATCGATAAGCCGGGCGCCAATGCCGACCGGGTGCGCAACGCGCTCTCCGAGCACGGACTCATTTCCGAGGCTTGGGGCGGCGACACGATCATGGTTGAGGTATCTGCCAAGCAAAAGACCGGGCTGGATCAATTGTTGGAGATGATTCTCCTGCAGGCCGAAGTCCTGGAGTTGAAGGCGGATCCCCATCAACTGGCCAAGGGTACCGTCGTCGAGGCGAAACTCGAACGGGGCCGCGGCCCGGTGGCGACCGTCCTGGTCCAAGGCGGGACACTGCACGTGGGCGATGCGTTCGTCGTCGGTTCGTTCAGCGGCAAAGTGAGGGCGTTGATCAGTCACACCGGGGCGAAGGTCAAGGAAGCCGGTCCGTCGATTCCGGTGGAAGTGATCGGGCTGCCGGGCGTGCCGTCGGCCGGCGACGTCTTTCAAGCGGTAAAAGACGAGCGAGTGGCACGCGAAATCGCCGACGATCGGGCCAAGAAGCAGCGCGCGGCGGAGTTGGCCGGCGCGGGCAAGGTGTCGCTGGAGGATCTATTCGCGAAGATCCAAGAAGGGTCGATGAAGGAACTGGCCGTCGTCATCAAGGCCGACGTGCAGGGATCCTCGGAAGCGCTGGCCGCCGCCATCGAGAAATTGCCGACCGATATGGTGAAGCTCCGCGTCATTCACAACGGGGTCGGCGGAATCACCGAATCGGACGTGTTGCTGGCCGCCGCCTCGAACGCCATCGTGATCGGGTTCAACATCAGGCCAGAACCGAAAGCGTCCGCGCTCGCCGAAAAGGAAGGCATCGATGTTCGGCTCTACAACATCATATACGACGCATTGAACGACATCAAAGCGGCGATGGAAGGCTTGCTCGATCCGACGCTCAAGGAGCGGGTGCTCGGCCGGGCCGAAGTCCGCCAGGTCTTCACGGTATCCAAGGCCGGAACGATCGCCGGATCCTACGTGGTCAGCGGAACGATGTCCCGAACCAGCGCCGGTGTGCGCGTGCTCCGCGACAATGTCGTGGTGTATGAAGGCAAGTTGTCGTCGCTCCGGCGGTTCAAAGACGACGTGCGGGAAGTGCAGCAGGGCTACGAGTGCGGCATCGGGGTCGAAAATTTCAACGACGTCAAAGTCGGAGATGTGATCGAAGCCTACGCCGTCGACAAAATCGCCGCCAAGCTTTAAGGCGCCGCCGGTTGGATTGTGAGCACCATCGTCGGGCTCTGTACGGTCGAGTTGTTCATCCCGGGGAGCCAGTCGCTCAAAGACAAGCGGCAGGTGCTGCACAGCGTGAGGGATCGGCTGCGGGAGAAGTTCAATCTCTCGGTCGCGGAAGTCGGCGAACAGGACTTGTGGCAGAAGGCGGTGCTCGGGCTGGCCTGCGTCGCGAATGAAACGCGGTATGTCCAGCAGGTGCTGGAGCAGGCGCTGAACCAGATCCGCAGCAACCCGACGATCGAGATCGTCCAGTCGCAGGTCGAATTATTGTAGCGCGGGCGCCGAACGGGCGGACAGAGGACGAAGCGATGGCCAAGACAGGGTACAGCCGGGCCGATCGCGTCGCCGATCAAATTCGCATGGAGGTGGCCGACATCCTCATGCGAAAGATCAAGGACCCGCGTGTGAGGTCCGTCACGGTCACGGACGTGGAGTTGACCAACGACCTGCGCATCGCCCGTGTCTTCGTCACAGCGTTCGGCAGCGATGAGGAGACCAAGGGCGTGTTTGCGGGGCTGGCCAAGGCCAGCGGGTTCGTGCGGGCCGAGCTCGGGCGCCGGCTGACATTGCGCTATCTGCCGGAGATCCATTTCGTCAAGGATCTCAGCGGGCCGCGGGGCGATCGCGTGTTGCAGTTGCTGCACGACATTCATGAGCAGGGCGACGCGGAAGACGCTTCATCGCAAGGACCGGCCAGAACCTAGCGGCGTCTCCTGGCAAGTGGCGTCGGGGAGCGATATGGCAGCGGCAGTGTCGGGCACGGCAGTGATGGATGGTGTTCTGGTCGTCAGGAAGGAAGCCGGCTGGACGTCGCATGACGTCGTCGCGAAAGTCCGCCAGCTGCTCGGCGGCGTGAAGGTCGGCCATGCCGGCACGCTCGATCCCGCTGCGACCGGTGTGCTGCCGGTGTTGATCGGCAAGGGAACCCGCATCGCCGAATATCTGATTGATTGGGACAAGGAGTATCGGGCCGTCTTGCGGCTCGGCGAGACGACGGATACGCAGGACGCCACCGGGACCCTGTTGGCCGTCAGGGCGACGGAGGGCGTGACGGAAGCCGCCGTTCGTGGAGCGGTCGAGGCATTCCGCGGCCCGATCGAGCAAGTGCCTCCGATGTATTCGGCGATCAAGGTCAGTGGCGTTCCGCTGTACAAGTCCGCGCGGGCGGGACAAACAGTGGCGCGCGAAGCCAGAACCGTCGTCGTGCATCAGCTGGAGATTCTTGGGATCGAGGGTCGCGACGTGACCCTGCACGTCTGTTGCTCGAAGGGCACGTATGTGCGGACGCTCTGTGCCGACATCGGCGAGGCCTTGGGAGTCGGGGGCCATATGCTGGCGCTGGAGCGGACGCGGGTCGGCTCGTTGACGCTTGAACAGGCGTTGACGGTGGAGGAGGTCGCGACCAAGGCGGCGTTGGGCCGGCTGCGCGAGGATCTGCTGTCCTTGGATTTGGCGTTGGGGAATCTGCCGAGTGTGACCGTCGATGCGGAGGCCGCGGCCCGTGTGCACCACGGTGCGCCGTTTCCGGTTGCATGTGCGATTCGAGAGGACGGGGCGGCGGCAGGGCGGACGGATGGGCCGCTGCGCATTCACGATGGCGACGGCCGTCTCTTGGCGATCGGCCATCGGTCAGATCAGTCCGGCGGGATCATCGCGGTCGACAAAGTATTCGTGACCGAATAAGCAGATAGGGGCCATCAACAGAAAGGAAGACAGAGGAGCATCACCATGGCGTTATTGAAAGAAGCGAAGACCGAATTAATCAAGCAGTACCGTCAGCACGACAACGACTCCGGTTCGCCGGAAGTCCAGATCGCGGTCCTGACGAATCGGATCAGCTATCTGACGGAGCATTTCAAGCTCCATAAAAAGGACCACCATTCCCGACGTGGTCTGCTGCAATTGGTCGGTCGTCGCCGTCGCCTCTTGGATTATCTCCGCGACGTCGACGAAGCGCGGTACCGGGCGGTGATCGATCGTCTGGGCATCAGGAAGTAGTCAGCAGATCTCGCTGTCGCGCGGGCGCGCGGCAGCGGGCAGCAACCGTCGCACAGGTGAACACTGACATGCGCTTCGCTTGTCAATGTTGGATGGTAAACGCGCGATGTTGAATGAAGGAGTCGTCCCCCATTCAACATGCATCATTTACTGTCGAACATGCCGTTCGGAGCCCATCTCTGTGGGCATCTGTGGGGCACAACAGAAGGAGACCATAGATGGTACACACAGTTGAATTGGAAGTGGCCGGCCGCATTCTGCGGCTGGAGACCGGGCGCATCGCCAAGCAGGCGGACGGTTCGATTTGGGCCTCATACGGCGACACGGTTGTGTTGGCCACGGCGGTGGCGTCTCAAAACGCCAAACCCGGCGTGGATTTTCTCCCCCTGACCGTCGACTATCAGGAAAAGGCCTATGCGGCCGGCAAGATTCCCGGCGGCTATTTCAAGCGCGAAGGCCGGCCGGCTGAAAAAGAAGTGCTCACCAGCCGTTTGATCGACCGTCCGCTTCGGCCGCTCTTTCCCGAAGGGTATTACTTCGAAACGCAGGTCATCGCTTCGGTGCTCTCGGCGGACAAGACCGGCTCTTCCGATGTCATCGGGATTACCGCCGCGTCGGCCGCCCTGTCGGTATCCAACATTCCCTTCAACGGTCCGGTGGCCGGCGTGAAGATCGGCCGCGTGAACGGCCAATTCGTCGTCAACCCGGATCTGGAAACGATGGAGAAAAGCGAACTGCATCTGGTCGTCGCCGGAACGGCCGACGCGGTGATGATGGTCGAAGCAGGGGCGAACGAGTTGTCCGAAGCCACGATGCTGGAGGCGTTACAGCTCGCTCATGCGGAGATCAAGAAGATCGTCGCGAAGATCTCCGAGTTGGCGAAGAAGGTCGGCAAGACGAAACGACAAGTGGTGGTCGACCCGATCGATCCGAAGCTCGCGGCCGACGTCAAGGCGCTTGTGGCCCAGCCGATTCGCGACGCGATCATGATCCCGAACAAGTCGGCACGCCAGGAAAAGCTGGACGAAGTGCTGGACCATGCCGTTGAGAAATTGAAGAATCCCGAGATCGCAAACAGCGAGCGGGACATCAAACGGGTGTTCCACAACTTGGAGTACACCGAAGTCCGCAACATGATTCTGGAGAAGCGGTCGCGGGCGGACGGACGCGGCCCGGCCGACATCCGGCCGATCACCTGCGAAGTCGGCGCCCTGCCGCGCGCCCACGGCTCCGCCATCTTCACCCGCGGCGAAACGCAGAGTCTTGCGGTCGTCACCCTGGGGACGACGGACGATGAGCAGCGCATCGACGCCTTGGAGGGCGAATACACCCGCACCTTCATGCTCCATTACAACTTCCCGCCGTTCAGCGTCGGCGAAGCGCGGCCGTTGCGGTCGCCCGGTCGGCGTGAAGTAGGCCATGGAGCGCTGGCGGAGCGGGCGTTGAAGCCTGTCATCCCTGGGAAAGACGCCTTTCCCTACACGCTTCGCATCGTCTCGGAGATCTTGGAGTCGAACGGCTCTTCGTCTATGGCAACGGTCTGCGGCGGAACGTTGGCGATGATGGATGCCGGCGTGCCGATCAAGGAGCCGGTGGCGGGCATCGCGATGGGGCTGATCAAGGAAGGCAACGGCGTCATCATCCTCTCCGATATTCTCGGATTGGAAGATCACCTGGGTGATATGGATTTCAAGGTCTGCGGGACCAAGAACGGCGTGACGGCGCTCCAGATGGACATCAAGATCGGCGGGATTACGACCGAGTTGATGCACCAGGCGCTGGAACAGGCCAAAGCCGGCCGGATGCACATTCTCGCCTGCATGCAGAAGGCGTTGGCCGCGCCCCGTACGACCATGTCGGCCTTTGCACCGCGCATCTTCACGATGACCGTCAAGCAGGACAAGATTCGCGAGATCATCGGGCCGGGCGGCAAAATGATCCGCGGCATCCAGGCCGATTGCGGCGTGAAGATCAACATCGAGGATACCGGCATCGTGACGATCGCCTCTGTCGACGGGCCCTCGCTGGAAAAGGCGAAAGAGATCATCAATCGCATCGTTGAGGAGGTAGAGGTCGGCAAGACGTACCTTGGGACGGTGCGGAAAATCATGGATTTCGGCGCTTTCGTCGAAGTGCTGCCAGGCACGGACGGCCTGGTGCATATCTCGCAGCTGGCCCATCACCGCGTGAAGGCGGTGTCCGACGAGGTCAAGGAGGGCGACCAGATTCTGGTAAAAGTCTTGGAAGTCGATCGTCAGGGTAAGATCCGCCTGAGCCGCAAGGAAACCATGCCGGCGCCGGCCGGCGCCGGGGCCAAGGACCAGGCCGGCGGGTAACGATCTTGTACCGCAAGCTCGTCCTCGACAACGGGATGCGGGTGGTGACCGAGCGGATTCGCACGCTCAAGTCCGTGACGGTCGGCATCTGGGTCAACACCGGGTCGCGGGACGAGCAGCCGGCGCAGGCTGGCTACTCCCATTTTATCGAGCACATGTTCTTCAAGGGGACGCGCTCCCGCTCCGCCACGGAGATTTCCCGTGAAATCGACGGGCTGGGCGGCGAGATGAACGCGTTTACCACGCGCGAAACCACCACGTTCTATGTGAAGGTGCTGGATCAGCAACTCGAGCGGGCGGTGGAGCTGCTGGCCGACCTCTTTCATCACTCACGGTTCGACCCCAAGGAAATCGAAAAAGAGAAGAAGGTCGTCCTGGAAGAGATCCGGATGGTGCAGGACGATCCGGAAGATCTCGTCCAGGAGCTCCACACCGGGCAGGTGCTCGGGCGCCATCCGTTGGGCCGTTCCATCCTCGGGCGCGTCGAGACCATTCGAGGCCTCAAGCGGCAGGACCTGATCGACTATATCGACGAACACTACGATCCGACGCAAGTCGTGATCGCCATTGCGGGGAATTTCGAGCAGGCGCAGGTGGAGCGCCTTGTGGCCCGCTATTTCGGCAAGACCGGTTCCGCCACGCGTACGGCGAACGGCGCCCGCCGTCCTCCGGAAGTGCTTGGAGGCCTACTGGTCAAACAGAAGCCGCTGGAGCAGGTGCATCTCTGTTTGGGTTTGAAGGGCATTGCCGCGGGGCACAAGGACCGCTACGCGGTGTATGCCCTCAACAGTGTCCTGGGCGGCAGTGTAAGTTCGCGGCTCTTTCAAGAGGTGCGCGAAAAGCGCGGTCTGGTGTACTCGATCTACTCCTTTCTCTCCGGTTATTCCGACGTCGGCACCATCACGGTGTACGCCGGGACGTGCTCGAAAGAAGTGCCGCGCGTGGTGGACCTGGCCTGTCGCGAGATCAAGAAAATCGGTGCGCAAGGCGTCGAGCGGAACGAGTTGGAGCGCGCAAAGAACCAGATGAAGGGCAGCCTGATGCTGAGTCTGGAAAGTTCGCACAGCCGCATGAGCAAGCTCGCCAAGGACGAGCTCATCTATGGCCGGCGCACGTCGCTTGAGGAAATGCTGGCACACATCGATCACGTGTCGCTCGACCATGTGGCGAATGTCGGGCGACAATTGTTCGCGCTCGAGCCTTTGGCCATTACCGGATTAGGTCCGCTCGCACCGCGCGCCCTCCATGCCTATAGATGAGAGCCTTCTAATAGAACGCCGTTTCCGCCATGGAAAATGTCCCAGACGAATTAAGCCGCACGTCTCATAACTCGTTGTTATAGATCGAGTATTTGACGATCACTCTCCATTATCCACAGGCCAAACATTTTCTTGACTCGCTTTTCGTATTTCAGTACGATTGCCACGCTTTTCTCAGGATGAATTTTTTCGAGGGAACGCAGCGCGAGCAGGAACCAAAGGAGGTGGCCGACGAACCTTCGCGCGTTGTGAACAGCCCGCAAAACCGTTGCCGTTGATTCATCGTATTCAAACAGGGTTCATCAGATTCGTGGTTGTTACTTTTATGAAGGAGGGATTGGGTATGAAAAGGGTCGTACTTCTAGCTGCCGTTGCAGTGGTTGCTGGGCTCGGCTTGCTGACGGCCGAATTCGCCGTCGCCGCCGATGCCGCTCCCGGGGTATCCGGACCGGCCGATCAGATCGTCGGGGGAAAGCCGTTGAAGGGTGAAGTGACCAAGACCTTGAAGGGCCGCGTCTGGTCACAGTGGGCCGATAACCCCGACGGCGAGTTGCTGTTCGGTATCCAATATTGGAATACCGGTGAGCCGGCTTCCGGTACTCCCTCGGGCCGCTCTTCGAGCGACCTCGATGTGAAGCCGCCGGACCCCTTGTTCTCCTGCTGCGCCTGGGGATTTACGGGCGGCACCGATAAGAACAATCCGTACTCGGGTTGGTACCATGCCGCCACCACCGTCCGCCTGGCCGTGAAGGACAAGGCGTTGATGGACCAGATCATCAAGGCCTCTCAGGAATTGGTCGCGATGGAAGTGAGCCTGGATGGTCGGACGATCACCGGATTCAAGGTCATCAAGTAATCGACTTCGACAAGAATTCATTCTTTCATGCTGTTGAAGGAGGACGCGATTATGAAGTTTCAATCGAAAGGCTGGGCCATCATGGCCGCGGTCGCGCTGGTGGTCTCCGTGGCCTCCACCGCGCTGGCGATCGAATCGTTCCAAGAGCGCTTTGAGTGGGGGGACATGAGCAAGCCGACCACGCTGCAGGGTCGGGTGATCGTGCTGGACCACTATGACGAAGCGGTGTGGATCAACATCGCCGTGTTCGGCGGCAACGCCGAGAGCGGCTTGTTTTGGCAGAAGGTCCATCCGGGCAAGACCTTGAAGTTCTACGCCGACAAAGGCGCTTGGGAAGAGCTGAAGAAGATGGGCCGTCCCCATGCAGGACCGGCTGCCGCCAAGGAAGTGCCTCCGGGCAGCACGACGGACCTCATCGAGTTCACCGCGACGGAGACCGAGCAGAACCATCGCGTGATCTCCTCCGTCAAGAAGCTCCCAGAAGTGTCTGGTGCGCAAGGCAAGCCGCTGAGCATCTCCGGGCTGCGCTTGAAGGAGTGTGCGGGCAAGAATGAGTTCGAGGCTGGTTGCGCAGCAGCGAAGCAGGGCTTGAACACCGCTCCCAAGGCTGAGCCGAGCATGCAATACGATGTAATGCAGCCGGGCGGCAAGCCGCTCGCTGGTTTGACTCCCTGGACGGCGAAGTATAACACCGGCGCGCACTAAATCTAGGCCGGATTCGTCAAGTAGAGAACGGCAGCTCCGAAAGGGGCTGCCGTTTTTGTTTTGTCTTCTGCGGTCAGCGGCCCGGTAAGTTCTTCTTGCCGAAGATCCACCATCCCAGACGGACATCGCAGGACTGATGGGGAATTTTTGCACGCAAAGAGTCGAAGCTGGGATCCGAGGAGCCGTGCGGTGTCTTCTGGTGTGCGTCGATGGCCGTGAGGTGGGACGTTCTGCCGAAGGTTAGGGAGGATCGGCTGCACGCTTCTGCAATTCGGCCAACCGATTCAAGGCATCGAGGGGGGTCATCGCAAAGAGATCAATCTGCCGGACCTCGTCGATGAGGGGATGGGGTTGGGGGAGCGGGGCGCGAGAGCGAGTTGGTTCTCGGAGGGCAGGCGAGGCCTCGATGGCAGTGTCCGGTTGCTCCAGCTTCTGCAAGACTTCCTGTGCGCGTGCGATCACCGAAGCCGGCAACCCGGCCAGCTTTGCCACATGGATGCCGTAGCTGCGATCGGCGCCCCCCGCGACGATCTTCCGAAGAAAAACCACGTCGCCGTCCCGCTCCTGCACCGCGACCCGGTAGTTCCGGATGCCGTCACGCAAGGTTTCCAGCTGCGTCATCTCGTGATAATGCGTGGCGAAGAGCGTACGGGCTCCCAGCTGATCCCGGTCGTGAATATACTCCGCGATGGCCCAGGCCAGGCTGAGGCCGTCGTAGGTGCTGGTGCCGCGGCCGATCTCATCCAGGAGAATCAGGCTGCGCGGCGTGGCGCAGTGCAAGATCTGGGCGCTTTCCACCATCTCGACCATGAAGGTGCTCTGTCCCGCGGCGAGATTGTCGGAGGCGCCGACCCGGGTAAAAATACGATCGACCAATCCGATATGGGCTTGGTTCGCCGGGACAAAGCTGCCGATTTGCGCCATGAGGGCGATGAGCGCCACTTGCCGCAAGTACGTGCTCTTCCCCGCCATATTGGGTCCCGTCAGGATGACCAATCGATTGTGCTCGCCGTCGAGGAGCGTGTCGTTTGGGACGAAGGCGAGATCCGGGCTGAGTTGTTCGACGACAGGATGGCGGCCCCCTTTGATGCTGAGCGTCGAGGACTCGTCGATCGTCGGTTGGGTGTAACGATGGAGGGAAGCGGTTTCCGCCAGGGATGCCAAGACGTCCAGGAGTGCCAGACTTTGTCCCATCGACTGAAGACGGGGCACGTCCGCCGCCAGTCGATCACGGAGTTTAGCGAACAGTTCCTCTTCAAGCGCCAGCAACCTCGTCTCCGCGCCCGTCACACGCTCTTCGAGCTCCTTCAACTCCGGAGTCATGAAACGCTCGGCGTTGACGAGCGTCTGTTTGCGCATGTAGTCCGCCGGAACCTTCGCCAGGTTGGTCTTGGTGACTTCGATGTAATAACCGAAAATCTGGTTATAGCGGACCTTCAGTGAGTCGATTCCGGTCCGCTCTCGTTCTTTGGTTTCGAGGGCCGCGATCCAACCTTTTCCTTCCGTGCGGGCCTTGCGCAGTTCGTCGACCTGGGGGTCGTAGCCGGATCGAATCACGCCTCCGTCACGGGTAGACAGCGGCGCCTCAGGATCAATCGCCTGTTCGATGAGGTCGAAGAGCTCGCGACAGTCGTCCCATCTCTCCCGCCGTTCGGAAAACAGGGCGGATCCAAAGGGTGCGAGTTGGGCTCGCAATTCCGGCAAGGCCCCGAGGGATTGCTTGAGGGCAAGGAGTTCCCGCGGGCCGGCCAAGCCCAGCGTCACGCGGCTGCTGAGACGGGCCAGGTCCTGAACCGTGCGCAACGTCGTCCTGATCGCTACCCGCTGGGCCATACGATCCTTCAACTCGGCGACCGCGTCGAGCCTGGCCTGAATGGCCTGCCCTTCAGTCAGAGGCCGGAGTAGCCAATCGCGCAGGAGCCGGCTGCCCATGGCCGTGGCTGTCCGGTCAAGGACCGAGAGCAGGGTGGGCTGTTGCCGGCTCGATCGATCCTCGGACGACCCCATTGGACGGACGAGTTCCAGGTTGCGGATCGTGGCAGCGTCCAAATGCATGGCGTCGCGTCGTCGTCGCCGGTGAAGGCGCCGGATGTGAGCAAGCTTGGCCGCCGGTTGGGTGGCACGGAAATAGCGCCAGACCGCTCCGGCGGATCCGAGCCCGACGGTCAGTCCCTGGCAACCGAAGGCGTCGAGCGTCTGGACGCCGAAATGTCCTTGCAGCGCCTCCGTTGCTTCCTGCGCGTCGAAGCAGGAAGTTGCCTGTTCACAAAGCCTCAGGTTCTGCAGTTGGTGGAGCGGCAATCCCTTGGTGCCCGCCGCTCCTGCATGGAGGAGTTCGCGGGGCTCGAGTCGCGTCAACTCGTCGAGAATTTCCTGGCCCGCTCCGGTCCCGTCATATTCAGCGACCCAGAACTCCCCCGTCGAGACGTCCAGCCCCGCCAGTCCCCACAGGGGAACGCCTGGGCCTGTCTTCTCCATCCGGTAGACCGCCGCCAGATAATTGGATTCGCCCGGAGCGAGAAATTCCGTGTCGACCAATGTTCCCGGGGTATAGAGCCGGACGACCTCTCGGCGCACCAGGCCCTTGGCCAGTTTTGGATCTTCGACCTGTTCGCACAGGGCGACTGTGCGACCGGCTTGCAGCAACTTCGCGATGTAGCCTTGGGCGGCGTGGTAGGGGACGCCGCAGAGCGGGACCGGGTCCACACTCGACTTATCCCGCGACGTCAACGCGATCGAGAGCAGCTTCGAAGCGGCCTGCGCATCCTCGTAGAACATTTCGTAGAAATCCCCGACGCGGAAGAAGAGGATGGCGTCTGGATAGCCGCGCTTGATCTCGCGGTATTGCCGCATCAGCGGCGTGTCGTCGTGCTCACTCATCGGCTCGCTCGCAGGCCGCCGGTTCATTGGTCGGAATCGGAGTAGGCCGTCCGGTCACGCGTTCGAGCGAATGCCGCAACCGCTCGAGGTCTACCTCGGCTTCTTGCAGGGCCTTGGTCTTGCGCCGTAACTCGATCCGTCCCCTGACCCAAGGCGGGAAGAGGAGGATGCCAGACACGAGGAGTCCGATCGCGAACCCGGCGAGGATGGGCTTATAAATGGGGGTCGAGGCTTCGAACAGTCCGAAGAAATAGCGCAGCGTGACTTCCTGCTCCTGATTCTGCAGAAAGAACGCCAAACTGAGGAGCAAGAGGGTTCCGACCAGGATCAGCCGTATCATCGCGACTTCCGTCCTCCGGGCTTTCGCAAAGCCGTCGATCCGGCGGCGGGACGATTCCGGCTTCGTGCCATGGCGAAACTGGTTCGCTCCAGCAATGCCGCGGAGGCCGGACCTCTGGCCACCAGTCGCATGGTTCTACTCCCAACGGCTTGGTGGCGCAACTCAATTTCCAGGCGGTCCTCCGGAAGCAGGGCGCGGCCTCTGTCGGCCCATTCGATGGCGGTGACGGTCGGGCCTGACAGGTACTCCAGCAGTCCGATCGACTCCAGTTCCTGAGCCGAATGCAGGCGATAGAGATCGACATGGGCGAGCGGGAGCCGTCCCTGATACTCATGGATCAGGACGAAGGTGGGACTGCTGACCGAATTCCTTGTGGCTCCCAGTCCTTCGGCGATCCCAGCGACCAGCGCCGTCTTTCCGGCTCCGAGCGGGCCGGACAGCGCCAGGGTTTCTCCTCCCTGCAAAGCCTGTCCGATGGCTCGGCCGAGTTGGTGTGTGTGTCGGCGGGATCGGGAGAGGAATGACCAACCGGAGCCCGACGAGGAGCGGGGGCGGCCGCCGAAACGAGGTTTCGTGGCGGGCGGTTTGCCGTTATGCCGTGAGCGTTTGGATGGCATGGGGAATCTTCGCGATCAGGTCGCCGGCCAGCATGCCGGCCTGTCCGAGTTCTTGAGCTGCGAGGTCGCCGGCAAGTCCATGAAGATAAGTCGCCGCACAAGCAGCTTCCCAGGGTGAGACCCCTTGAGCCAACAAACCGACGGTGAGACCGGTCAAGGCGTCGCCGGTTCCTGCCGTGGCCATACCGGGGTTGCCCGTCGGGCAAATCATCGCCCGTCCATCGGGATGCGCTACAACCGTTCTGGCCCCCTTGAGGACGAGGATGCAACGCTGCTCGCAAGCAAACTGTCTCGCTGCTCCGAAGCGATCGGCCTGAATCGCCTGCGTGGTCAAGTCGGGAACGAGCCTGGTCATCTCCCCTGGATGGGGTGTGAGAACGGGGGGCACCTGTCCAGAAGCGAGTCGCAGCTGCTGGCCGGCCAAGGCATTCAGGGCGTCAGCATCGAGCACACAGGGGCGGTCGAGGCGCGGAACCAACGATCGCACCAGCTTAATGGTATCGGGATGGGTCGAGAGTCCCGGTCCGACAGCCACTGCGCTTCTGGCATGGACAAAAGCCAACAACTGGTCGAGCCCAGCGGAAGCGAGGCTGCGGGCTTCGGTTTCCGGAAAGGGCAGGGTCATGGCCTCCAGAAGTTTGGCTTCCAGCACATCGTTGACGCTGTTCGGAACGGCGACCGTGACGAGGCCTGTGCCGGCGCGCAACGCGGCCTGTGCGGCAAGGGCGGCGGCGCCGGTTTTTCCGACTGAACCGGCGATGATGGCCGCATGACCGAACGTCCCCTTGTGAGCGGCGAGGCGCCGTGAGGGCAGAACCGCGGCGGCCTGCCGACTGGTGATCAGAAGGGTCCTGCTTTCGACCGCTTCGACCATGGCGGGGGGAATTCCGATATCGACAATGGTGACGGCACCGGCATGGTCGATGCCGGATCCGCAGTACAGACCGAGCTTGGGCAGGCCGAACGTGACGGTGAGGTCGGCTTGGACCGTTGCTCCGAGTGTGGCGCCGGTGTCGGCATGCAGGCCGGACGGAATATCCACGGCGATGGTCGGCCGGTTGGCGCGATTCATGAGGTCGATGGCGTCACGGTAGTCCCCGGTAACGGGAGCGGAGAGGCCGGTTCCCAGCAAGGCATCGATGACGAGCGCGCTCGATGCCAGCAAGGCCTGGGTCCGTTCGTCGTTTCGAAACGGCATGACGGCGTTGCGTCCGGCGCTGCGGAGGAATCGCCGGTGCATGACGGCGGCATCGGGAGCCAATTCCTTGGTCGCCGCGAGCAAGAGGACCTGGACTCTGGCCTGCTGCCGCCGGAGCAGGCGGGCGATGACGAATCCGTCCCCGCCGTTGTTGCCCTTGCCGCAGAAGATGATGACGGACTTACCGCGCAGCGGGCCATAACGCCGTTCTGCTTCAGCCACGACCCCCGCACCGGCCCGTTCCATCAGGACGGTTCCGGGAACGTGGGCCTCGGCGATGGTCCTTCGATCCAGCGCCTGCATTTGCGCGGCGGTGACGAGTTTCATGACATATCAACGGCCGTGATGACTGGGAACTGATGGGCCGGGGTTGTGGTTCAGTTGAGGAGCGCGATCATTTCTCTGACGGCCTGGTTCAGGCCCACCAGCACGGCCCGGGAGATGATGCTGTGGCCGATGTTGTACTCCACGATTTCCGGGATCCTAGTGAGTCGTTTGACGTTGTGATAATCCAGTCCATGGCCGGCATTAACGCCCATGCCGAGTTTGTAAGCCAGCTTGGCGGCTTGGGTGATGGCCTCGAATTCGCCGTCGGATTCTTTCGCGAGCTTGGCGTTCGCATAGCGGCCCGTATGGATCTCGATGAAATCCGCCGAAATCTTGTGGGCAGCCTTGATCTGGCCGAGATCGGGTTCGATGAACAGGCTCACTGGAATCCCGCCTTCATGGAGGAGGGAAACGACTCGCTGAATCCGATCCCGATGGGCGGCGACGTCCAGGCCGCCTTCGGTGGTGAGTTCTTCGCGCCGCTCCGGGACCAGGGTGACCATGTCCGGTTTCACGGCCAAGGCGACTTTCGCCATGCTGTCGTCGGCAGCCATCTCCAGATCCAATTTCGTATGGATCGTTTCCCGCAGCAACCGGAGATCGCGGTCCTGAATGTGCCGGCGATCTTCCCGCAGATGGACGACGATGCCGTCGGCACCGGCCAACTCCACCAGCACGGCGGCGGCGATGGGGTCAGGCTCCTTGCCTCCGCGGGCCTGGCGCAGGGTCGCCACATGATCGATGTTAACGCCCAGTCTGGGCACGGTACCTCCGTGGTAACGAAGTGGAGCAGGGAGAGTGGACGCATGGTCGCGGCGAATCGTGCGAGTTTGTTGTAGCAGAAATTCGCAAAGGGGGGCAAGAATGCCGCCCCGACGAGGCCGGCGGCGAGGGCTACCGGGCCCCTGGACGTCTTATCGACGGAACCCCACAGAATCTCAAGACAATTTGACTCGGCTGCCCTTGCGCAATTACAATAAGCGCTCGTTTAACCAGCGTACGATCGTGTCACATCGGTTCGTCGCGTTTCCACAGAAAGTGAGCGGACACGAGTCATGGGATTAGCCGACCACTTTTACCGTCTAAAGCGGCTTCCGCCTTACGTTTTTGCCCAGGTGCAGAGTCTCAAGCTCGAGGCGCGCCAGCGGGGCGAAGACATCATCGACTTTGGCATGGGCAACCCCGACCAGCCGACGCCGCCCCATATCGTCGACAAGATGATCGAAGCGGCAAGAAAGGGAAAGAACCACCGGTATTCCGCCTCGCGCGGGATCACCAAGCTCCGTCACGCGATTGCCGGGTGGTACAAGCGCAACTACGATGTCGACCTTGATCCGGAAACCGAAGCGATCGTCACGATCGGGTCGAAGGAAGGATTGGCGCACTTGTCGCTGGCGATGATCGGCCCCGGCGATGTCGTGTTGACTCCGACGCCGACGTACCCGATCCACATGTACAGCTTCATCATCGCGGGCGGGGAAGTCCGGGGTATCGAACTGCGCGAAGACAGCGACTTCTTCGAAGACCTCCAGCGCGTCTACCGCCAGACGTTCCCCAGGCCGCGGATTCTCGTCATCAACTTTCCGCACAATCCGACGACGGCGATCGCGGACCTTGAATTTTTCAAGAAGATCGTCGCCTTCGCCAAAGAACACAACGTCATCGTCATCCACGACCTGGCGTATGCGGATCTGGTGTTCGACGGATACAAAGCGCCGAGTTTCCTGCAGGTGCCCGGAGCGAAAGACGTCGGCGTCGAGTTCTACACGCTTTCGAAAGCCTACAACATGCCGGGTTGGCGCGTCGGCTTTTGCGTCGGCAACCGCGACGTGGTCGGGGCGTTGGCCAAGATCAAGAGTTACCTCGACTACGGCATCTTCCAGCCCCTGCAGATCGCGAGTGTCATCGCGCTGAACGGCCCGCAAGATTGCGTCAAGGAAACGGTGCTGCGTTATCAGAAACGCCGCAACACGTTGGTCGACGGCTTGAACCGCATCGGATGGAACGTCCGGAGGCCGCTGGCCACGATGTTCGTCTGGGCCAGGATTCCGCTGCCTTACCGCCACTTGGGTTCGCTGGAGTTTTCCAAGCTGCTGCTGAAAGAAGCGAAGGTGGCGGTGTCGCCCGGCATCGGCTTTGGAGAAGGCGGCGACGAGTACGTGCGATTCGCGTTGGTCGAGAACGAACACCGGACCAGGCAGGCGGTGCGCGGTATCCGCAAGGCCTTGAAGCTCGAAGGAGCCTCTGAATGAAATCCCGCATCGGCGTTGGCCTGGTCGGGTTCGGCACGGTCGGGACCGGCGTCGCCAAAATTCTCGTGAACAACGCGGGCCTCATCCGTCGGCGCGTCGGCATCCCGATCGAACTCGTGCGCGTCGCGGATTTGGACGTGACGCGCGATCGCGGCATTACCTTGCCCCCGGGCGTGCTCGTCGACGATGCCAAGCAGGTGCTGAACGATCCCGCCGTCGACATCGTCGTCGAACTGATCGGAGGATACGATTTCGCCAAACGGCTGATCATGGAGGCCATGGCCGCCGGCAAACATGTGGTGACGGCTAATAAGGCGTTGCTCGCTCTGCACGGCGAAGAATTGTTCGATCTCGCGGCGAAGAAAGGCCTCGATCTGGGATTTGAAGCGAGCGTCGGCGGCGGGATTCCCGTCGTGCGCGCGCTGACGGAAGGCCTGGCTGCGAACGCGGTCGAATCCATCTATGGGATCATCAACGGCACGTCGAATTACATCCTCACCAGCATGACCAACGAGGGGAAGGGATTCGAGGACACGCTTGCCGAAGCGCAACAGGCCGGATATGCCGAAGCGGATCCGACGTTCGATGTGGCGGGTACCGACTCGGCGCACAAACTCGCGATCTTGGCGAACCTGGCCTTCGGCACACCGATCAACTTCAAAGAGGTCTACACGGAAGGCATCACGCACGTCACGCAGCAGGACATCGCCTATGCCTGGGAGTTCGGCTTCATCATCAAGCTGCTCGGGATCGCCAAGCTGGCGGACGGAGAAGTCGAGGCGCGCGTCCATCCCACGATGTTGCCCGCCGCGTCGCCGCTCGCCAAGGTCGAAGGCGTCTACAACGCCATTCAACTGGTCGGCGATGCGGTCGGCGACGTGGTCTTGTACGGGCGCGGGGCCGGCGACATGGCGGCCGGCAGCGCGGTGGTCAGCGACATCATCTCGACGGCGCGCAATCTGCTGAGGGGCGGGATCGGCCGCGTCCCTCCTGCCTCCTTCCAGCAGGATCAGCGGCGTCCGCTCCGTATGCGGCCGATGGATGAGATCAACTCGCTCTACTATTTGCGGTTCATGGCGCTGGATCGTCCGGGCGTACTGGCCCAGATCGCGGGCGAGTTGGGGCGCTACGGGATCAGCATCTCCTCGATGTTGCAGCAGGGTCGGCGCAAGGGGCAGACCGTGCCCATCGTCATCAAGACGCACATGGCCAAGGAACGCGACGTGCAAACCGCGCTGCGGGACATCAACCGCATGCCGTTCATGTCGGAGCCGGCCACTTTAATCCGCATCGAAGGCAAGGACGAGTAGGACCATGCAGCGCTGGCGCGGCCTGATCGAAGAGTACCGGAAGTTTCTCCCCGTCTCCGAACGGACGCCGATCATCACGTTGGGCGAAGGCCAGACGCCGCTGATCCAAGCCACCAGGCTCGCCAAGAAAGTCGCGCCCGGCATCGATCTCTACCTGAAATTCGAAGGCGCCAATCCGACCGGCTCCTTCAAGGACCGGGGCATGACGATGGCGATTTCCAAGGCCGTCGAGGCCGGGGCGCGCGCCGTCATCTGCGCATCGACCGGCAACACGTCGGCTTCAGCGGCCGCCTACGGCGCCCGCGCCGGTCTCGCGGTGTACGTCCTAATTCCGGCGGGAAAAATCGCGATGGGGAAACTATCGCAGGCGATGATGCACCAGGCGACCGTCATCCAGATCGACGGGAACTTCGACCAGGCCCTCACCATCGTCAAAGAGCTGTCGGTGTCCCATCACCTCGAACTGGTCAATTCGCTGAACCCCTTTCGGATCGAGGGACAAAAGACTGCCGCGATGGAGGTCTGCGATCAATTGGGTGATGCACCGACGCTGCATGTGTTGCCCGTCGGGAATGCCGGCAACATCACCGCCTACTGGAAAGGGTATCAAGAGTACCGGGCGGCCAACCAGACGACACGCGTGCCCCGCATGATGGGGTTTCAGGCGGCCGGTGCCGCGCCGATCGTGCTCGGGCGCGTGGTCGAGCAACCGCAGACGGTGGCCACCGCGATCCGCATCGGGAATCCCGCCAGTTGGCAGGCGGCGTTGCAAGTGATCAATGAATCCGCCGGCGCCATCGACGCCGTCACGGACGAGGAAATTTTGCAGGCCTACAGAACCGTCGCCGCCACCGAAGGCGTGTTCTGCGAACCGGCTTCTGCGGCGTCGGTCGCCGGGGTCATCAAGCTCAGCCGGCAAGGCCGATTGCACGAGGGCGAGACAGTGGTGTGTACGTTGACCGGCCATGGGTTGAAGGACGCCGATACCGCGATCAGCGTATCGGCCCAGCCCAAGACCGTGCAGGCGACCAGGGAGGACGTCGCTCGTCTGCTCAAGGTGTAGGATGTGATGCTCGTGTGTGTGCGATGAAATACGTGATTCTTCACGCCGAGGGGATGGCCGATCGTCCCCGGCAGGAGCTGGGAGGGCAGACTCCCCTGCAAGCGGCGTCGACCCCGCAGCTCGATCGGGTAGCCGAAAGCGGCGAATTGGGTCTCTTGACCGTGGCCGTGGACAACGGGCGCCATGGCAGCGGACTCACCGGTACGGCCATCCTCGGCTACGATCCCAAGAAGTTCTATCAAGGCCCCGGCCCGTTCGAAGCGGCGAGCCTCGGTGTCACCGTGACGGAGCACGATGTCGTCTACCGCTGCACGATGGTTACGTTGAAAGCGGAGGCAGGTGCGAAGTCCGGGGCGGGCGATCTGAAAAAGCTGGGTCCGCACGTGATCATGGAGGACGCCACTGCCGGACTTATTTCCGGGGAAGAGGCGCGAGAATTGATCGATGCGGTGAACGAACAGCTCGGGTCGGAGATGATTCAGTTTTACCCTGGTGCGGGGCATCGGCACCTGATGGTGTGGGTCAATGGGAAACCCCGGGCGGTCTGTACCGATCCACAGGCGCTGGTTGGAAAACCGATCGGCGATGCCCTGCCGACCGGTGACGGCGCCGATCTGTTACGGAAGCTGATGGACGCCTCCCTGCAGATCCTGCGCGATCATCCGGTGAACGAAGAGCGCCATGATGGAGGCAAGAAGCCGGCGAACTGTCTCTGGTTGTGGGGCGAAGGCCGCGCGATTTCCTGGCCCAGTTTGTCGGAGCGGTTCCGCGCCTCCGGCGTGGTGGTGTCCTCCGGTGCGGTACACCGCGGCCTCGGTCTGGTCGCGGGTCTACATGCCGTCGACAGCGAACGGCTTCCCAGCAGCGATCTACGGGCTCAAGTGGCGGCGGCGTTGGATGAACTCAAGACCCATGATTTCGCCTATGTCCACGTCGATTTGCCCGACGAAGTCGTCTATGGAGCGGATGTCAAAGCCAAGGTGCAGGCGATCGAACAGCTCGACCGGGAATTTATGGGACCGTTCCTCGACGGGTTAGCCAAGCTCGGGGCCCATCGACTGGTCGTGATGACCGATCCGGGTGCGGTGCATCAAGGGACGCCGGGCGAGGGGCAATGGTTCTATGCCTACCGGGACAGCGCGGTGAAACCGGCTGGAGCGGCCGACCGACGCTTTACGGAGGCTGCGGTCCGAGCGGCCAATCAGCCGGCCCGTGACGCGACCAAGTTCGTTGCGCGGCTTTTCGCCAAGGGGTCCTGATCCGATGCCACTCATCGTTCACAAATACGGAGGTACTTCGGTCGGCACAATCGATCGGATCCGTCGCGTGGCGGATCGTGTGGAGCGGGCCAAGAAGGAAGGGAACCAGGTTCTGGTCGTCTTGTCCGCCATGAGCGGCGAAACCGATCGACTGCTCAAATTGGCCCATGAGATGACCCCGCTGCCGGACGAGCGCGAGTTGGACATGCTGTTGTCCACGGGCGAGCGCGTGACCATCGCTTTGCTCGCGATGGAACTGCGCGCCAGGGGGCTCGATGCGCGCTCCTATACCGGCCGGCAGGTCGGCATTCTCACGGACAGCGCTCACACGAAAGCCCGCATTACGAAAGTGACCGCCGAACGTATTCGCGAAGCGCTGGCCAAGGGCGTCATTCCGGTCGTCGCAGGTTTTCAAGGAATCAATCAACAGTCGGACGTGACCACCTTGGGGCGGGGCGGCTCGGACCTGACCGCCGTCGCGTTGGCGGGGGCGTTGAAAGCGGACCGCTGCGTCATCTTCACGGACGTCGACGGTGTCTATACGACCGATCCGAATATCGTGCCCTCGGCGCGGCGCATCGACAAGATCTCTTATGAAGAGATGTTGGAAATGGCGAGCCTCGGCGCGAAGGTGCTGCAGAGCCGCTCCGTCGAATTCGCCGCGAAGTTCGACGTGCCCGTTGAAGTCAATTCCAGCTTCAAAGAAGGAAAGGGGACGCTCGTGACCAGGGAAGATCAAGATATGGAAGCCGTTGCCGTCTCCGGGGTCACCGGCGACCGGAATCAAGCGAAGGTCACCATTGTCGGTGTGCCGGACAAACCTGGAATTGCGGCGCAGCTGTTAGGGCCGGTCGCCAAAGCCAATGTCTTGGTCGACATGATCATTCAGAACATGAGCCAGGCGGCCCTGACTGATATCTCGTTCACGATCCCTCGGGTCGACGTCAAACGGGCCGTTCCGCTCATTCAGGATGTGGCCAAAGAAATCGGCGCGAAGTTGGTGTCGGTCACCGAAGCGATCGCCAAGGTCTCGCTGGTCGGCGTCGGCATGCGGTCCCATTCGGGTGTGGCGGCGAAAATGTTTGAGGTCCTGGCCCGCGAGGGGGTCAATATCATCATGATCAGTACGTCCGAGATCAAGATTTCCTGCGTCATCGACGAAAAGTACTTGGAGTTGGCGATGCGGGCGCTGCATGCGGCGTTCGAATTGGACCAGGCGCCGGCCGTGGATCGACCGGCTAAATAAGCCGTCCGTCCGATTCGAGTCTCGACAGGCCTGCCTCGCTCCTGTTACCCTCTCCCCCATGGCAAAGAAACCGTCCAAGGGCGCTCCCGCGTCCCGCTCGGTCCATTCCGCGCCCGCCGACCCGGCGCCGGCGAAGATAGAGTTGCTGGAAATCTACGACACGACGCTTCGGGACGGCGCGCAGGCCGAGGATGTCAGCTTTTCCGCTGTCGACAAGGTCATGGTCGCGCAACAGCTGGATGGCCTCGGAGTACAGTTCATCGAGGGCGGCTGGCCCGGCGCGAATCCGAAGGACATCGAGTTCTTCCGCATGATCAAGGAGACCCCACTGCGGCACGCGACGGTGGTGGCGTTCGGGTCTACCAGAAAAGCGAGCAACAGTGTTCAGGACGATCCCAATCTCCAGGCGTTGCTCGCCGCAGAGACCAAGGTCATTACGCTGTTCGGGAAAACCTGGTCGCTCCACGTGACCGATGCGTTGGGAATCCCATTGGCCAAGAATTTGGAGCTCATCGGCGATTCCGTCGCCTACCTCCGATCGAAGCAGCGACGCGTATTTTACGATGCCGAGCATTTCTTCGATGGCTACAAGACCAATCCCGACTATGCGTTGGAAACGATCCGGCGGGCCGTGGCAGCCGGGGCCGAGCGGGTGATTCTCTGCGATACCAACGGCGGGACTATGCCGTGGGAGATCCGAGAAATCTGCCGGGTCGTCAAACAGGAATGTTCCGTGCCGCTGGGCATCCATGCGCACAACGATTGTGAGATGGCGGTGGCCAATTCGCTCATGGCCATCGAAATGGGCGTCGTGCAGGTGCAGGGCACGATCAACGGGATCGGCGAGCGTTGCGGCAATGCGAATCTCTGCTCGATCATCCCGAACCTTCAGCTCAAGATGAAACGGCCGGCCTTGGGTGAGCGGCTGAGCCATCTCAAGGAAGTCTCGGGGTTCGTGACGGAAATCGCGAACTTGATGCCGAACAAGCACCAACCGTACGTGGGTGACTCCGCATTCGCCCACAAAGGCGGGGTGCACATTCACGCCGTGCTCAAGAATCCTGCGACCTATGAACATGTCGTGCCTTCGTTGGTGGGCAATCGGCAGAGGATGCTTGTCTCGGACGCGGCGGGTCGGAGCGGACTATTGGACAAGGTTGAAGCGTTCGGGTTGAAGCTCGACAAGCAGGATCCGAAGCTCCACGACCTCATCACGACGCTGAAAGAGCGCGAGAGTGAGGGCTACCAGTTCGAAGGGGCGGAGGGGTCCTTTGAACTGCTCATGCGTAAGGCGATGGGGACTCACAGCCCCTCGTTCCAGTTGCTAGGATTTCGGGTCATTGTTGAGAAAAAACAAGACCATGGGGCCTCGCTTTCAGAAGCCACCGTGATGGTGAAGGTCGGGAACGTCGTCGAACAGGCGGCGGCCAATGGAGCCGGACCGGTCAATGCCTTGGACCATGCCCTACGAAAGGCGTTGGAAAAGTTCTATCCCCAGCTTCGGGAGGTAAAACTCTTGGATTATAAGGTGCGGGTGCTGTCGGCCAACCGGGGAACAGAGTCGAAAGTTCGCGTACTTATCGAATCAGGCGACCATAAGGACAAATGGGGGACCGTCGGAGTCTCTGAAAACATCATGGAGGCCAGCTGGCAGGCCCTAGCAGACAGCATCGAATATAAACTCCTCGCCAAAGACCGGTAGTCTTTCTTCGGAATCCCGCGAATTTGCGCTTGACAGACCATCTAACCTCACGTAACTTATGGCGAAACTGGCCCTCGTTGCGAGCGAGATCGAGGGGCCTTTCGGACGAGTCGCGGAGGGAAACGCATGAGAAAGGCAGATATCGCGAACGAAATCTACAAGCAGGTCGGTATCTCGAAGAACGAAGCCGCAGATATCGTCGAACTCGTCCTCAACATGCTCAAGTCCGTGTTGCAAAAGGGAGAATCAGTCAAAATCGCCGGGTTCGGAAATTTTGTCGTACGGAGCAAAGGTGCACGAAAAGGCCGTAACCCTCGGACGGGAGAAGAGATTGGCATCACCCCCCGTCGTGTCGTGACATTCCGGCCCAGCCAAGTGTTCAAGAAGTACGTCAATTCCTAGCATCAACGTTGTTCACTCACCTTCTTCGTCCCGCCGCGAGGATCGGTTATGGCAAGCGAACCACGGCTGGGAAGCAAAGTCTTCTATAAAATCGGCGAGGTCAGTCAGGTGACGAAGTTGCCTGCCTATGTCCTGCGATTCTGGGAATCGCAGTTTCCGTTTCTCAAGCCGAAGAAAAGCCGAGGGAATCAGCGGCTCTACGTGCGGAAAGACGTGGAGACGGTTCTCGAAGTCAAACGGATGTTGTACGAGGAAGGCCATACGATTGAAGGGGTGAAGCGGTATTGGGCGAGAAAAGGGCGGGTGTCGTCCCAGCGTCTCCGGCCAAAGGAATTGGCGCAGAAGCTTCGAGGCAATCTCCAGGCGATTCTCAAGATCCTTGAATCGCACGACGCCTAGGGCAGGCGGTTGCAATCGGAGGGACTGTAAGGAGACAATGCGGCTTGAAGTCCGCTGATGAGGTCGTCGGGGCGTAGCGCAGCCTGGTAGCGTACTCGCTTGGGGTGCGAGTGGTCGTGGGTTCAAATCCCGCCGCCCCGACCAACAATGCCAACGCGTGAGAAACGGTTCTTGAGGACTGAGCAAGAGAAGCGACCGTACCGTTCAGTCGCCGGATTCTCGTAGGAGCTGCCTCGCGCAGCTTTTTTTATGCCGACCGAACGTATTCGCATCCTCGTGACGAACGACGACGGGATCCAATCCCAAGGGCTGGTGACGCTCGCGAAGGCGCTGGCTGCGGTCGGTGAGGTCTGGGTTGTCGCGCCGGACCGTGAGCGAACCGCGGTGGCCCATGCGGTCACGCTCCATAAACCGCTACGGGTCCAGCGAACCGGGACGAGAATGTACGCGGTCAACGGCACCCCGGTGGATTGCGTGAATCTGGCCCTCCTGAAGCTCCTCCCGAAGCGACCGCATCTCCTCGTGTCCGGTATCAATAAAGGCGTCAACCTGGGGGACGATGTGCTCTACTCGGGAACCGTCTCGGCGGCGGTGGAAGGCACCATTCTGGGTGTGCCGTCGATGGCCGTGTCTCAGGAAGGCCGCGAACGCTTCCGCTTCGACGTCGGGGCTCAGTATGCCGTGCGTGTCGCGCGCCTGATTCTCCAAGAGGGATTACCGGAAGAAACGTTGGTCAACCTCAATATTCCGGACCGATCGTTCGGGATGACGAAGGGCGTCCGCGTGACCTGTTTGAGCCGCAGGAGGTTCGACAATCCGATCATCGAAAAGGTCGATCCACACGGGCGGAACTACTACTGGATCGCCGGGACGCGTATCTCCTGGAGCCGCAACAAAGATGCGGACCATGAAGCGATCGCGGAAGGCCGCGCCTCGTTGACGCCCATCCGGCTCGACAGCACGCATCATGGAGCGCTCGATCGCCTTCGGAGCTGGGAGTCTCGTTTGCGACGACGCCCGGGCCGAAACGGGCGACCGGCCGCGAAGTCTTCGAAGGAGCGCCGCTGACGATCATGGGGACACTGATTGAATGGATTATCACCGAACTCAGCAAGTTCGTGATCAGCATGATCTCGACGTTCGGCTATACCGGGATCCTCCTGACGATGGCGATCGAGAGCGCCTGCATCCCCTTGCCCAGCGAGATCATCATGCCTTTTTCCGGCTACCTGGTCACGACAGGGCAGTTCACCATGTTGGGCGTGACGTTGGCCGGGGCGATCGGCAACGTGATCGGGTCGGTCGTGGCCTACTACGCGGGGCTCTGGGGCGGTCGTCCGTTTGTCGAACGGTACGGTCCGTACTTTCTCCTCTCGCACCACGATCTCGACGTCGCGGATCGGTGGTTTGCGAAGTACGGCGAAGCGGCGGTGTTCTTCAGCCGCATGCTCCCGGTCGTGAGGACGTTCATCTCCTTGCCTGCCGGCATCGCGGGAATGAATTTCCCCCGATTCGTGCTCTTCACCTTCGTCGGGGCCTTGCCCTGGTGCTACCTGCTGGCCTATATCGGCGTCCGCATGGGCCAAGAGTGGGACCATCTCCGCGACTATTTCCATCGTTTTGATCTCATCATCGGACTGGCTCTGGCCGCGGGGCTCGCGTACTTTCTCTGGTCCCATTGGCCGAAGCGCGCCAAGCAGGGGTCGTAACCAACCATGCTGAAGCTGTTCAACACCCTAACCGGCAAGCCGGAGCCGTTCGAGCCGATCGAGCCTAAGCGGGTCAGAATGTACGTTTGCGGTGTGACGGTCTACGACTATTGCCATATCGGACATGCGCGTAGCGCGCTCGTGTTCGATGTGTTGCGTCGCTATCTGGAATACAGCGGCTATACGGTAACCTTCGTGAAGAACTTCACGGACGTGGACGACAAGATCATCAAGCGGGCGAACGAGCAGGGTGTGTCCTGCGAAGCGATCACGAGCAAATACATCGCCGCCTACGACGAAGATATGGGCAAGCTCGGCGTCCGGCGCCCAACGGAGGAACCGAAAGCCACCGAGCATATGGCAGAGATCATCCGTTTGACCGAACGACTGATCGCGAAAGGCTTGGCCTACGCCGTCGACGGCGACGTGTATTTTCAGGTGGAGAAGTACCAGCCCTATGGGCGCCTCTCGAAGCGCAAACTAGAAGATCTTCAGGCCGGCGCGCGGGTGGATGTTGATGAGCGCAAGCGGCATCCGATGGATTTTGCCCTGTGGAAGGACAGCAAGCCCGGCGAACCCTCGTGGCCCAGTCCCTGGGGGCCGGGCCGTCCCGGTTGGCACATCGAATGCTCAGCCATGTCGATCAAGCATCTCGGCGAGACGTTCGACATTCATGGCGGCGGGATGGATTTGATCTTTCCGCACCATGAAAACGAGATCGCGCAATCCTGTGGTGCGACGGGAAAAGAATTCGCCCGTTACTGGGTGCACAACGGGTTTGTGCAGATCAATCAGGAAAAGATGTCGAAGTCGCTGGGAAACTTCTTCGCGATCCGGGAGATCTTCGAGAAATCCAAGTGGTCTCCGGATGTGACCGGTGAAGTGCTGCGCTACTTTCTCCTCTCGACGCATTATCACGGTCCGCTGGATTTTTCCGATCAGGGCTTGCAGGAATCGAAGCAGGCGCTGGACGGATTCTACGATCTGTTCAATCGGCTGGCGGAGCAGAGTGATCACGCCGCCGCTGATTCCTCGCTGGATCCGGTGATCGAACGGGTGCGAACCGGATTTCAGCAGGCGATGGACAACGATCTTAATACGCCGATGGCCGTCGCAGAGTTTCAGAAATTCCGCGGCGAGATCAACAAGTTGCTTCTGCAGGGGCTGTCAACTGCAGCCAGACAGAAGGTTCGCCAGGCGTTCATGTCTCTTGGCGCGGTGTTGGGGTTGTTTCAGTTGGACCGTTGGGAATTTGGGATGAAAGCTGAGCCGGGGCGGTACGAGCTCTCTGGCGCTGATGTCGAAGCCAAACTCGCTGAGCGTATTGAGGCCAAGAAGCGGAAAGATTTCAAGCGTGCCGATGCAATCAGAGCAGAGTTGACCTTGCAAGGCATCACGATCGAGGACAGGCCCGATGGCACCAGCCGCTGGAAGCGATAAACAAGGCGAGCTGCTCTACGGATTGCATGCGGTCCGCGAAGCCTTGCGGGCGGAGTCCCGGCCCCTCCAGCGTCTTCTCGTGCAACGCCTTGATCGCCAGTTTGCCGAGCTCGTTCAACTTGCCAAGGCCAGCCGCATTCCGGTGCATGTTGAACCTTCGGCCGCCTTTGATCGCTTAGTTCCAGCCGGCAAGCACCAAGGCGTCATCGCCTTCGTTGCCGCGAAGGCCTACAGTTCGCTCGATGAGATGCTTGAGCGGGCCAGGACAAGAGAAGAGCCCCCTTTTCTCGTCGTACTCGACGGTGTCGAAGACCCCCACAACCTTGGGGCGATCGTGCGGACGGCGGAGGCTGCGGGGGTCCACGGCCTGCTGCTTCCTGAACGCCGGGCGGCCGGGCTTACGTCGGTGGTGGCGAAGGTCTCCGCCGGCGCCCTTGATCACATGCTGGTCGGACGGGTCGTGAATCTGGCTCGACTGCTTGAGGACCTCAAGGAGCGGGGCTTGTGGGTATATGGGGTCGAACCATCAGGTTCCGCCAGTTACACGACCATCGATCTCACAGGACCGATTGCTCTGGTGCTGGGTGGGGAAGGTGAAGGAATCAGGCAGGGTGTATTGAAAAGCTGCGACGGGCTGATGCGGATCCCGATGAAGGGGAAGGTCGAGTCCGTGAACGTGTCGGCGGCGGCGGCGATCGTGCTGTTCGAAACGGTTCGGCAGCGCGGCAGGAAGAAACCGGAGACGGGGCCTACCGCACCCTGATCATGCCACCCTGGATCGCGGTCTTGAGCAATTGGGCCGTGTTGGAGACGCGCATCTTCTTCATCATATTCGCCCGATGCGCTTCGACGGTTTTCACGCTGATCTTGAGGCGCTGCCCGATTTCCTTGTTCTTGAATCCCGACCAGATCAGTTCCAAGATCTCCTGCTCGCGGCTGGTCAACGATTCCGGACGTTTCTTCCTGGGTGGAGGACTCAAATCGACCAGCGTCGCTCTAGGCTTCGCTTTGGCAATCCGCATCATATTAGGGATCTCCTTCCCAAGGACACAAAGTACGCTATAATTTGCCGCGACGGAACCATCGACGAGTGATCGCTGCGAATCCTGCGGCGGAAATTATAGGAGGCGGCTTCCCGCCTGTAAATCGCAGCACTATGGCCCTAGGCGAACTACGTATGCCTGCCTAGGCGCATCTCAGGTAGTGCTACCTCGGTATCCAGAATAACTTAGGGGCGATCTAGACATGTTCGACCTATCCTCCGCGGTGATCGTCGGAACAGTGGGCGCCCTCGTCGGAAGCTTCCTGAACGTCTGCATCTATCGTCTTCCCCGAGGAGAATCGATCGTCTGGCCCGGCTCTCATTGCCCGTCCTGTGGGGTGGCGATTCGGTGGTACGACAATGTGCCCATCATGGGGTATCTGTGGCTCCGCGGGCACTGTCGCGCCTGCGGAGCGGCCATTCCGCTTCGCTATCCGCTGGTCGAGGCAGCGAACGCCTTCGGCTATCTTACGCTGCTCTGGTGGTTTGGCCCGGGCTGGGCGACACTATTCTATGCGGTCTTGTTCTCCTCGCTGATCGTCATCACCGGTACCGATCTCTCACACAAGATCATTCCCAATGTGATTACTCTCCCAGGCATTGTCCTGGGGCTGGTTGGAGCCGCCACCGTGCTGCCGGTCAGTTTTCGCGATGGCGTACTCGGTATGTGTATCGGCGGCGGGATTCTGTGGCTCTTGGCCTGGGCGAGCCCCTATCTCTTCGGCAAGGAAGGCATGGGGGGCGGAGACATCAAGCTGCTGGGAATGGTCGGTGCCTTCCTGGGATGGAAACCAGCCTTGGTCACGATCATGGTAGGTTCGTTGGTCGGGTCTATCATCGGAGTCACGTTGATCGCCCTGCGTTGGCTCAATCGAGATGAATATATCCCATTCGGTCCGTTTTTAGCCCTTGGCGCCCTCGTCGCACTCTTCTTTGCCCAGCCCCTCCTCGATTGGTATCAAGGGTTGCTCGCTCCTCCCTATTAGAGTCTCGCCGATCGCTTCTGTATCTCATTCGCCTGGCCCTAGTATCCAAACCGATGGTTCATCCGTCGCCTCGATACAGCCAGCCTGATTGCCACAATCAGCCTTCACCTGCATGATCTTGTGAAAGACTTTCTGTGAATGGAACCAATTCACTCACAAGCTGACCGCAGGGCATGGCTTTTGGACCTTGCTCCGGGAAACAAGGGGCAGCCATGCGACCAGTCTTACGATGTTTCCGGCTTCGGAACCTGTCGGGCTATAGCCTTATTGAATTGCTGATCGTCGTCGCGCTCGTCGGCCTGCTGGCTGCGATGGCCATCCCCGGTTATCGCGATCTCCTCGCGCGCAGCCAGATACGAAGTGTGGCAACAGAGGTGGCGTCCGAACTTCGGAGGGCCAGACAATTGGCTATGGCAAGGCGGGAGCGCCTTCGGGTTCGGGTCGATGTAGCTCAACAGACCCTCACGTTGGTGGCGGTGGACCAAGGGGTGGCTCTGGATCTGTATCGCTACGGGGGGAAAGGTGTGCTGCTCGCTGAACCTTCCGCAGGACCGGATATCTTATTTCATCCAAGTGGAAGGACGGCCACGGCGACCACGATCCAGATTCGGCACGTCAGAGGCCTCCAAACCAAATTGACGGTGAGTCTTACAGGAAAGGTGACGATGTCATGACCCGACTGTCCGGATCAGCGGGATCGACCCTGTTGGAGCTTGTCGTGGCTATGGCCATTCTCCCCATCGGTCTATTGGGTGCAATGGGGGCCTTTCGTGCCGCCAGTCAAACGATTCATCACGGCACGATGGCGAGCCGCGCTCTTGCGATGGTGGACTCACGGATCGAGGCGAAACGCTCGGCGCGTTGGGACCAGTTGCTCAGCGACGATCTCGACCATGATGGCGTTCCGGATGTGGTGTTGCGCGATGACGGACAGGGCGGAGATCTCGTCTCCGGCGACGGGACCTACACGGGCAGATGGGAACAGGAGCAGATTCTGCTCACTTGGACGGTCACGCCCAGTGGTCCGCAGAACCTCATGCAGGCCGGTCATGTGGTGATCGAAGCTCTGGCTCAATATGGAGCAGGACGACAAGAAGTGAGGGCCCTCTCGGTAAGGGCTAATCCTACTTATGTCGGTCCCTAGGCGGAGGCGGAAATTGTGGGAGGTGCGCAAGGATGTCTTGGTCTGGTCAGCCCAATAACGAGGACCGAGGATGGTGTTTGGTGGAAGTGATGGTCGCGACGGCTGCGGGGGCCATCGTACTGGGCGCGACCTTCCAATCGCTTTCGTCGTTCCAGCGGCAATTCACCCTCCAGCAGACTGCCGTTGCGCAACAGCAGGACCTCCGCATCGCGATAGAATTGTTGCAGCAGGAATTGCGTCTCGCCACGCCCGAGTCCCTGCTGACGATGCGCGCGGATGAAATCGAATTCGGCGCCAACATTCATGGCTATCAAACCGTGACAACGGCGCCCGGCGGCGTCGGGCAATCCACCCTCCCTGTCGCCGACGGTCGGGGATGGCCGGATCGTAAGACGCTCCAGCTCTGCTGGAGTGACGTCTGTGAGCGGGCCGTCTTAGCCAGGGACGGACAGGCCGGACTGCTGACGTTGACCCTGCCGCTCCCGCAGGCGATTCCCGCCGGGACATCGGTCTCCATCAGCAATCGCGTCCGCTACTACAGTAAGCCAGACGATTACGGGGTTCTGCGCCTGATGCGGCAGGTAGATGGCGGGGCCGCCCTGCTGGTCGGAGCGATCGAACATGCCCGCTTTTCCTACTGGGATGAGTCGGGACATCGGGCGATGCAGCCTTCCCGCGTCAGGCGCATCGTTATCGACGTGGTGCTTTCGCAGGGCGGACATGCGGTGACGAGCGAGATCGCGTTCAGAATGTAAAGGGGGGTCCCGCCATGCGACAGGAACAGGGCCACATTCTTCTCATCACGATCATGTTGGTCGTGATCTGCTCGCTGCTGGGCCTAACGTCCTTGTTTCTTGCCAGCCAGGATGCGCCGGGCATCTCGGCCATGAAGGATGAGCAGGTGGCGGAACAATTGGGGGAAGCGGCTTCTGAGTTGGTGATGAGTTGGTTCCATGACGAGCGACTGACTCCGCCGAATATTGCAGCGACCCTGACAAAGCGGCTCGGTGATGCGGGAACCGGCCCGATGTTTTTCGATGCAGCGGGCCGGTCGCAGTTCGTCGGAACAGCGGAACGTCCTGATGTGTTGCTCGATGCCGGGAATCCGTCGGACAATCTGGCTCTTAACCAAACTCCCAGCGGATTCCCCGGCACGCTTCGGCAACTAGGGCAGTTTGCACGGCTGAAGCTCTACGGCCCGTTACGGCCGGGACTCTTGGCGACGGTGGAAGCCACGGCGGTCACAGCCGGCCGAACATCCATGGCGAGGAAAGTTTCGTTTCAGTTGGGGGCGCTGTCCTTGCCGGCCCTTCGGGCTCCGTTGCAGGTCGGCCAGCAGCTTGGGCTGCCGCAGCAGGGGGCAGAATCCGCCGTCAGCACGCACTGGGGTGTGCAACGGATCGGCGGAGGTCTTGTGGTGCAGCACATGGAAGATCTCGTGGCGAAGACCCAGGCTGCGCCGGTGACCGGTCAATCGTATGACCAAATGGAACAGGCGCAGGACAGATGGACTGACTACTTCCTTGGGGGATCGTTGTTCGTAACCTTGCCGCCGCCGGGGCAGGGATCCGGTCCTCCGCCGCCGACCAACGTGCATGTGCAGCAGCAGGTGTCGGGACTACGGCTGGACCAATGGCCATACGACATGATCAAACGCCTCGCGCAACGATTCGGAACTTATTATCGGCTTGATCGGCAGGGCAAACTTCATGGTGCCTCCGATTCGGAAACGGACGAAGGACTGTTGCCGTCGGATGTCTTGCGCTCCTTTTCGGTGGGCGACCATCGGGGGTTGATCTTCATCGATACGCTCGATGGAGAGCCGCCCCGTCTGGAGAACCTAGGGTCGCTGGCCCTAGAGGCCGATTACCTGGAGGCGTTGGTGGTGGTGCAGGGGCACGTGGTGCTCAAGCCTCGGGCAGCCGGCAAGTCTTTCACCGTATTGAGTCCACCTCCGGAAGGCATGACTGCTTTGGGGAGCCGAGTTCCGGTCCAACTCACGAACATTCATATGAACGGCGTGTTGTGGTCGGCTGGAACGATCACTCTGGAACGGTCTGCTCGAGCGTTTGGATCGATCGTGGCCGGTCAGACCGTTGTCCGCGCGGGCAACGGGGCGACCCTGGAAGTGTGGTACGACGCCAACCTCGGTCGCGGGCTCTTCCGCGGCTTGCCTGTCGTCTATCGCGTCCCTGGCACATGGCAGACCCAATGACCGTGAAATTCTCCGCTCGCCCCCGCCATCGGATCGAACGCAACGTGTTGGATCAGCTCGTGTTCCGAGGGCTCTTATCTCCGGAAGATCTCGAAGCGGCTTTGTACGAGGTTAAAGACGGCCATGTCGAGCTCGAAGCGTTGTTGCTCGACCGATACCATCTACCCAGGCAGGATCTCGGAGCCGCGCTGAGCGACTTCTACCAATGCCCGTACCTGCCATACGACGAACGAACGGTCATCGATCCTGAACTGTTCAAGGCCCTCAATCTCGACTATCTGAAACATCACCTCTGGTTGCCGATCGCCCGTCGGGGATCGACTGTCGATATCCTGACCATCGATCCGAATGATCCGGACCGAGCGTGGGACGTCAGGCGAAGTTTCCCCGGCGCCACCATCCGCTATGCGGTCGGGTTGCAGCGCGACATTGAGCAGTTTTTGGCCGGCGTGACCGGAGAGGCCAAAGGGTCCTCGCTGACGACCATCCTGAGCGAACTAGTCCAGGATATTCCCGTAGAAGTGGCTCCCGAACATCCGGCGAGTGGCATCGATGAAAACGATTCCGGGGTTGTGCGGCTGGCCAATCATCTCATCACAGAAGCCGATCGGTTGAACGCCTCCGACATCCATATCGAGCCCTACAGCGATCGCAAGGACACCGCCATACGGTTTCGCGTCGACGGAACCTGCTTCACCTTCACCACGTGCCCCGCCGCTTATCGCCGCGCGCTGGTGTCACGTCTTAAGATCATGGCGAACCTCGACATCGCGGAGCGGCGCAAACCGCAGGACGGTAAGATCCGGTTCAAGTTGAGCGGTCGGCGCGAGATTGAGTTGCGCGTGGCCACGCTCCCGACGGCCGGCGGGAACGAAGACGTCGTGCTCCGTCTCTTGACTACCAAGGAACCGATGGCTTTGGACGACATGGAATTCGCTTCGGAGACGGTTCAGGCGCTCAAGCGTTTTGCCGAACGACCGCATGGCCTGATTCTTTGCGTGGGTCCCACCGGATCGGGCAAGACGACGACCCTTCATGCACTGCTCAAACACATCAACACCGACGAACGGAAGATTTGGACTGCCGAAGATCCCATCGAAATTACGCAGGAGGGTCTTCGGCAGGTGCAGGTTCACCAGAAGATCGGTTTGACGTTCGCAGCGGCGATGCGGGCGTTCTTGCGCGCCGATCCCGACGTCATCATGATCGGTGAGATGCGTGACAAAGAAACAGCCGACATCGCCATCGAAGCGTCGCTGACCGGTCACCTGGTGCTCAGCACGCTCCATACGAACAGCGCGGTGGAGACCGTCGTGCGGCTGCTCGATCTCGGCTGTGATCCCTTCAACTTTGCCGACGCGATGCTCGGGGTTCTGGCGCAACGGTTGTGCAAGCGGATCTGTCAAGGCTGCACCGAGGTGTACCAGCCCGCCCAGCATGATCTTGACCAACTGGCGCAGGGTTATGGACAGGAATGGCCGAAACTACTGGAGGGCACGACTCGTGAGCGATTGAAGCTCTCGAGAGGGAAGGGCTGCGAATTGTGCAATCACACAGGATATAAAGGAAGAGTTTCAATTCATGAATTCCTCGCGGCGTCAGAGGACCTGAAACAGCTCGTTCAGGGAAGAGCCTCCACCAGCACGCTTCTTACCCAGGCCAAGCACCAAGGCTTGGTGACGCTCCTCCAAGACGGCATCCGGAAGACCTTGCAAGGCCTCACGACCTACAGTCAAGTGCGAGCTGTTGCGATGAAGTAGGCCTTCTGGAACTTAGCGGTCCCTCTGCCGTCAAGGCTGTCCGCTGCTTTCTTTCAACCCCCAGAGCCCCTCGAACCAGCCCTCCCCTTACACGGGGAAAAGCCGTGCCGGAAATGCACGGAGAAGGCAGAAATTGGTCTGTCTAAGTGACGATTTTTGTCTCTTCACGGCCAACGGCCTGCGATCTGCCTTGCCGACTGGCAAATGCCTGCTATCCTTTCAATAGCTTGGAAGGGAACGGACTATGCTGGCAATCGGCATGCCCCTTGCGTTCTGACTGCCGGCACCCTTGGTGTCTAATCAATAGGGAATCTCGACGGCTTGAACACGATGCGTATGCAGGAATGTGACAAAGGGTTCACGATGATTGAACTGATGATCGTGGTCGCCATCGTGGGCATCGCAAGTGCATTGGCTGTTCCGAACTTCCTGGAAATGATTCGGCAGTCTCAATTGAAAGAGGCGACCTTAGAGGTGGCGAACAAGCTCACGACTGCCCGCATGGCGGCCATGAATCGGAACAAAGCCGTTACGGTGGCGCTCGCAGTCACTGGCGGCCTTGTCCACGTCTCTGCCACCGAAGCGTCTACAGGGAGCCTCGTCCTACCTGATGCGACCCTGATGGGGCAAATAAATCAGGTGAGCGGAGGGCCTGTAACATTCAATTCCCTGGGAATGCGCACCACGGGTACGGTCGGCAATCAGCTTGTGGCCCTTACAACGGTGAGTAACAAGACGTACTCGGTCGTCGTTGCGGCCAATGGGAAAATTTATCCTTGCTTTAAGACGACATGCCCATAGGACGAATGTATCTGTCATGAAATCAGCACCTCATAGGCATAAGGGTAGAGGGGTGGGAGAGTCAGGATTTTCTTTGATTGAAGCCATGATCGCCATGGTGATCTTGGCGGTGGGTCTGCTCATGCTCTCCGGTATGCAGGGCATCTCGGTATCGAGGAATGTCGATGCAGATGAATTGACCAAAGTGTCAAATCTGGCTTCCGATATCATTGAGCGTATGCAGTTCAATCGGAAAAATATTGCCGCCTACCATAACATTTCGGTCCAAGCGTCTGCCCAAACCTGTCCGACTGTGGCGACCAATCTTATGGCGAACGGCGACTGCGTCCAGTGGAGAAATCTCCTGACGGCAGCGAGGTTGCCGGGTTTTGTGGGCACGGTCACCGTGAATCCTTCATCGACCGCAGCCGGGTTCGATCCTTTGGGCCTTAATCGACGGACTGTCACTGTGCAGATTGCTTGGACTGGCTCGATGAACAATCAGGGGACGGGCACCATGAGTCGGAGCAAGTCCGTAAGAATGGTGACAGTGATCGCTCCGGAGTAACAGCATGCGATATTCTTTGAACCGCAGCAAGGTTGAGAGCATGTGGATCGATCAGAGGGGAGGCCGGCCTCGCGAGGCAGGCTTCACGCTTGTCGAGGTAATGATCGCGGCCGCGATCTCCATGATCGTGATTGCGGCCGGATTTGTCATCACCGTGACGACGGATAAGGCGACTCGGGTAAGCACCAGAACGGCAGATGCGCAGCAAAGTGGTCGCATCGCCATGGAACTCATTTCTCGAGACGTGCGCATGGCTGGGTTTGGAATGAAGTCGACGGTGGGGTTTTGCCCGACGGCCATCGTTCCGCAAGATCAAACGCCCGGAGGCGCCGACACCGGCTCCGATCGTATCCATCTGCTGGTTCCTGCCATGAGTGCCAATCCAGCCTTGTGGCAACTTGGGGCCGCAGTTCTCCCACCCGGGGGGACAAACAAGACTCAGAATACCGTCACGTTAAAGGCGGGTGCCGTGGCGGCTGCGGGTATCACCTTTCCGGCTGTGATTGCCATCGGCGGAACATGGACCGGCACGGCTCAGAGTGCCACCGGCGATGTGATCACATTGGATCCCAACAATTTGCTGGGTCAGCCAACGACCTTTCCCGTCAACACGCCGGTGTATTGGCTCCAGTGCATTACCTATCAAATCATCCAGTCTCCGGACGGCAACAATGTCTGCGCGGGACGGGCACCGTGTTTGGCCAGGGGGGTCACTGCGGCCGGCAACTGTGATACAGCCGCCAGCCCCTGTGTGCCTGTGGCGGACGGGATCGAGGACATTCAATTCGCTTACGCGTGTGACGGTTGTGTGACAACGATCAATGCCGGAGTGCCGAACGGAGTCATTGATGACCAAGGTGCGACGAATCTGAATGCGTTTGACCAGGGAGATTTCGTAACCAACAGCACGTGGGCTGCTGCGACTCCTCAGCTCAATCCGGCGACGATCAGACTTGTACAAATCAATGTGGTAGCTCGTGAAATCGTTCCGACTGACGGATTCGGCGACGGAAAGAATGCGGGGGTCAATACCCAGGGGCCATTACAGGTCAGCGATCATCTGCACTCAGCAGATCCCGGGTATAACGCCGCCACGTATGAAAAATATCGGCGACGGGTGTTGACCAAAACGGTTGAGACCAGAAATCTCAGTCTATCCGGTCTCTAGAGAGAGGGTGAGATGGGCATGCATCATTCCAAGAAGCCACCGCTCCAGGGTCAAGAGGGCATCGCGCTCTTGACGATTCTGATGCTCTTATTGGTGTTGACGGTGCTGGGAGTGGCCGCCATTACCGTCACGGGACTGGAGAACAAAATCTCCGGTATTCAGCGGGTAGGAGAGACTGCTGCGAACGCTGGCGAGTCCTGCATGAGCACGTCGGCGAATATTATCCAGCAGGCGATTCTGCAAGGGTCCATTCCTGCCGGGTTCTATGCGGCCAACGGCGGGCCGATTCCCGATGCTGCCGCCACTACGGCAGGGGCCAACCGTAGCCTCTTTGAGGAAATCATGGGGCAATCGGACAACGACTCTGACGATCCCTTTGGAACTGGGGCGGCAGGCCCTGATTACTCCAACGTGGTTGGAAGCTTCACGGTTACCGGCGATATCGACCGGATGTATGTGGTGCCCAAGAGCGGGACGGGGCTCCAATTTGCCGGAGGATATGAAGGCATTGGAGGCGGTGCCGCGGCAGGCGGTGTGGATGTGCTCTATCGTATCGACTGTCGAGCCAGATTGACGTCCACCGGGACGGAAAGTCGCATCTTGGCCGTCTATGCTTGCACCATGACTGGTGAAACCTGCCAGAAGAAACTGTAGAGGCAGCATGTTAGTGGAGAATGAGCAATGAGGTGGCATATGGATCAACAATCGTTCCTGCGGGCTCCTTCAGGGCAGTCATCACGAGTACGCTGGTCTGAGTTGAGTCGGCATCTCTGCGCAATCTTCATGGCAGCGATGCTGCTTGGAGGGTTCGGTGCACTGTCTCCGAGTGGTGCCCTCGCGCAAGATCAGGGCGAACAGCCGGGGGCCATCTGGGGGAAGCTTGAGTACTACACGCAAGACTTCGCCATGATCGATGGAAAGCGATACGAATTCGGAAAGCTGACGATCGTCGATACCTACTCGTTGACGCCCGACAAGCGAGGGAATGCTCGGGTGTTGTTGGATCAACAAGGAAAAGTGGCGCAGTTGTTTTTCTTTGGCATCGACATGCCGGAAATCGTGAAACGATACCGGCGGTAATTGACGACGGCAACACACCGCACAGTGCATCTGTGTGAGTGAGACACCTTGGAGGGAACCATGAAGAGGCTCATCTGCGCAGTACTGGCTCTTGTGCTTCTCGTTCTGTCCAGCCCTTCCGCGAAGGCCACTGCGCCTTCCGTGTACAACATTAATGACTATACTGCCTATCCTCCGTTTCTAGCTTCCGCTGCGCCTCCGCTTGTCATGCTGGTAATGTCTCGCGATCACCGACTGTTTTTCAAAGCGTACAACGACGTGATGGATCTTGATGACGATGGGGTCGTGGACACGACGTACAAGGACACGGTGGAGTACTTCGGGTATTTCAATCCCAACGGGTGCTATGAGTACGACACGAGCGACTCACGATTCGAGGTGCGCTCAGCGGCGACGGGAACGAACTCCCACTACTGCAGCAGCCGATGGAGCGGCAATTTCCTCAACTGGGCCACCATGGCTCGGATGGACGTCATCCGGAAGGTGTTCTACGGCGGGAAACGCTCAGTCGACACCAGTAATACGACAGTGTTGCAGCGCGTGAAACTGCCGAGAGATGCCCATTCGTGGGTCAAGGCGTACAACGGTTCGGACATTAGCCAACTGACCCCGCATAGCTGGACAGCCATCAGCATCTGCAATCTGAATCAAGCCAAGACCGATGCCAATCCCCTGATGTACGTGATGAACGGGTTCCTCCCCTATGCTGCCAGTACGGAGGGAAAGGAATGCGTCAGCGAATATCAAGGTGGGCCGGCGCTGACGATTAACTCGACATTGAACGTCAACGTTCTGGTATGCGACGCGACCTTGATGGATCCCAATTGTGTCGAACACAAGAACGGTGTGTCGGCTTCGAGTTGGAAGCCGGCCGGTATCATGCAGAATCTCGGCATGAATCGGAACGGAACCCCCGATGCGGCCGACGACACCGTGACGATGAAGTTCGGCCTGATGACAGGAAGTTATGCGGCCAACGTGAGCGGCGGCGTTCTGCGCACGAACATCGTCGATATCAACAACGAAGTCGACAATACCAACGGGCAGATCAAGGGTACGTCGAAGATCATTTCCAATATCAACAACTTCGAAATCATCCAATACAACTACAACACCGGTTGGTACGATGCCGGGGGTTCCGAGGGCTCTTGCGTCCCGGCCGAGCCGGCGACCTTGACGAACGGAACCTGTAAGAGCTGGGGCAATCCGATCGGAGAGATCCTCTACGAAACCGTTCGCTACTTCAAGGGGCTCAGCGGGCCAACCAGCGAGTACCGTCCGTCCAATCCGGACAGTGGGATTTCTTCGTTGACAGTTGAGGCGCAATGGAATGATCCCTTCACGAACTGTCCGCCTTGCTCGAAACCGTTTGCCCTCATCTTCAGTGATGCGAGCCCGTCATATGACTCCGATCATCTTCCCGGATCGTACTGGTACCAGACCACGAGCACCTCGGATATCCCGAGCGTTCAGACGTTAATCACGAACTCGGGGATTAACACGCTGGAAGGTGTCGGGAACTACTTTGTCGGCGAATCAAATGCAACGGCCGATCGGAGTTGTTCCTCGAAGACGGTGACGAGCTTCGCCACGATGCGCGGCCTCTGTTCGGAAGAGCCCACGAAGCAGGGCGCTTTCTACACCGCGGCCATTGCGCACCATGCCAAGACGACCGATCTCCGGAACCTCAGCTATGCGCAGAAGATGACGACCTATTCGGTGGTGACCAATTCTCCCTTCCCGGAGTTGGAGTACACCGTCAATGGGAACAAAGTGGTCATCATCCCGGCCTTCCACGACGGCTGTCCCAACACGTCCTATGCCGGTTGTACCTCTCAGGGGCTGAACGGGGATAACTCAAAGGGCGAACTGGTCGACTTTCAGTACTGCCAAGGGAATGCGGTCGATACGGATAGTAATGGAAGTTTGGACGATTGGACGACGGCCCAATCCCAGGGGTACCAACATTGCTACGACATCCTGTGGGACGACGCCGAGTATGGCTGGGACTATGAGTTGGATATCCGCTATCGTATCTATGTGCGAACCAACGCCAGCACCATCGATGTGATGACCCGCGGATTATATGCCGCGGCCGGTCATACGGACTATGCCGGTTATCTCATCAAGGGAGTGGCCTCGGAAGGTGAATTTCTGGATATTAAGTGTGGAGGCACGGCAGGGTTCAACGATTGCGACCGCTACGATAACAACGAGACGCCTGTGAATACGAGGACCTTCACGCCGAATGGATCGACGGTGGGTCACTTGAAGGATCCGCTCTGGTATGCGGCGAAGTATGGAGGGTTCGAAGATCGCAACGGGAATAGCAAGCCCGATTTGGCCGGCGAATGGGACAGTGACGCTAACGGCGTGCCGGACACTTATTTCTATGCCGCGAATCCGTTGAAGTTGGAAGAACAATTAACCGCTGCGTTTCTCGCAATTTTGAACAAGACGACGTCAGGTACGGCAGCTTCGGTGTTGGCCTCCTCAACCACCGGAGAAGGCGCGCTCTTCCAATCATACTTCTTCCCGACGCGGTTTGAACTCGATGGTCGGGAGGTGAAGTGGGTCGGCTACACGCAAGGGCTGTGGGTCGACGCCTACGGGAACTTGCGTGAAGACACGGTGAACGATGGGAAGCTGGTGCTCAATCAGGATCGAATCGTCGTCACCAGATATGATTCCGGCTTGCAGGCTACGGTAGCCGACATCTACGCCGATACGAACGGCGATGGGCAAGCGGATGGAGCGGCGGTCCAAACGGATGTGCTCCTTTCGGACTTGGTGCCCATTTGGGAAGCGGGGAAAAAGTTGGCGCTCACGGATCCGGGTTCCACCTGCACCCTGGCGAATGCGAGGGCGGGAACATGCCGACGAATTCTCACCTTTGTCGACCGCAATGGCGACAACCGGGTCAGCGCGACAGCCAATGACGAGGTGATCGAATTCGAAAGGACCTCAGCCACCTCACCGACTCCGCTGGCGAAGATCACGCCATTCTTGCGTGCCGATTCCACGGGGAACTACACGGCAACCAAGCTGATTGACTTCATCCGTGGAAATCAGGTCACAGGGCTGCGGGATCGTCGAATGCAGGTTCAGCCGGCGAGCGGACCACCGGTCGACAAGGTCTGGAAGTTGGGGGATCCTGTCCATTCTACCCCGACCCTCGTGGCCGCGCCTCGGGAGCGGTATGACGTGCTCTATGGAGACGCGGCGTACACGGAGTTCTTCAACGCCTACAAAGGTCGCCGCCAAGTCTCGTACTTTGGCGCGAACGACGGCATGCTTCACGCGATCAACGTCGGGTTTTACCATAAGGGCAACGGCTCTCATAATGGGTGCTATACGGCCGCTTCGGCGGATACCTGTTCGACTCAAACCCCAGCTACTGTGGGTGTTCTCGGCAATGAACTGTGGGGTTTCATCCCGCAAGAGATGTTGCCTCACCTTCGGTGGCTGGCCGATCCGAAATACACACATGTCTACTATGTCGATCTGAAACCGAAAGCCACCGACGTGAAAATCTTTTGCCAGACGGCCGCCACCGGTGTGTCGGCTGGACCGGCAACGTGCATCAATGGCCAGAGTAATACGACTCACCATGGCGGATGGGGAACCATCCTGATTGGCGGCTTCCGGTTCGGCGGCAGTTGTGGCGTCTGTCCGACATCCGGAACGGGAAATGGGCGGCCCATGACCTATACCGCTCAGTTCGATGGGAGTACGAATCAAGAGCGGCAATTCTATAGCGGATATTTCGTGATGGATATTACGAATCCCGAAGAGGAACCCAAGCTCCTGTGGAGCTTTACGCATGTGGATCTCGGGTTTGCCACGAGCTATCCCACTGTGGCGCGGGTTCGGCCATTTGATGCGAACGGGAAGACCAGCACCACGAGCACGTTCTGGTATGCGGTGTTTGGCTCTGGTGCGACGAGTTACGATGGAAACGTAAACCAGAGACCCAAGCTGTTCATGGTGGACCTCATTACTGGTCCGACAGCGGCAGCAAGTACCCTGAATGGGCTAGTAAAGGTTCAGAAGGGGTATGACTCCACAGCGAATGCGTTCATGGGAGACGTAGTCACGGTCGATCGCGATCTCGACTTCCGTGTCGACGCAGCCTATGCGGGAGAGACGTTCAGTGGAACACCTTGGCACGGCAGTGTGGTTCGGCTCACCACAGGGTGTGGAGTCAAGACAAGCCCGACATGTCAGACGGACCCGACGAATTGGGGCGTGGCCTATTCGGTCACGTCGGGCCGTGGCGCCTCCGTTGTCTTAGAGAATTACTATGATGGGACAGCTGCCTTCAATCTCGGGGCGGTGGTTCAAGCGACAAGCTTGGCCATCGATGACAGCAACAATCTCTGGGTATTCGGAGGCTCTGGGCGCTATTTTAGTACCGCCGATAAGACGAACACGGAGGTACAGACGCTCTTCGGGGTCAAGGACCCCGTCCTGGGATACACCTGTCCATCCAGTGGAGCAGAGACCTTCACCGGTTGTCAGGTGGCTCCATCCGGGACCACGACCGGTGCCAATACCTTAGTGAATATGAGCACAGCTTCTGTTTGTGTGATCGGCACAGGTACCGGGGCATCGACTTGTACACCGAACAATCAAGTCACCGGTGTCGCAGGTGCGACCTCGTATCAGAGCTTAGTCAGCTTGGTTCAGGGCAAGGCAGGTTGGTTTGTGAAATTGCCTGTGCCGTCCGGCTCGGCGGCGGAACGGCTGTCCGGTACGCCGATTGTGGCGGGAGGCATCGTCTTCCTGCCCACCTTCTTGCCGAGTTCTGACGTCTGTATCGTGGCAGGAACTGGTTCGATGTACGCCTTGTACTACGTGACCGGCGGAGCCTACTCCTCGCCGGTGGTTGGTACGACGGCTGGGGCTAGTGGTGCTGCAGATACCATTAAGAATAAGGTTACGCTCGGAGAAGGGTTGTCGTCCCAGATTGCTCTCCATATCGGGGTTCAAGGTAACGGAACCACTGGTGGAGGTAGCACGAGTGGATTGATGGGTTGTTCGCAGTCCACGACCGGTGCCTTGAACTGCGTCAACATCAATCCAGCAATGGGTGTGACGAGTCGCTATCTCTCGTGGATTAATCAACGCGACTAGAGGGTCGGGTCTCCCGGCCCCGACAAGGGGCCGGGAGACAGCGAGCCTCAAGCAAGATATCTACATGAACGCCCACCTTCGTTTTGGCCCAACAGTCTTGTGCCTGCCGCTTCTCCTGCTGGGGTGCAATGACCAACCGACGCTCTTGAGTGGTAACGGAAATCCTTCTGGCCATACGGCAAACCACATTCCTGACACAATTCGACACGCCGAGATTATTCCCATTCCCCTGACACTTGAAGGACCGGTCTCGGTTCGCGTGTCGACCGAATCCGTTCGGTCTGGAGAAGGCAAGTTCCGGTTCCGATGGTTCGTGAATGACCGGCAGATTGCCGTGACGAATGAGGGGCGGCTAAGCCCGGATCAGTTGAAGCGTAACGACAAAGTTCGGGTTGAAGTGCGTTCCATCGCAGCGGAGCATGAAGGAGCGCCCTACATAACCGAATCTGCTGTGGTTGTGAATACGCTGCCCTCGGTCAAAGCGGTCACGTTCGATCCGGCCCAGCCGAAGCCGGGCGACAAGATTCAATTGAAGTTTGAGGCGGTCGATCCGGATCAGGATGAAGTGCGAGTGAAGATCAAGTGGTGGAGAAACGAACGGTTGATTTCAGAGGGCGAGGATACCGTTCTCGATACGACAGGATTCGCTCGCGGCGATCGCATTGTCGCATCGATTGCCGTCAGGGATGAGCAAGCTCTAGGAAAAGAGTTCTTCAGCCAGCCTTATCAATTGGCGAATGGTCCCCCGCGTTTCGTCGAATCGGAGGCCCCCCGGATAGTCGGCGGACGATTGGAACATACCGTGAGGGCCGTGGATCCCGAGAGCGATCCACTAAGCTTCTCATTGGAGAACCCCCCGCCTGGGATGACCATTGATGAAAAGACCGGTCGTATTGATTGGCTGGTCCCAGCGGAGGCGAAGGGGGGGTATCGGACGAAAGTCGTGGTGAAAGACGATCATGAGGGATGGGCCTCGCAGGAGCTTGAAATAGCCGCACCTCCCGCACCGGCAGCTACCTGACATCACCCCCCTCCAGTCTTGGGTTGTTCCCGTTGTCAATGTTCCCACGGGTTTGATAAGATCGCCGAGAGAGGGGTCCACAACCAAGTCCGCACGAGTGAGAAAACTCAAACTTCGCGAAGGCACCAACACCGCCGTCCTATTCGGTCATCACGACCGGCACCTCAAGCTGATCGAAGACAATCTCGGCGTGCGTCTGTCGGCACGCGGTGAAGAAGTCACGCTCGACGGGACTCCTGACGCCACTCGCCATGCCGAACGCGTACTCAGCGAGTTGGCCGGTCTGGCGAACGACGGGATGCTGTTGCAGCCAGACGACGTCTCTCACGCGCTCCATGCGCTCCGGCAACATCCGGAAACCCCGCTGAAAGAGCTGCTCTCGACGGCGACAACGATCGTCACCAAGAAGCGTTTCGTCGCACCGAAGACTCCCACGCAGAAGACCTACATCGAAGCAATCGAACGCCACGATATCGTCATCGGTATCGGTCCGGCAGGCACCGGCAAGACATACCTTGCCATGGCCATGGCGGTGAGCGCGTTGATGAAGCGAGAAGTGAGCCGCATTATCCTGGCGCGACCGGCCGTCGAAGCCGGTGAGAAGCTGGGCTTTCTTCCTGGCGACATGCAGGCGAAAGTGAATCCCTACTTGCGTCCGTTGTATGATGCGCTGTTCGATATGATGGACATGGAGCGGGCATCCCGCTCCATCGAGCGCGGGGACATCGAAATCGCTCCCTTGGCCTTCATGCGCGGCCGGACCTTGAACGACTCCTTCGTGATTCTCGATGAAGCGCAGAATGCGACGGCCGAGCAGATGAAGATGTTTCTCACGAGGCTCGGGTTCAATTCCAAAGCGGTGGTGACGGGTGACATCACCCAAGTCGATCTGCCGCCGGAAAAAGTTTCCGGGCTGATCGAGGTGCGGGAAATTCTGCGCGACATTGAGGGTATTCAGTTCGTGTATTTCAACGAGCAGGACGTGGTCCGCCATAAACTGGTTCAGGACATCATCAAGGCCTATGATCAACGCCAGGCGCAGGGCCAGGCTGCTACCCGCCGTACCGCTTCACCTGCCGCTCCAATCCAGTCGTCCAAAGGATCCGGGAGCCAGCCGCATTAATGCCCGTGCTGGTTCAGAATTATCTGCGAGCCTATCGCTTGCGCAAGACCGGTCTCGTCCGGGCCGCTGAAACGATCCTGCGCACGCTCGGAGAGCGCCAGTCGGAATTGAGTGTGAGCCTTGTAGGCGACCGGCGAATGCGGAGGCTCAATCGTCGCTATCGCGGGAAAGATCGCACCACGGACGTATTGGCCTTTGCCGTGCGTGAGGGGCCGTTGGCAGGCGTGCCACAACTCGGCGACGTGGTGATTTCCGTGCCGACCGCCCTGCGGCAGGCACGGGAAGCGAATCGGACGCTTGATCAGGAGATGACGGTGCTGTTGATCCATGGAATTCTCCACCTCTGTGGATATGATCATGAACGGAGCAGAGCGGAAGCCCGACGGATGCAACGCCGGGAGCGGTCGTTGCTTCTGGCACTTCAACCGATTCGACCGATGCTGATGAGGAAAGGGGAAGGAAGGTCTGATGGGATGGTGGCAGCGACTTAGCGAAGGATTGGCGAAGACGCGCTCCGCGATCCGAGGCTCACTGGACCGGGTGCTCGGCCGCGCCGCAGATCCCGCCGTTCTGGAAGAGTTCGAGTCTGCATTGATTGCGTCAGATCTCGGTATGCCGGTGGTCGAGCGCGTCATGGAACGGCTGAAACAGTCTCTGGAAGGGACTGACGCCTCGCAGGCCGTCAGCGTCCGGGCGGCATTGAAGGACACCTTGCTGTCAACGCTCACAGCGGCCGGCGGGCCCACCCTCGAGGAGCTCATCGCCAAAGGACCGAAGCCGTTCGTCATCCTGGCGGTCGGTGTGAACGGGGTCGGCAAAACGACAACCATTGCGAAAATCGCGCAGCGGCTCATCCAGCAAGGCAAGCGCCCCCTCTTGGTGGCGGCCGATACCTTCCGCGCGGCGGCGATCGACCAGTTGCAAGTTTGGGCCGACCGGATCGGCGTCGAGGTCATTCGCCATCGGCATGGGGCCGATCCCGCAGCGGTGGCGTTCGACGGCATGACGGCGGCCAAGGCCAGGAACGTCGACGTGGTCTTGATCGATACGGCTGGCCGGTTACACACGAAGTCCAACTTAATGGATGAACTCAAGAAGGTTGTCCGGGTAATCGAGAAAGAACTTCCCGGCGCCCCCCATGAAGTGCTGCTGGTCCTCGATGCGACGGTCGGGCAAAATGCGTTAGCCCAAGCACGGCAGTTCCATTATGCCGTCAAGGTGACCGGCTTGGCCTTGACCAAGCTGGATGGAACCGCGCGGGGCGGAATTGTGCTGGCGATCACCGATGGGTTGAAGCTGCCGGTACGGTTGATCGGGGTCGGGGAGTCGGTCGAGGATCTCCAGGATTTCCGCCCGGAAGCCTTCGTCGAAGCCCTGCTCGGTGATGGTTCGGCGTAGCGTTTCGTGCCAAATCCCGTCATTTGCTTCTCAACCGCACTGCCACATGGTACGCTCGCGGCTGTACTGGGTGGACCTGACTCGCCCAGTGAAACCGTCCTCTGTCTGTAAGGCTGCTTCATGGTCAAGATTCTCGTCATCGATGACGATCGGATGAACGGCGACCTTCTCCAGGCGGTATTCACTCGCCATGGATATGAGGTCCATACTGCGATGAGTGGAGTCGAGGGATTGGCGTTGTTCCGCCAGCACAATCCCAGCGTGACGATTCTCGACCTACGCATGCCCGAGATGGACGGGCTCACTGTCCTGAAGGAAATCCGAGCAATAGATCCCCATGCGCCGGTCATCATCCTCGGCGGCGGCGCGACGGAAGTGCAGGAGAATCAGGCGCGTGCGTTGCGTGTGACGGATTTCGTCCGCAAAGGACTGTCGCTCGATATTCTGGTCGAAGGGGTCAATCGTGTCGCGCAGCAGCCGGTGCCCGCTTCGAGAGAAGCCCGGCCGGCACCCATGGTCAGTCCGGCCGCCGACATCGGCGAAACGGTGCTGGTCGTGGACGACGAACAGCTCGTTCGCGACCTCCTCGTGCAGTTCCTCAGTCTGCGCGGCTACCGCGCGCTGGGGGTGAAAGATGGGCCCGAGGCGCTTGCGATGATCGAGCAGGCGCCACCCGATCTGGTCTTGCTGGATCTGTTCCTTCCCGGCATGAACGGCGTCGAGGTATTGCGCCGGCTGCGCGACAGGGAATACCAGGGTGCTGTGGTGATCATCACGGGAAGCCAGGACGAGGAAGTGCTCGGAGAAGCCTGGTCGTTGGAGCCGCAGGAAGTGCTGACGAAGCCGGTCGACCTCGACAAGATGCTGACTACCATCCAGCTTGTACTGGTGTGCCGCGAATGTTAAAAACCTTCGGATGGCCACCGTCCGAATTCCTCCCCTCTTCTTTGTCCTCTTTGTCATTCCGTTAGGCCTCCTCGCGGTTCCGGTCCGGGGCGAAGCGCCTCCGTGGTCCATTCTGCACCACGAGCTCTTCGTCCGTTTGGACCCGGACCAACATGCGCTCCAGGCAGAAGACCGGCTGACTGTACGGGTCACACAGGGGCAGGTTCCCCTCCGATTTGAACTTTCCCCTACGCTCCTGCTCGACGGGCTCGCCTTGATTCCAGCCGATCCTCCAACCGGAACTGTCGCGTTCGAGATTCCATACGAAATCGAACACGGGAGCGAGCCGCATGCTTCCCAACGTGTGACTATTCCTTCCGCCGCGGTGACAGCCGGCACGATGACGATCGCCGTCCGATATCATGGTTTGGTCAACGATCCTCCACGCGAGCCGCGACATTTGCGGTTCGTCACGCCCAGCGAAACTGCCGGGCATATCGGGTCGGAAGGTGTGTATCTGAGCAGCGAAAGCCGGTGGTATCTCGACAGGCCCGGCTCCGTCAGTACCTACCGGGTTCAGGTTGCATTGCCGGAAGGATGGACGGCTGTGACGCAGGCGAAGCCGGGAGAGAGGGTCGCCTGTCCGGTCGAGCGCTGTGGCCGGCCGGGGTTCCTCCTATCTTCCTGGTCCCAGACAGCGCCGGCCGAAGCGCTGACGCTGGTTGCGAATCGGTTCACGGTGAAGACACGGAACTGGACGGCTTCGAACGGTCAACCGGTGCAACTCGCGACCTATCTCTTTCCGGACGAGGCGCGGCTGGCCGACGAGTATCTCGACGCCACGGCCCGCTATCTCGAAGCGTACATCACGCGGCTTGGGCCCTATCCGTTCGATACCTTCGCCGTCGTCGAGAATTTTTTTCCCAGCGGGCTCGGGATGCCGTCCTTTACGCTGCTGGGGAGCGGGGTGATCAAGCGGCATTACGTTCAACCTTATGCACTGGGTCACGAGATCGTCCATTCATGGATCGGCAACTCCGTCTTCAATCGAACAGATCGCGGGAATTGGGTAGAAGGGCTGACGACTTACCTCGCCAATTACTATTGGTACGAACTGGTCGGTGAAGCGAATCAGGCGCGCGAACAGCGCCGGCTGATGTTGCGAGGCTACAATCTTCACGTGCCGCCGGACCGCGACTATCCGGTGGGCAAGTTCACCCAAAAACAGGATGAACGGGACAATGCGATCGGCTATCAGAAAGCTGCCATGGTATTCCACCTCCTTCGGCAAGAGATCGGGGAGCAGGCGTTTTGGTCCGCCCTGCAGCGTCTTGTACGGGACTATCGGGGTCGGCATGCCGAGTGGAGTGATCTGGAGCGATTGGCGTCGGAGGCGAGTGGGCACGAGCTGCGTCCCTTCTTTGCTCAGTGGGTTGAAGGGGCGGGTGCGCCGAATCTCTCCATCGTTGCGGCGACGGTTCGGAATGAGACGACAGAAAATCCTCTCTCGTATCGGTTGCGGATTCGACTAAAACAGGTCGGCACGTCGTTTTCGTTCCCCCTTCAGCTTCGAGTGATGATGGAGGGGGGGAGCGAGCAGACGGTCGTCAGTCGGCTCAGTCGGACTGAGGAAACGGTCACGGCCGAATTCGCTGCCAAGCCGCTGGCCGTTGAGCTCGATCCGGATGCCGTGCTCCTCCGGCGGGCTCCCCGCGAGACCTGGCCTCCGGTATTGAACCATTTCGTCACGGACCGTCGCCGCTTCCTGATCCGGCTGCCGCCGCCGGAACCGTCGCAGGGCCATCCGTTTAACGAGGTCGTTCAGCGGCTCGAGGCTCAAGAACGCCGGCGGGTGTCGCCCGAGCCAACCATGACCCTGCTCTCCGAGCCTGATGGGCTGTCGTCGCAGGAAGGATCGGTGCTAGTATTGGCCTCGCCGGACCGCCGCGAAACTGTTCAACCGCTGTTGAATAACCATTGCGGCACGCGAGTTCAGTTGGAGCAGGATGGTCTAGTCCTGGAAGGGACGCGCGCCCAGGGTGCCGGCATTGCAGCGTTGGTGACGTGCCACCGGCGTGATCGGCCCGGCAGTGTCCTGACCGTCTTCTATGCCGTGACCCCTCAGGCGGCGGCGCCGGTCGCGCGACTGTTGTTCTTTTATGGGTGGCACAGTTACGTATTGTTTCAGGAGGGTGTGGTGACCACAAGAGGTGAGTGGGGCACCGCGGAGAGGACGGAGGTTGTCGTCGATGATGGGCAAGAAACGCGGTAATGGGACGGTCGTGACGATGCTCTGCGCGATTCTGGCAGGACTGCCTGCCGAGGCGGGGGAGCCGGCGGCCAAGAAAACAATGGAGGCTCCTGCTGGGGCCGAGCGGCATCTGAAACACATCAAGCAGCTGACGTTTGGTCGGCAGAATGCGGAAGCCTACTTTTCCTTCGACGGCCGGAAGCTCATCTTTCAATCGACGAACAACTGGATGAAAGACACCTTCGCGGCCACATTGAAGCCGGGCGATCTGCCGCTGGGCTGTTACCAGATGTACGTGATGGACTTGGAGAGCGACACGGTCCGTTTGGTCAGCACTGGGGCCGGAGCGACGACCTGCGGATACTTCTTCCCCGGCGATCGGCGGGTGTTGTATGCCTCGACCCATGCGAGCGGGCCGAATTGTCCGCCCAAGCCCAAGCGTGAGGAGGCCTACCGCTGGGCGCTGGACGACTACGATCTCTATGCGGTTCGCATCGACGGCCAGGAGATGCAGCGGCTCACCAACACGCCGGGGTACGATGCCGAAGCGACCGTCTCTCCCGACGGGAAGACCATCGTCTGGACATCGGTCAAGGACGGCGATCTCGACCTCTATGCCATGAATCTCGACGGGACCAGAGTTCGCCGGCTGACCGACGAGGTCGGCTATGACGGCGGGGCGTTCTTTTCGCCCGACAGCAGGCGCATCGTGTATCGGGCCTCGCATCCCACCGATCCGGCGGCCATCGCGAAATATCAAGAATTGCTTAAACAGCGATTGGTTGAGCCGGGCCAATTGGAGATCTATGTGATGAACGCGGATGGCAGCGGTCGCCGGCCGGTGACGTCGAACGGGGCCTCGAACTTCTCGCCGTTCTTCCATCCGGACGGGAAACGGATCATCTTTTCATCGAATGTCGAGACGCGCGGCGAGGGCGGCCGTCCGAGTTTTCACCTCTATCTCATCGGCGACGATGGGACGGGTCTGGAACGTCTCACGTTCGACGGCCACTTCAACAGCTTTCCGATGTTTTCACCGGATGGGAAAAAGCTCGTCTGGGTCTCCGACCGTCACGCGAAAGAGCCTGGCGAGTTCAACGTGTTTCTCGCCGATTGGGTGCCGTAAGGGATGGAGCGATCTTGACGACGGGTGAGCCGTGACCAGTCGCATGGATCAGGTTGACCTATCGCCGGCCTCTTCGAGCATCAGTTCCGCCGCACCGCGGTTCTCCCTGCTTCGCCAATGCCTGTCCCCGGTCCTTTCCCTCTTCGCCATCCTCCTCGCCTGTCTCGGGTTATTCGAATGGGATGTGCCGTTGACCCGCTTTGTGCGCGCCTTGAACGACGTACAAATTGACCACCTTCACAATCCCTGGCTCGCACAGTGGAGCGAGATCGGCGATCGGTTGGGCCGGGGCGAGTCGTTGGTCCTGATCAGTCTAGTTGTGCTCGCAGTGGGGTGGGGGCTTCGAGATTCCGTCTGGAAACAGGCGGGATGGCAGAGTCTGCTTGCCCATGGGCTCGCGGCGCTGGTCAGTAACCTGGTGAAGCATCTCGTCGGCCGGCCGCGACCGAAATTCATGCATGCCGGGACCGCCGGGCTGTCTCCGGCCGGTGGCAGCGGGTGGGACTCCTTTCCCTCCGGCCATGCGACCGCCTCGTTCGCCGTGGCCACCGTCATCGTGCTGCGCTTTCCTCGCGTACGCCCGCTGCTGATCGCCGCGGCGACGGCGATCGCGGCTAGCCGCATTCTTCGCGGGTCGCACTTCCTGACCGATGTGGTCGGTGGGGCGACGATCGGCTACGTAATCGGTACAGTCGCTGCTTCGCCCTGGCGCGAATGGCGTCGGTCCCTCGACGCGGCCTTGCCTGTTGCCGCCATGGCCCTCGCATCCTGCTTGGTGGTCATGACCACCATCGGGATTCCCGCCCGATCGGATTCGATGTATCTGATGATGACGGGAACCGGATTTGTCGCGGTCTTAGGCGGGGTGGCGGCTGTTGGAGCGGAAACCTTCGCGGGCTTCGTTCTGCCGCGCTGGAGTTCAAGAAGATTCATGCTGAGCTCGATCGCCTTTGGTTTCGGAATGGTGAGCGGAGGTCTATGGGCAACCGTGACGATGTTGTGCGCCGCCGCGGCGGTCTGGCTTCGGCCGTCGTCCGGGCTGCCGACGACGGAAGCGATACCGGTTCGTTCTCTATTGCGGGAGACGGTGCTCGCAGCGGTGCTGTTGGGCGCGCTGCTGCTGCTCACTCAACTACGCGGTGCCTTGCCGCTCTCGTGACGGCTTAGTGGCCGGGCAAGCGCGCCGGCGGCGGCCCGACGCCTTCGGGAATGTTCACCATCGCCTCGTTCGACAGGAGCTGGTAGCCGTACCGGGCCAGGATCGGCGTGAACGTCCGCGCCTCAATGGGGAGGGCGTCTTTCTGCGTTTCCGGAACGAGGATCATGAGGCGTCCCGGTTGCGCCAGGTGGGTCCGCAAGAGTTCCTGCTCGTTCCCTCCCACGAAGATCACCTTTCGTCTGGCATAAAACGCGAGCGACGGTCTCGTCGAGCCGAAGGCGATCAAGCGATCGGTGGAGCTGAGATTCACGCCGGCAGCGTAAGCCAACTCCTGCGACGGCGCGATGAAATAGCGGTTGAAGCCCGGCACGATCAGCTGCAACACAATCAGCACCAGCAGCGCGAGCGAGGCGCCTGCCGCCCAAAACGCGCCGGCTCTCCGTTGTTCGTTCAGCCCCAAATAACCGACGAGCGCCATCCCGATGAGCAGCAGGATCGAAGCCAGGTAGGGACCGTTCCCCCAGCTCATCTCGGTCGCCAGCGGAAACTCTTTCAGCAGCTTGCCGGAGAACGAGGGGTACAGCGACGGGAGTGCGGCGACGCCGACCGCCAAGAGGTACCCTAACCCCATCGTCAGGTGAATCGCGGCGCGGCTGCCGTTCGTGGTCGGATCGCTCAGGCAACGCGACCAATAGCAGGCGGTCAGGAGCGCCGCACCGGGAAACAGCGGGCCGATATAGTGGGGGAGCCGCGTAGACGACAGGGTAAAGAAGACGAACGTCCCAATAACCCAGGCCGCGGCGAACCATTCGAGGGCGCCGTCCGGATTGAGAGGCTGATCCGTCCGTCCCGCCTTCCGCCATGTGCGCCATTCCCGGAAGGAGCGGATCCACGCGAACAGCAACCAGCCGCTCCAGGGGAAAAATCCCAACAGCAGGACGGGGACGTAAAAGAAGATCGTAAAACTGTGCCCCTCCATCGGATTGAAAAATCGCCCCACTGTATTGGCTTGAGCTGAAGCGGTGTACTCCGCGCCATGGAGGGACCACATGGCGACGTACCAAGGGAGCGCGACGGTGCCGAACAAGAGGGTGCCGAGGACCGGCGATCCCTCCCGCCTGAATCGACCCCACTGGCCGGTCACGGTCAGGAAGAGCGCCACTCCCACAAGCGGCACCAAAAATCCCACAGGGCCTTTGGCCAGTGTGGCGACAGCCATGCCGACATAAAACAGCCAGCGCCATCCCCGTTCGCCAGCGGTTCCTTGGAAACCCAGCCAGAAGCTGAACAGCGAAAAGGTCGTCCAAAAAATTAGTACGGCATCGGTCAGCGCCATACGGCTCAATCCGATGATCTCGATGTTCAGCAGCAGCATGAGGGAGCCGAACAGGGCCACCGCGGCTCCGCAAAAGCGGGCCAAGAAGAGATACTGCATCAGGATCAGCGCAGTGCCGAAGAGGGCGGAGGGCAGGCGCGCGGAGAACTCGTCCACCCCGAACGACCGATACGAGAGGGCCATGAGCCAGTAGACGAGCGCCGGTTTAGCGTATCGCGGTTCGTAGTTGAATGTAGGACTGATCCAGTCTCCGGACTCGAGCATCTCGCGGCCAGCTTCTGCATTGCGTCCCTCGTCACGGTCGGTCAGTCCCATTGAACCGAGCGACAGGAAGAGAAAGATCACGGCCAGCAAGGTCAGAATGCCGAGGTGGAGCAGATGTTTGGCAGGAGGTGTCGTGTGCTGGTCCATGGGTCCGTCTGGCGTGACTACGAGGGTTTCGTCGACGAGGATGCTGCGGCGGACTGCGCGGGGCCTTGGCGATGGATCAGCATGAGGTTTCTAATATAGACGATCGCGCCGATTCCCTGTCCGGCGATGAACACCGGATCCCGCCGATAGATGGCGTAGGCCAGGGTGATCAATCCCCCGACGAGACTCATGTACCAGAACGCGACGGGCACCCGGCTTTCCGCGTTCCGTTCCGAAGCGATCCACTGGATGACCCAGCGACCGAAGAACAGGCCCTGGCCGAGAAACCCGATCGCCAGCCACAACGTTTCGGTCGAGGACAGCGGGAAGTTCATGACCGGTTGTCCGGCGCCGGAGGACTGCCGGCGCGAAAGCGATACCGAAGGCAGCGGTGCTGCATCCAGCGGACAGCGATCAAGTCGTAGATCCCCTTGAACAGGCGGTTGCCGACACCGTATTTCGAGTAGCCGTGGATGCGCGGGTTGTGCCGGACCGGCACCTCCGTCACGGTGAACCCCTGCATCAGGGCCAGCGCGGGGAAAAACCGGTGCATGCCGGTAAAGAGTTGGAGCCGGTCGACTACCTCACGCCGGAAGATTTTCAGCGAACATCCGGTATCGTGCACGTGATCACCCGTCACGGCGCTGCGCACCGCATTGGCGATCCGGGATGAAATCTTGCGGACCAGGCTGTCATGGCGGTTCGTGCGCCAGCCGCAAACCAGATCGAACTGTTTGGTAAAGGGCAGCAGTGTTGCGATGTCCGCCGGATCGTTTTGGAGGTCGCCGTCCAACGTGGCGACCAGCGCGCCGGTAGACCGCTTGAATCCCGCATCGAATCCGGCCGACTGGCCATAGTTCCGGTCGAAATGCAGGACGATAATCGAGGCATGTTGTCGGGCCAGCTGATCCATCACGTCGCTACTCCCGTCTATGCTGCCATCGTCCACGTAAATGATTTCGAACGGCGCCCGTGCCGATTCTTCCCGGCCCTGCAGGACATGCAGGAGTTGCTCGGTCAACGGGGATAGATTATCCCGCTCATCCTTGATCGGGATGACGACGGACAGCCATGGACGGGATTCAGCGGTCATGCGGAACGAACGACGGTGGCGACAGTCACCGGCGCATTCTACAGAATGGGTTCGAGACCGTCAAACCGCGCCGGGCCTGGCGTTACGGGATCGTCACGGTTCGATCGACGAAGACGCTGATCGATGGATCGTTCGAGATGAAGATGACGGACCAGGGCTCGTCTTTCGAACAGAGGCGGCGCAAGATCACCTCGCGCAAGGCCGGCGGCATGGCGTGTAACGTGCCCTCGAGGATCAGAATCGACGGGCGCGTGAGGATGGTACGGGCGACCAGCAAACGGAGGATCTGGCTGGTCGTGAACTGCCCGAGCTGTCCCGTCACCCTCGTGGATAAGCCGTCGGGCAAGGCGTCGATGTCTTCGTCGAGTTCGACGAATTGCAACGCCCATTGGAGATCTTCGTAGGCGATGCCCGTTCGTCCCAGCGTCAGATTGTTTTCCAGCGTGCCGTCGAGCAGCGTGGGCTGAGAATCGAGGATGAGCCCGCGGCAGGCGGTGATGGAGTCGAAACTCACCTCGACGAGATTCATGTCGTTATACCGCACTGCGCCGGCCGTGGGTGTCGAAATACCAGCCAGGACATGGGCCAGCGCGCTCTTCTGCGTATTGGTCTGGCACAGGACGGCGAGCCGTTCCCCCGAGGCCACGTCGAACGAGAGGTCGCGGAAGAGCGTCGGGGAACCGGGATAGGCATAGGCCAGATTCACGGCCTCCAGCTTGATGCCGGACAGTCCGAACTGGGAGATCGGGACGACGGTGCGGTGACCCTCCTGCTCCTGCGGCAGCGAAAAGAAGGCGTTCAACTCACGGAACGAGACGAATGCCAAGAACATGTGCACCATCCGGCGGGCCAGCGTATCCATGCTGATCAGGAGATTGGCCGCCAGGAGTTCAGCTGCGGCGAACTGGCCGACGGTGAGTTGTCCGTCGGCGACCAACAGGCCGGCGGTTGCGATCATCCCCGCATGGCCGACCACCTGCCAGAGAGCCGCCGCCTTGTACTGCCGACCGGTCAGGAGGTCCGATCGGCGTTGCCGGACGCGCACATAGGCCTTGGTCAGCTCGTCGGTCCGCTGGAGAAGATAAGGGCTCTGGCCGATCGTCCGCAGGTGCGGGAGGTTGGCGGCGATGTTCTGCATCCAGTGATAGATCTCATAATTCAGGCGGGACATTTCCAGCGTGATCAGGAATCCCCCGCGGCCGAACAGGCTCAGCAGCAAGACGAAGCCGACGACCAGGATGGAATTGTAGAGCAGGAAATAGGGGTGGAAGAGCACGAGCATCGACATGCCGATCGAACCGACGACCGCCACGTTGAACAGATCTGCGACCATGGCGACGAGCGCGCGCGTCAATAGGTCTGCTTCGGCGAACCGGTTGGCATGTTGTGGGAGAAAGGTCCCCTCATGGATGCGTGGGAGGGTTTCGGTGAAGGCGACGGCGATGCGGGTATAGATGCGCTGCTGGAGCGTTTCAACCGCCCGACCTTGGAGTACGCGGAAGGCGGCTGCGCCGGTCAACGCCGCGGCGACCGCGAGGGTGAGGGTAAAGATCATGACGGGCTGGATGGCGAAAGAAAAGGTGCTGACCAACTCCTGGACGGCGATCGGCACGCAGAGCATGAACAGGCCGATGGCTGCGGCGTAGGAGCCGATGATCCCCAACATTTTTCGTTCGAGGCGCAGGAGTAGGCCCAGCTGCCGGAAGATGTCGTCGACGATGTTCGTCAGCTGGTATTGAGAGAACGCTGTCGGTTTGGTCTGGTCCATCACGTGCAATCCAACAAAAAGGCTCCTACCAGCCGGACACTGGTAGGAGCCGAATCATCGCGCAACCTCCCACCGCAGTGGCAGGAGTTATCAGCCCGCAGGACAGCCTCGGGCGGTTCCGGTGAACCCCATCACCGTTCAGGACCTCGTGCTCTGCTTATATACCTTCAACGCGCAACGGTCAATGAATCTCGGTCGATGCGCTCCCGCCGGTCGGCGCGACGGTTACCTGCCGCGCAAGTCTTTGGCGATGGTAAAGCGCATCGTTCCCATCAGGCTCATCTCGTTGACTTGCTCGCCTGCATGAATCTCGACTCTGTAACGGCCGGGCTTCCAGCCGCCGGTCGGGGGCAGCAGTTTGAGGTATCCCGATTCATCCTCCAGAGCGATGTACATGGCGTCTTGGCCGACCATGGATTGGGGATCCAAGTCCGGTACGGCTTCCGGGAAACAACGGCCGAAGACTTGAAAGGCCTGGTAGTGCTGGTGGAGTTGAAAGACGATGAAGACGGCCGGGCTGTCCGACCGAAACCGGTCGGTCGGCTTGATGGGAACGATCTCGTGGGTGCGGCGGAACCCCAATTCTTCGTCAAATCCCTCGGCGAGCGTGATGCTTCGAAACATGCCTTGCGGAGGTGCGTCGAAGTCATAGGGCTTGCTGTCCTCAGGGCGATTCTGAAACTCAGAAATCGAAGGGTTCTTGGTGATCGGTAACTCCTCAGCAGACCCGCCTGCTGGCGCAAGCAGGAGTAAGCCGATTCCCAGGAATAGACGGAGCGGCCTGGCGTGTTCGGGGACCATACAGCGCCGTTCGTACACCGAGGGGGCAAGGGAGTCAAGCCAAGGGGGAAAGTGGGCGGTCACCGGCCTCTAGAGCCTGGTTGCGGCTGTTTCCGGCCATCTGCTACTATTCGCCCCCCGAAACGTAGGAGCCTGACGCCATGTTACAGGATGCAGACGCCCTTCCGCAGCTGATCGGCGACTATAAGCCGGTCGATCAGTGGCAGGTCCACATGAACCGCCTATTCTATCGCTTGCGGGGCGATCAGGTCCGTCGCTACTACCAAACCTTCGCCTCTGCCGACTACCGGCTCGCCCATGCATTGGCTGCCGACTATGTCGAACAGGTGACAAAGCGGGATGCGGCGCGGGCTGCAAAAGCCCAGACCTTGACGGTGATGGAGTGGGGGCCCGGCAACGGCAACCTAGCAGCCTGTTTTCTGAGCCACGTGCAACGGCTCGACCCGAAGGGGCTTGTCTACCCGCGCCTCCGGTACGTCATGGTGGATTGGGAGCAGGCCGTGATCGATGCGGCGCTGCGCCATCCGATGCTGGCGTCCCATCGGGACCGCATCGAGAGCGTGACCGGGTCCATCGATCAGCTGCATGCTATTCCCGACGGGTCGATCGACCGGATTGTCTGCAACGAGCTCTGGAACGACCAACCGACCAAGCTGATGTCGCGGCAAGGGGCGGAGATCGAAGAAGAGTTTCAACGGCCGAACCTGAGCGAAGCGCTGCATGCCAGAATCCAGGACTGGACAGGATTTGTACGGGCCTTCGAGGCGTCCGATGTCGAGGCGCTCAAGACGTTCCCGCCGTTTTTCGACGATTTGGTCTGGGAGCGGGAATATCGCGCCGTCGAGTGGAAGGACGTGCCTTTCCGGAAAACCATTACGGAGTTTCTGCGTCGGATCGACGAGCAGGTGGTGGTACCCGTCAATATCGGCGCCTTCGCGACGCTCAAGGAGGCGAAGCGGCTCCTGGCCCCTGACGCGGTGGGCTTGAGCAGCTTCGACGCCGGCACGATGGATCTCAAGGTCCTCAACGACCCGGAGAAGCCCTGCTCGGGACAGTTCGGCGGACAGCAGAGTTTCATGGTCAACTTCGTCTTGGTCGAAGCGGTCGCCAAACACCTGGAATTGGGACGGACCACCGTGGAAAGCCAGCGGGAATTCGTCGGACGCTGCCTGGGGACCAACGTGGTGACGGTCATGGATCTCCTCGCTGCCCATCCTTCGGCGGGATCGAACATGGAGCCCTGGGAGCAGGATCGATTGATCCTCAAGACCATTCGTGCTTTGAACGAGAGCTATGAGAGTCCCTATCAGCATCCGCTCGAGTTCCCGATCTCCCACGAGATGCCTGCTGACGAACGGGAGTCGCTCCAGGCGCTCTTGTTGGGATTGAAGCGAAACGGTGTGCCCGATACCGTAGCCTACCTCACCGAAGAGGAACTCACCCGCGCGGCCAAAGACCTTGAGGCCATCGGCTATGATGAACAGACGTTACTCGTGGCGCTCTCCGCCCCGCCGGCTCCCGTGGATTATTTCCACGCCTTGGTCAACCCCCGCTGAGATCAAGTTATCCACAGGCACTCCCTTTTCATGACGCACGGGCGTCTGGGCGAAATTAGGCTTGACTAATGTAGAGGATTTCTATAGCCTCTCCCCCGTTTGTAGGAGGACCCCCACCTCTTGACGGGGCAGGTGCAGGAAGACCTGCACGCGATTTCACGTTGGGGCCATGGATCGAGCGAGCGAGCACGATGTTCGGATCATTCGGATGGATGGAACTGGTGCTGATTCTGATCATCGTCTTGATCATTTTCGGCGCGGGGAAAATTCCACAATTGGGCGAGGGCCTCGGGAAGGCCATCAAGGGATTCAAGAAGAGCGTGAATGAACCTGACGCGCTGGACGTCACGCCGCCGCAGGCCGACGCCGCGCCGGCAGCGGCGCCGCAGGTGACGCAGACGCAGGCCACCCCGGCTGCCACGGCCCCGGCTCAGCAGGTGAAGCAGGGCTAAAGGAGACGTGAAGCGTGAGGCGTGAAGCGTGAAGCGCCAAGAGGAAACAGCTGGGCCGCTTCCTTTGTGGCTTTTCGCATGACGCATGACGATTTCCGCATGATGAACGATGTTCGGACTGGGCGCCGGCGAAATACTCATTATCCTGGTGATTGCCTTCTTGTTGTTCGGCCCCAAGCAGCTGCCTGAGGTCGGTCGGCAGGTCGGGAAAGCGGTCAAAGGGTTCAAGGAGACGGCGGAAGACCTCCGGAAATCGGTTGAGCCGGAGCTCAACATGATTCAGCAAGAAGTCAAGATGGTCGAGCAGGATTTCCAAGCTTCCATGAAAGAGGCGGAAGAGGAAATCAATGCCGCGACCACCCCGAGTGAGAAATCGTCCGGATCCTCGGGATCTGGAGGGCAAGCATAGACGGCAGGACGGCGTGCTGGTCGACGATCATTGTGGGGAAGGGGGTGACCACCTTTCTGCAGATCGTCGGTGGGCGGAGAGCAGTTCGGAACTGGTGGCTGCTCTGGAAAAATCGAAAAGACTGGGCAAATCCAGGCGAATATCGGAAACTACGTACGTCAGGGGTAGCAATCGGGCGAGGAAGGGAAGCGTGGGCACAACCGCTTCCGAGCGTAGTGTCAGGGTGAGGACAAGTCAACGTGAGCGTAGTCAGGGTTCAAGTCGGCAGCAGGCACCAGGAGGTCACGGTGGCAGCTGCTATCCCATTCACAGGAGGAACGCTATGAGAAGCATCCTAGGTCGGTCAGGGTGGGCCGGTGTGGCCACCTTCTTCAGCGCGGCCGTCATGGCGGCGGGTCTGTCGTTTACGGCAGTCCCGGCCCAAGCGGCCTTCGAATTGCCGGAAGGTGAGAAGATCACCAACCTCCCGGCCATTCCCCGTGCGATTCCGCAGAAGGAAGCGTACGAACTCTACGATCCCCGCATCGGGAAGAACTTCGACCTGAAGAACTTCTGGATGCGCGCGGACCTGCGTGTGCGGCCCGAAATGCGGAACGGGGTCTGCTTCGGCGGCGGTGCGCCGGGCGCAGGGGCTTGTAACGGGGCTGCGGCAGTAGGAGCGGCAGCCGGGGCCAGAACGGCCAACGGTGGCAAGGGTGCCAACGATTTCTACGTCCAACAGTGGGCGCGTTTGGGTATCGGCTATGACCTCTCGCCGGACGTGAATTTCTACATGGAAATCATCGATGCAGCGACCTGGGGCGGAAACGGAACGGCGGTCAATGCCGGCAACGGCGGCGATCCGCTGAACCATAACTGCTCTGCCACGGCGACCGGCGCTTGCCGGCTCGGCGTGCGGGCGGCCTATATGTTGGTCAGAAACCTGGGCGGTGTCCAGGGTTTGAGCATCAAGGCGGGCCGTCAATACGTGATTTTCGGCAACCACTCGCTGTTCGGCCACTTCGACTGGGCGAACACGGGCTACAGCCATGACGGTATCATGCTGCAATACAGCACCAAGGCTTGGGACAGCTACTTCGGCTGGTTCCGGAATTCGGAATCGGACTTGAACCAAGCGGCGCCGGTCGGCAGCTTGACTGGCAACATCGCCGGTTCAGGTAACCAAGATGCGAACCGCGACGCCGATATGTTCATTTTCTACAACCAGATCAAGTCGGTGCCGGGCTTCCTGATCGAGCCCTACTATGTGTATTACAAGAACAACTACGCGTCGAACGACAACAACGCGCAGGGCCTCGGAACCGCGAAACACTCGAACCAGACCCGCCACATGATCGGGAACCGGATCGAAATGCGGAAGGGGAACTGGGACGCGATCAACGAAACCGATTGGCAGTTCGGTTCGATGGGCGACAACAGCAACGCGGCCACTGCCGCGGCTGGTTGTAACGGGTCGAACAACAAGTGTATCCACATCAACGCCTGGGCGACCAGAAACTGGATCGGCTACACGCATTATCAATCCACCTGGAAGCCGAGAATCGCGTTCAACTTCGACTATGCCTCCGGCGACGGTCGTGCGAACTGTACGACGGCAGGTGGCGCGGCCGGCGGTTGTAAGACGGCCAACACCTTCGAAAACTTCTTCCCGACCAACCACATCCATATGGGTTATATGGACGTGCAGGCCTGGAAGAACATGTTGAGCCCCTCGGCCAACTTCCAAGCCCGGCCGAGCAAGGATGACCACATCGAAATTTGGTACACCAACCTGAACCTCGCGAATGCCCGTGACAACTGGTACCGCGGAGCGCAGGGCGTGTACGTCTGGTCCAAGAACAACAACACCAAGAAGCACATCGGTGATGAGTTGGACATCTCCTGGACCCGGATGTTCGCCGACGGCAAAGTGGCCTTCCAGGCCACCTACGGCCACCTCTGGTCCGGCGGGTACATCCACGAGAACCTGGGCACCAAGCAGGATCAGTCTTGGGCCTATGTCCAGCTCTGGATGAACTTCTAAGCTGACGAACACACGAGGCGAGCGAGGAGAACCCTCGCCCGTCGCGAACCAAGAAGGCCTGCGGGGAGATCCCCCGCAGGCCTTCTGCTTTTCTGTGAGGCAGACAGTTGCGGCGGGATCCTCGCCTGTCTGGATCTCTGCCGGTCCGATCTGGGACGGGAAGATTGTGGCTAGGCCTTCAGATGCCCGGCCTGCGCAAACCGCTGTTGCAACTCCTGATAGGTCTGAGTGACGGGGAATTGCGGAAATTCTTTCGGCAGGTGATCAGGGGGCCGAAAGAAGAAGCCGGCATCCGCTTCGCCCAACATCGCCGTATCGTTGTAGGCGTCGCCGGCGGCCATCGTGAAGAAGTTGAGCGATTTAAAGGCGGCCACGGAATGTTTCTTCTGGTTTGGCATCCGCATATGGTGGGCGAGAATTCTCCCGCCGGCATCAATCTCCAGCTGATTGCAAAAGAGGGTGGGGTGCCCGAGCTGTCTCATCAAAGGCAAGGCGAACTGGTAGAAGGTATCGGAGAGGATGACGAGCTGACAACGCTCCCGGAGCCAGGCCACGAAGTCCGTCGCGCCGTCCAGAGGCCCCATCTTGGCGATCACGTCCTGAATATCGGCGATGGTCAGCTTGTGCTGTTCCAAGATCGCCAACCGGCGCTTCATCAGCTTGTCGTAATCCGGCATTTCCCTGGTCGTGATTTTCAGTTCTTCGATGCCGGTCTTCAGGGCGACACCGATCCAAATTTCCGGAACCAGCACCCCTTCCAGATCCAGACAAGCGATGACGGGCTTCTGCATAAGACACTCCTTTACGGCATGGTGATGCGGCTCGTTAACTCGGTGGGGATTGGCCCCGGGACTGAAACTCCTGGCTCAGAAACCGCCACATCTTGTCGAGGACATGATCGATCAGGCTCCCTCCCGCCCAGGTCTGACCTGCTTCCTGCCGGTGCCGGCTGGCCCATTCGAGGGCGAGCGGCAAGGGAATGAGGCGGGGCGCGGATTCCGTGACCGCGCTCCAGACCAGTCCTAGCACCGTCCCGACACGCAGCGGGACGGGAAGGGGAACGACGGGATTTGCGACCATGTCCTGGCAGAGTTCCGCCGGGGAAGTCACCAGCAGCTCTCGGCAAGCGGCAGGCCTGGCCTCATAGATCGAACAGATCTCCTCTTCGAGAAATGGGCAGGGAAGCCGAAGCGCATAGTACGCACGGTTGAGCGGTTCTAACGCGTCGTCCGGAAGCGGAACCGTCGAATCGGCGACGGATTGCAGCTGGGACCAGAGTCCCTGCCGCATCAGATCGGTCTTGGTTTCGGCCAATCGGCGGTGGATCCAGTCGCGCCGATCTTGGGGGAGTTGCGTCACATACTCGCGGAGTGCGAAGGCCTCCGGCGGCGAGACCGGCACGAGCATGCGGCAGCAGGCGGCGCAGCCCATCCGGCAGGAGACGGCTCGATCCGAATCGTTGGCACGCCGTGCTTCGAGCTGCAACGCTTCTTCCCCCAGCTTTCTCGTCACCGGGACGATCGCCGTAATGGGGACGAATCCCGTCGGCACGTCGAGCGCCGTCGTCAATCGTCCGGCCGGCGTATTCAGGGCGATGTCAAACCGTTCGATCGGTGGCGTCGACATCCGACCATCATAGGGAACCGGCGGCTCTGGGGTCAACGAGCGGCAGGGGCGGTGCTCCCTTGCGTGAGCTCCGGTCCGACAGCATAATGTTTCGGAAAGGAGTGGCCATGGCGCTTTCCGGTCACGTCGTCGGTCTGCTCAAAGAATACATGCAGGATCTGGTCGAGCAGGCCAAGCAGGAAACCTCCGAACACGAGTCCTTCGGATTCGCACCGGTCCCTTATCGGTCCGACCAGGCCTTGGGGGATTTGTTATCGATCCTGGATGACCGGATCGAGTCCGAGGGGATCCAGGTCGGGTTGCCGGAAGGGGTGCTCCACGAACTCTGGTCGCGCTGCAACGAGCTTCGCAGCCAGGTCGACGAACAGGTCTGGCTGGATCTCAATGCGGGTGCAGGGGCGCCGTCGAAGGCGCTGATCCGTGAACTCACCTATCGCACGTTGATCAAATTGATGGAGCAGGAACGGAACCGATGAATTTCACGTGGGCCATTTTCCTGGCAGTCATGTTTGTGCCGTCGGGGTCTTGGGCCGAGGCGGAGCGGGAGATATCGAGCGTCCCGTTCTCACTGACGCCGGTCCTGACCCAAGGACTCCAGGCGCCGTTGTACGTGACCCATGCCGCCGATGGTTCCGGCCGGCTTTTTCTCGTCGAGCAGGCCGGCGTGATCCGTGTCCTCGAGCGCGGGCGCCTCAACGGCGATCCGTTCCTCGACATTCGCGGCCGTGTCTTGTCGAAGGGCTACGAGCAAGGACTCTTGGGCCTGGCCTTTCATCCGGAATATCGCAGCAACGGACGGTTCTTCGTGAATTACACCAGGCGTGAAGATGGGGCTACCGTCCTGGCTGAATTTACGAGGGCCGAGGATGGTCGGACCGCCATGCCCTCCTCCGAGCGTCTGCTCATGGTCGTGCCCCAACCCTATGCCAATCACAACGGCGGCATGGTGGCATTTGGACCGGACGGGTACCTCTATATTGGACGCGGCGATGGCGGCTCCGGCGGCGATCCGCAGAATCGCGCACAGAATCTTCAAGAGCTGCTCGGCAAGGTGCTGCGGATCGATGTCGATCACGAGCGGCCCTATGCCGTTCCGGCCGACAACCCCTTTGCCAAGGGTGGGGGCAAACCGGAAATCTTCGCGCTGGGCCTGCGCAATCCTTGGCGATTCTCGTTCGACCTCGCGACCGGCGAGCTCTGGTTGGCCGACGTAGGACAGCACAAATGGGAAGAGGTCGACATCGTGACGAGGGGAGGAAACTACGGTTGGCGCCTCATGGAAGGTCGTCACTGTTTCAAGCCGGAGGAGCAGTGTTCGACCACCGGGCTGATCCCTCCTGTTGCCGAATATGGGCATGAGCAGGGCCGTTGCTCCATTACGGGCGGCTACGTCTATCGAGGCCGGAGGGTTACCGCGTTGGCGGGATGGTACCTGTTCGGCGACTTCTGCAGCGGCGAGTTGTTTGCGATCGACACGGCCGGTGATCGGAACTCGATGAAGGCGCCGCGCGTCGTGATGAAGACCGGCCTCCGAATCGCATCCTTCGGCGAGGACGAAACGGGCGAACTGTACCTCGTGGATCATGGTGGAGGACTCTATCGGCTCGACCTGCCGGCTCCACATCCCCTTCCCTAAAGCTTCCCGGACAGCCAGTACAGCAGGATCCCCGCCACTTCGCTGACGGCTTCCCTGGTGCGTTGAATCGCGACATCACTGGGGAGCCCGTCGAAGAGCGTGGCGTGGCTCAGCACGTCAGAGGGGCGGTGCTTGCTTTCATAGTCGCAGGGCGCCGGGGTCACGTGGAGCCCCTGTTTGGCGAACAGGGCCGTTGCCCGAAGCAGATGGCTGGCCGAGCTGACGAGCAACACCGAGGCCTCGCCCAGTTGGCGTCTCGTTCCCGTTGCGTTTTCATAGGTGGTCCTGGCCGCATTTTCGACCAGGATGGCCTGGCTGGGGACTCCAAGCCTGACGGCCCAGCGCTTCATTTCCTCCGCCTCTTTCGGGCCGGAGCCGAAAATGCTGCCGTCTCCGCCGGTGACGAGCAGCCTCTCGGCATAGCCGCGGTGAAAAAGATCCACGGCGCAGGTCGTGCGGTCGCGCGAATAGGAGGTCAGTTCCACCGTCGGTCTCAAGCTGCCTCGATCCTTGACGCCGCCTCCTAACACGACGATGGCGTCGAAGTGCCTGGTATGGGGCCCCGGCGGGGGTTGGTACCAGGATTCCAGCGTGCCGATCGCCAGGGCCGACAGTAGAGGATTGGAGATGGCCAGGAGGAGCAGGAACGAGGTCACGGCTCCGATCCTCACCCAACGGAGCCTTGAAGGATTGCTGGGCAAGAGGATGAGGCCGGTCGTCAGCCCAAGAGACAAGACGACCCAGGTCAAGGGGTAGAGGCCGTACTTGACGAACTTATAGAGTCCGAATAGAAAAGGCGTCAGTTCCATGGAGCCTCCCAGGTCTGCCGCAGGGCTCGGAGTAGCATACAGAAGAGGCCTGAACAGGCCAAGCGAGGAAGGAGCATCGAATGGCACGCCGCTATTGGTTGATGAAATCGGAACCGGAGGTCTTTTCGATCGACGATCTGGCGCGGGCGCCGAAACAGTCGACCTGTTGGGACGGAGTCCGCAATTATCAAGCGAGGAACTTCATGCGGGCGATGGCGGTGGGTGACCGCGTCTTCTTCTACCATAGCAATGCAGATCCCCCCGCGGTGGCAGGGATCGCCGAGGTCGTGCGCACAGCCTATCCAGACGACACGCAATTCGACCGCAAGAGTCATCACTACGACCCTTCCAGCACCAAGGCCGCGCCTCGTTGGGACATGGTCAATATCCGCTACGTCGAAACATTTTCCGTTCCGGTCGGCCTTGATCGGCTCAGGAAAGAACCCCGGCTCAAAGGCATGGTCCTGTTGCAACGGGGATCGAGACTCTCCGTGCAACCGGTGACCGAGTCGGAATGGAAGATCGTGCTGGCCCTTGCCAGGGTCACATGACTCCAGTTCGGCGCTGCCGTTCGGTCGAGTGCCGCTGTCGATCGAGCCGCCCTCGTTGATTCGGTCAGCTTGTGTTATGGTTGTGCGCACAGGAGTTCACGGATTTCACTGTCTGAAAGGGAGGATAGCGATGGGGAGACGTCAGCGCTCGATGGTCATCAGCCCCTTGCTTGCCGGTCTCTTGCTCTGGTTCGGAACGGGAGGATCTATCGCGCCGGTGGAAGCGTCGCCTTCCGGGTACGCGCCGCACGGCACGGTGACGGTCGACGGAGTGACCGTCCCCGATATCGGCCCGCTGCCGACCGCCAGTCCCGCGCCGGCGACCAACCTGCAATATGCCGCCAAGATTGAATTGGGAAAGCAGCTCTATTTCGACGGCCGTCTTTCGAAGAATGGAGCGATCTCTTGCGCCTTCTGCCACAACCCCGGGACCGGGTGGGCTGATCCACGCCAGACGTCAATCGGGATCGGCGGGGGAGTCGGCGGCAGGCAGGCGCCGACGGTCCTGAATACCGTCTTCAATCCGCTGCAGTTTTGGGACGGCCGCGCCCGGTCGCTCGAAGAGCAGGCCATCGGTCCCATCCATAATCCGATCGAGATGGGGGAAACTCACGAAGCCGTTGTGGCGAAATTGAACAAGATCAAAGGCTATCAGCAGCAATTCCGGGCAGTGTTCGGAACGGACGTCAATCTCCAGGGCCTCGCCGAAGCCATCGCCGCCTTCGAGCGGACCGTGATCTCTACCAATGCCCCCTTTGACCGGTACGTCCTGGGTGATGCCAAGGCGATGGACGAGGCGGCGGTGCGCGGCATGGCGCTGTTCAAGGGGAAGGCGCGTTGTGTGCTTTGCCACAGCGGTCCGAACTTCACGGACAACCAATTCCACAATCTCGGGGTGCCGCAGGTCGGGCCGCTGAAGGAGGATCTCGGACGCTATGGCGTGACCAGGGCGGAGAAAGACAAAGGCGCCTTCAAGACGCCGAGCCTTCGGAGTATCACGGACACCGCGCCGTACATGCATGATGGGGCCTTCAAGACACTGGAGGAGGTCGTGGAGTTTCTGAACAACGGGGGTGGGGCCAACGCGAATCTGAGTCCGCTCGTTAAACCGTTGGGCTTGACCGGAGAAGAACGGAGCGACCTGGTGGCGTTCCTCAAAGCCCTCACGGGAGAACCGATCAAAGTGAGTTTGCCGAAATTGCCGAAGTAACGGTTCAGGGGCGAATCCTTTTGTCCGGGGCCGCCTCCCATGGGGCGAACGGAGAGGGTGCCTCGGGTACCCAATCGACAACCCCAAAAGAGGAGGTCGTTATGCTGGTTCGGACCATCACCCTGTGCGGCGCCATAGGCCTGGCGCTCCTAATAGGCTGTGCGGAGATGCAAGGCGGCGTGGCAGGGCCTATGGGTGCTGCGGCGAAGCCGACTCCCGCTCAAGGCTACAGCATCCATGTAATGGCCCCGCACAAGTTTGAAGACGGCACCGTCCATGGGCCGTATCACCATTACTGCAAGCCGATCTCGCCGGAAATCATCCAATGTCTGCTTTTCGAATCGACCGATCCCAATGCCCTCTTAACCGATATCGAATATTTTGTGGCCAAGTCCGTGTCCCGCGCCCATGTGCCGTTGGACACCTGGAACAAGTACTATCACGACCACGAAGTTGAGATTGCCACCGGCCGCGTCCAAGTGCTGGATATGCCGGAAGCCCAGGCCAAGGAGATTGCCGCGGTTGCTGCGAAGACCGACGGCATCATCTTTCATCTTTGGCCAGATGGCGCAAAGGCACCAAACGGCATGGTCGGACATCCCCAATCGGTCGGCCACAAGCTGCGCACCGAATAGCCAGAGACTTTGCGGAATGACGGCCGAGGCTCCGGGGCCTCGGCTGTCCATAACCGGATATCTGAAAGATTCCCATGTCCTGGCGAACTTTCCTTCTGAAGGCTGTCGCGGCTCCGCTGTTGCTCCCCTTGCAGGCCTGGTCCGCCGATCCGGAAGTGTTGCGCCCTCGCGTGCCGGCCGATCAGATCGAGGCAGCTCGGCTGGTGACGAACCCCTATCCCTCGACGCCGGATCTCATTGAACAAGGCAAGAAGCTGTTTGAGGGCAAGGCCTTCTGCCGCGCCTGTCACGGTGCGGATGGGAAGGGGCTCGGCAAAGATATCGAGCCGGGGAGCCTGAAGGGACCGTTGCCTCGAAACTTTACGGATAAGGCCTGGCAGGCGGCGCGCACCGACGGCGAACTGTTTTGGATCTTGAAGAACGGGAGTCCCGGCACGGACATGGCACCGTTCATTCCGCTCGTGTTGACCGAAGAGGAGGCCTGGCAGGTCCTGAGCTACGTGCGGTCCTTCGCCCACCCGTGATCCGATGGATGGCCGACGGCTCGTCTCAGCTGCCCTTTCCGGAGCTCTCGTCTGGGTTTTGTGGGGAACCGGCCAGGGACGCGCCGCTGAATGGTCGGCTATCACCGAAGCCAAGACGCTCTACACCGACAATGTGTTTGAGCTGTCCGCCGCCAGGCGATTGGCGCTGAGCGAAGATCCGAGCCAGCCGATCATTGTCCCGACCGATCGTCCGTCCGACGTGGTCTGGGAGCCCTCCATCGATGTCCGGCGAACGTCGTCGACGAGTGTCGGCCAGACCGAACTCTCCTTCAAAGCTCACGGTTTTCTCTATACGAACAACCCGATCTTCAACCATGGGGACTACCGTGTCCAAATTCACCAACAGGTCGCGCCGGACACCTTCGTGTTATTTCGCTATCGCTATGTGCCCAATCTGTTTCTTGGTCCCAATCAGGAGCGGCAGACCGGCCAGCGGTTCCTGGAAGAAGAGCGCGTCACGTCCCATACCTGGCGCATGCAAGTGGAGCGACGGCTCAGCGAGCAATGGATGGTCACGCTGGTCGGCCGGTATGGGCTGCGGCTTTACAACGAGGCATTCTCCGAGCGGGACACCACTTTTTATACCATCGGCCCACGGATCCAATTCCGTCCCACCGCCTGGGCGACGATGACGCTGGATTATTTGTATGAGCAGGGGCTGGCCGATGGGCGGAACGAGCCGCAGTTCAAGGACGATGTCTCATACCGCCAGCATTTCGTCTCGTTAGGCACCCTGTTTCAGCTGACCAAACCGCTTGCGCTGGAATTGATGTATGTGTTCAGGAACAAGCAATTTACCACCGAGATCGTCGGGGATCCGCTCCGCGGTGATGTCGATCGGCTGCATCAAGGGACGGCTGAGCTGCACTATGACCTCTCAACTGCCGCCAGGGTGACCTTGGGGTTTCAGCGTACCCAACGCTCGGCGACGGTTTCGTCCAGGGACTTCTTCAATACCAATACGTCGCTCGGGCTGCAGTACCGATTCTAAGCGCTGTTTCGCAGAAGAGTACTGAGGGGGAGGGAGATGGAAATCTTATCCGGCGACGCAATAGAGAGGGCTACGCCCGAAGTGCCGCCGGGTTGCCCAAGCCTACTTGAGGCAAAGTACCTATCCGCCGCGATTTGATCGACCGCGGCGACACGAGCGAGCTTGGTTTGGTGGGCCGTGTAGGGGTCGAACC